>Ga0134122_10000377_pt1 | contig 29404 bp, 21 predicted proteins | sample KB302_FD_96461 | JGI IMG/M metagenome (GOLD analysis project Ga0134122, IMG submission 96461) | Terrestrial soil microbial communities without Nitrogen fertilizer from Kellogg Biological Station, Michigan, USA - KB3-0-2 | ecosystem: Environmental > Terrestrial > Soil > Unclassified ...
CAGGTCGAACCTCGGGATCGGCGACTTGGTGACATCAACCTTATACTTGGGGGCGCGAAAGTCGCCGGCGCGCTCGCCTGCTTCCCAGGCAGCGATGAAGTCAGCAACGATCCCCTCCGCTTCGCCCAGCACCCGGAAGTCGGCCGCAGCATAGATGTGTGGGCTGGAGCTAACGTCTGGCCCACCGATCGCAACCGGTTTACCGCGAGCTTGCGCACGCCTGATCAGCCGCAAGCTGTCGGCCTGCTGGAAGAGCATGCCCCCGGTCATCACCAGATCCGCCCAGTCGAGATCGGCATCGTCGAGCATCTCCGTGTTGCGATTGACGAGCCGGATCGCCCAATGCGCCGGGAGCATCGCCGCCAGCGTAATCAGACCCAAGGGAATGGTGGGATAGCGTGCACCGAGCAGTTCGGAAGTGATGGAGTAGTTCCAGAAAGAACCCGCGCTGAATCGGGGGTAGATCATCAGCACTTTGCAGCGCGCTGGGTTTGTCATTTGACCATCACTTGTGTCAGGCGTTGCTCAGGCCAGATGCTTCGAGCTGGCAAGGAATTGCCTATCGGGTTCCTTTGGCCACAATGGGACGGCCCGCGCCAAGCACCCTATGGTGAGCCTTTGCCCAAGCCGGAGCAGGGACGGGTAGCTCCCCATGATGTCGATGAACGACCCATTCCGGGGCGTTTCGGCCATACTTGAGGCCCGAAAAAGGCGCGGCTCGCCGGCGCCGGGCAACAGGCTGGCAGCCGCCTGCTGGATGAAGCCATCGCCGCCTCGCGCACCCTGCGGTGTGTGTTGCGGCACGCGCCGAGCACGACATCATGAGCGGCAGGCGGCTTCGCCACCTAAGATGGCCACCGCCGCGCTCTGCTTGACGCCTTGCACGCTCAGCGCAAGCGTCGATGCTTGGTTCCACGTCCACTGGGATCAGGCGGCTTTCCATCAGCAGCGCCGGTACCGTGTCCTAAATAGTAGAAAAATCCGACCCCAGCAGGACCCCCGCGTTTCAATTTGCCTACGAACTCACATTGGCGCGCAACATCGTCGCTCGCGTCGCCTTCTCGCTAGGCTTCATCACTTGAATGCCGGCAGACCTCATGGCGTCGCCGACATTTCCGAATCTCACGGGGCGGATGGTTGGTGCTCTGGAAACCCCGACAAAGGTACCGATCCCCATTTGTCACGATTGAGGATAAGTGACGGCATGTTGATCATCATCGCTGTTACCGACGTCACGGGGTATCGGTGATGCAGGTTAGATCCGCCGACGCCGCCGAGATCGATCATCTCGCGCGGTTGTGGTGCGACAGCGGGCACGAAACGCATGCACCGCTCGTGCCCCCCGGCGCCGGCCCGCGTGCGCACCCTCGAGAGCTTTCGTGAGCGACTGCAGGCCGCACTCACGCACATCCACCTCGCCGGTCCGCTCGGTGCGCCCGTCGGCTTTCTGTGTGCTCAAAGGCGCGGAGCTATATCGGCTTTTCGTATCGCCCAAGGCAGGCGGCTCGGGCGCCGCCGCGGCCCTGATTGCCGACGCGGAGGCACGACTGACCGAGCGTGGCGTTGAGACGGCCTGGCTCGCCTGTGCTTCGGCAACCATCGCGCCGCGCGCTTCTACGAGAAGCGCGGCGGACAGCCGGCCGGCACGGTCCTCAATTCGGCGGAGACGTCTAGCCAGCCATTTCCGCTGGAAGTGTGGCGCTACGAGAAACGGCTCAGCCGCTCGAGGTGAGCATATTCGATCGACTTACTGCTTGGTACTTGAGTGAATGCGGCAGCCGGTGTGTGGCCGTATGCATCAGAATAAATCCTCAGCCGGCGTGCGCTGAGGCCCCACCAAAACCAGAAGTATTAGGCCTTCAATTGGCGGCGGTGTGTTTGCTCCGAGCCAGCAGAGATACCAGCACGGTCGCTTCCCGACCGGACCGGCCTCGAAGGGCCAGAGGGATGAGTAATTTACGAGCCTGTCGGGAAGAGCGGTCTCCATCTCGTCGTTACCTCTCGCAGACCTCGGCGGGAAGGCATTGCGTGCTTCGCTCCTGCAGGATCGGCGGCTTCTCATCTCCTCAATCCTGGGGTGGCGCCGTAACCGTTCGTTCGCCGGCGCGATCCTCAAATCTGACCCCCGCGGGCCCTGGTCAGGCGGCAGCCGAAGCCGCCCAGGGCTTGGCCTTCACTTACAATGCCGAGGTGACCCACCGACACCGTGCATGCTAGTCTTCAGCGTGTACGTCCCAGACCTCGCGCTCGTGAGCAAGTTCTCTGCTTCGGACCTCCGTTGATGTCGATCCTCCGGGCACTCCTGCAATCACTCCGGAACGTCGAAAGGTGGGTGCTTGCGACCATCGTGGGCGTCGCTGCCCTTCTGCTCGCGTTCGGACTGCTCGCCAGCGAGGTTCTCGAGGGCGAAACCCATGCCTTCGATGAGCGCATCCTCTTGCTCTTTCGAACTCCAAGCGACCACTCGGTTCCGCTCGGCCCTCCCTGGCTCAAGGAGGCCATGCGGGATATTACCGCGCTCGGCAGCACGAGCGTGCTTGTCATCGTCGTCGGAGCGGTCGTGGGCTTTCTTGCGGTATCAGGACTGCGTTACGCCGCAGCGATGATATTGGCCTCGGTGCTCCTTGGCGTCCTATTGAGCAACTCACTCAAGTGGGGCTTTGCACGGCCACGGCCGGACCTGGTTCCCCGCGACATCGTCGTGTACACGGCAAGCTTCCCGTCGGGGCACACGACGCTTTCCGCCGTAGTCTATCTGACCCTTGGGGCCCTGCTGTGCCGAACGCAATCTTCGCTCGCCGTCAAGGCATACATTTTTTCCATCGCAGCATTTCTGACCACCAGCATCGGCGTGAGCCGGGTTTATCTCGGTGTGCATTGGCCGACGGACGTGATAGCAGGATGGCTCATCGGCGGCGCATGGGCAGTCGCATGTGCGTCCGTTATGGTTTGCCTGCAACGCAGGGGCGAAGTCGAACCGGAGCAACCGCCCAGTCCTGGCCGTATCTAGCCATAACGCCGCGGCCGCGAGCCAAGAACACAGCGAATGGGGGATCGATCCAGGAAGAGCCGGAGGCTCGAAGGCGCGGGGTGATCATGGTCGCCGCGTGCATTGGGAGGCGCCACCTATCTTGTTGCGAAACGGAAAACCCGCGTCTTCCTTCCGCGGAATAGGACCGTTTCTCGTCGGCGGCAACGGCGCCCGCGCCCAGCGGCGCTCGGTATCCTTACCCCACCGAAATCGAACCCACAGGCATGGACGTCAGATGCTTGTTGGAATCCTGCATGGCCTCACGCACCCCAGTCATACGTCATTAACGACTAACGCAGCATTCGCCGCGCGCAGCTTCGAGAGTAGCTCATGCCCCTCGCGCAGGAACCCTTCCGCATGCTTCACCCGCCGCCCAAAAGTGCCGACGGCTTTCTCCATCACTAAAAGCTCTCTGGGCGTCGTGCCGCGCACAGACATGTGCTCAATGTCTGCCATGGCCTCTTCTAGCTCTTCAACCAATGACTTCGTATGATAATCATCGCGTCGTAGCTGCTCCATCACCACCTTTGAATGGTCATGCTCGCCAAGTGCGTTCGCCAACGCAACCGCCTGGCGGCGCTGTAAATCATAGATTGTTCTAAGCAGGTCCAGTCGCTCGAGCACAGCATTCTTGCGTTCGCGCAGCTACATAGACCTACTTCGACGATCCAATCTCATGGCAAGAATGACGCCGATGCAGGAGACAACCAACGCTGCTGATGCCATAAAATCACTTATCTGCATCAATTCCTCACAAATCCCGAATCAGTGAGGATAATCGAGCGAAGCCAAAAACGGCCCATCTCAGCCTTGCGAGGCAATTGCCAACGGGCCGTTAGGCAAACGCGACCGCTGTCGCTTCGGCAAACCATCGAGCCACAGAAGCATTCGATGGCGGCTGGCGGCGCCAGCATCACCCTACGGACTGGCTAACTGAAGACGCAGGTGTGACTTTCCTGGCGTACCCTTGCGGCGCGAAGATCGTCCAGACGCTGGTCTTTCCCATTGCTGGCTCGCGACGGGGCATAGCTGCAGAGTTTCCTGTCGCCCTCAATCTTCCATTCCAACCACACGGCATGCTCGAAAAAAGCCGCCTTCCTAAGGCCAAGGCTGCAGGCGCAAGCCGTCGCAGCCTGTGCGGTGACGACCCGGGCAAGGTGCCAGCCGCCTCCCCGCAGTCACGCGAACCCGGCCCAAACAACTGCCAAGGAAAGCCCAAATCTAGTCGCCGCCAATAGGTGCCCTCCCACTAATGCCGACGATAGGTTTCCACCGCGACGGCATGGTAACGATAGGAGTTTGGTACAACACCGTGCTGGCGGCACGCAGCTTGGGTTCCAAGTCCGCCGCAGTCGTGGCAAAATCGACGCCTGGAAAGCTTCGGGGGGAACCATTGAGGAAAATTTGGCACTCGGCCGCGTCGGCGGCAATTCTGATCGCGACCACGACGGCGCCGCTGGTGGCGCAACCGGCATCGGAACCAAAGCAATTTCCCGAAAAGCACCCCAATCCGACGCAATCCATACGCATGATCAACTTCGCGGGCGGTTTCAACCTGCCGATTTGGATGACGCAGCGGCAGGGCCTGTTTGCCGCTGAGAAAATTGACGTCAAGATCGATTTCACGCCAGGCTCGACCTACCAGCTCACGCACCTGATCGCGGGTACCTACGACATGGGGTTCACGGCGATTGATAACATCATCGCCTACCGCGAGGGACAGAATGAGGCCTATCTGCCGCCTGGCACGGACGTCGACCTGATTGCCGTCCTGGCCTCCGACGACGGCTTTCTGTCGATTTCGGCGCAAAAGGATATCAGCTCTGTCGAGGCTTTGAAGGGTCGCACGGTCACGGTGGATGCCATGACCACGGGATTTGCCTTCGTGCTGCGCGAGGTTCTGGCAAAGAAGGGCGTGCCGGAGAGCGAGGTCAAATTCGAGCGGGCCGGGGGAGTCGCCAACCGTTTCCGTATGATGATCGAAAATCCTGGCCAGGCGGCGACGACGCAGATGACGCCGTTCGACCTGCTCGGCGAAGCACGCGGCTTCAATACCATCGCCCGTGTGCGCGACGTTCTCGGCCCTTACCTGGGGCTGGTTGCCGGCGTGCGGAGGTCATGGGCCGAAGCCAATCGCGACCTCCTCGTCCGTTTCATCGGCGCTTACGCCAAAGGCGTAGAGGCAATGTACGATCCCAAGAACCGATCGATCGTCGAGGCAATCCTCGTGGCCAATACCTCTGGAATGACGCCAGAACTGGCCACCAAGGCCTATGACATCTACGTCAGCGACAAGACCGGCTTCTTCAAGAGGCCCGTTTTCGATCCTGAAGGAGCCAAGACGGTATTGGCGCTTCGCTCCAAGTATGGAGTACCGCCTAAGACCTTGAGCGACGCCTCCCGGTACTATGACACCAGTTATCTAGAGGCGGCCGGGATCAAGTAATGGACCAGAGATACCGGTGTATTTTTTCAGCCTCTGGGTGACTACGCACCAGACGAAGTTGGCCTCGTAGGCGGCCGTCTGAGAGTGGTCCTGCCCGCCACTCGCAGCGCTACCGTGAACTCCTCCACCCGGTCTTCGCTCGAGCGGCAAGTCCCCTCCGCGATTGGGGATTCTGCAGTGCAAAAAATGGGGCCACTGCTGACGGATTTGGGAATTGAATTGAGCGCTGGTCGGAGTGCCGTCCGCGCTGCGAGAAGTCTTGGTTGGACATTGGTCGCGACATCACCCGCGCAGTCAAACGCGCTATGGCGTCGTGGCGGCCTCCATCAAGTGGCATCTCTTGGTCTTGCGCATTGTAGCAGCAGCCGCAAAATGCTTAGCGTCGCAGGCGTGCACCCGTCGGATCATAGAATGGGCTGAGCGTGGCGGTGGCATCGTGTCGGCGTCCTGCCACCTCGATCGCGTAGCGTGATGCAAGCAATTCGTCGATGCTTTCACTCTCCCGGCAGGCGACGTAGCCGAGACCGACGGCGACTCCCAGTGCGTGGCCATAGCCGCCCGACGATAGATGACCAACGATGCGGCCATCTCTAACTACGGGCTCGTTGTGGAAGAGAAGCTCCTCGGGGTCGGCGAGCTTGAACTGCAGAAGGCGGCGCGCGAGGCCTGCGTCGCGCTTGCGCAATACGGCCTCGCGCCCGACGAAGTCGCCGAATCGGCCGCGCGGCTTGCCGATTTTCACGGCAAAGCCGAGCCCCGCCTCGAGCACGTGATCCTCATCGGAGATGTCGTGCCCGAAATGACGATAGGCCTTCTCGAGGCGTAACGCGTCCATCGCCAGCATTCCCGCAAGCCGAAGGCACTGCGGGCGGCCCGCCTCCAGCAGAACTGAAAGGACATGCCGGGCGAACTCGCTCGGCAGGTACAGCTCGTAACCGAGCTCGCCGACGTAGCTGATGCGATGAGCTCGCACGTGCGCCATACCGATCTCGATTGTGCGCTGGGTTGCGAACGGGAACGTCGCATTCGAGATGTCATCGGGGGTAAGGGCCTGCAGGAAGGCCCGAGCCCTCGGCCCCATCACAGCAAGACACGCCTCGCCGCTCGTCACGTCGACTGCCGCACATCGCGCCTCCTCGGGCATGCGACGCTTGAGCCAAGCGATATCGCGGCGAAGCGTGGCGGCACCCGTTACGATGAGAAACGCCGTCTCCGTAAGGCGCGTCACCGTGACATCGGCCTCGATGCCGCCGCGATCATTGAGCCACTGCGTGTAAACGATACGGCCGGGGGCGACTGCGACATCGTTGGCACACACGCGCTGCAGAACGGCCTCCGCATCGGCTCCCTCCACGCGGATCTTGCCGAAGGGGCTCATGTCGAACAGCCCAATATCGGTGCGCACGGCCATGTGCTCAGCCGCGACGTACTGGTGCCAGCGCGGACGTCTCCAGGTGTCGTGCGCCTCGGGCCTCTGGCCGCGTGCTGCCTCTTCTTCGGGGAGAAACCAATGTGGCCTCTCCCAGCCGGCCGCTTCGCCGAAATAGGCGCCACGGGCGGCAAGCTGGTCATGGACGGAACTGTGGCGAATGCCGCGCGAGGTAGCAAACTGCCGATAGGGGAAATGGTCGGCATAGAGGAGGCCGAGCGTCTCCGACACGCGCGATACGATGAAGCTGCGCGTCGACTGCCACGGGAACACCCGACGTACGTCGACATCCCAGAGGTCGAAAGGCGGGGCGCCGCCGACGATCCATTCCGCAAGCGCCTTACCCGCGCCGGCGGCAGATTGGATGCCGACCGAGTTGAAGCCGCAGGCAACGAAGAATCCGGCAACCTCGGGGGTCTCACCCAGCATGTAGCGGTTGTCGTGGGTGAAGCTCTCGGGCCCATTGAAGAATGTGCGGATGCCGAGGCGGCCGAGCAAGGGCAGGCGTCGCGTCGCGGTCTCCAGGATCGGCGCAAAGTGCTCGAGGTCGGCGGGCAACTCGTCGAAGCAGAATTCCTCTGGAATGCCCGCCACAGCCCACGGCTTGGCGTTCGGCTCGAAGGCGCCGAGCATGATCTTGCCGGCGTCCTCTTTATAGTACGCACACTCGTCGGTGACGCGCAGCACCGGCAACCCGTTCGGGATCTCGTCGCTCGGCGCGCTGACGATGTAGAAATGCTCGCAGGCGTGCAGCGGCAAGTGGACGCCCGCCATGCGGCCGACCTCGCGTCCCCACATGCCCGCACAGTTGACGACGACGTCGGCGGCAATTCGACCGGCTTGTGTGTCCACGCCCTTGACGCGGCCCCGGTCCGTGACGATGGCCGTGACCTTCACGTTCTCCCGGATCGTAATGCCGGCCTTGGTTGCACCACGCGCCATGGAAAGCGCGACGTTGCCAGGATCAGCCTGCCCGTCGCGAGGCAGGTAGATCGCCCCGAGAACGCCGGTCATGTCCGTCAGCGGATGCAGCCGCGCGGCCTCGGCCACGGAGATCTCCTCGACATCAACATCGAAGGCGCGCGCCATCGATGCACCACGCTTGAGCTCCTCCAACCGCTCGCGCGTGAGTGCGAGCGAAATCGAGCCCACCCGACGGAAGCCTGTGGCGACGCCGGTTTCCGTCTCGAGATTGGCGTAGAGTTCGGCGCCGTAACGGGCAAGCTTGGTCATGTTGGCGGTGGCACGCAACTGGCCGATGAGACCGGCAGCATGCCAAGTGGTTCCCGAAGTAAGCTGCTTGCGCTCCAGGAGCACAACGTCACGCCAGCCAAGCTTTGCCAGATGGTAGGCGACCGAGCACCCGATCACACCGCCGCCGATGATAATAGCCCGTGCGCTCCGTGGCAGCTCGCTCATGTGCTACCGGTCCATCCGTAAAGCCGAGCCGCAGCGGCCGGGCTGACGTAGCCTTGTTTTACGTCCTCGGCGACGAGGCGCTGGTCGCGGCCTTCGGCTCCGCCGTACCCGCCCCCGCCCGACGAGTAGAGGGTCAGAATGTCCCCGGCCTTGAGGTCAACGCGATCCTTGCTCTTGAGTTTGATGACCTGGCCATCGCGCTCAATCTCGATGCGCGTGCGGCTCCCCTCACTGCCACCGAACAACCCGTAAGGTGCAAGGCGGACGCGATCGGTATACGTGGCGAAGTTGGCTCCGTCCTTGAGGATGAGGAAGCGGCGGAAGAGCCCCAGGCCACCGCGGTGCTTGCCGGGCCCGCCCGTGTCCGGCAGCAGCCCATAACCGATGACCCGGAAGTGGTCGAAGTCCATGTCGGCCGCCTCGACCGGCGTGTTGGTGCAGTTGGAGAGCGCGCTGTCGATCGCATCGCAGCCGTCGTGCCGCGGTCCACCACCAAAGCCGCCACCGTAAATCTCCAGGTACACCCGATACCCTTTGGGCCCGAGATGCGAGATCGCGAGAGCATGCGTGGAATCGTTGCCGCCCGCGATCACCTGATCTGGCACCACCTGGGCCAGGGCCTTGAGTACGGCATTGAAGCAGCGATAGGCGGGCAGTAGCCGCGCCCGCACGGGCGCGGGGTAATTGGGATTGACCAGGGTCCCCTTTGGTGCCGTCACGGTGATCGGCCGCTTAAAGCCTTCGTTGAAGGGGATGTCGGGGCTCGTCAATGCGGACTTGATGGCAGCAAGCGTCGCCGACACGGTGGAGGCCCACGGGCAGTTGAGGTTGCGCCGCACCTGGCCGCAGGTGCCGGCATAGTCGATCGTGATCTCCTCGCCTTTGATCGTCACCGCCGCTTTCACCACCAGCGGCTGCTCGTCGAGCCCATCGTCGTCGACCGCGTCCTCGCCGTGGTAGGTGCCATCGGGAATGGTGCGCAGTGCGACCTGGAACCGGCGCTCCGAGTAGCTCATCAGCTCGCTCATGGCGGCCAGCACCGTCGGCACACCGTATCGCGCGCAGAGTTCTGTCATGCGCGCCATGCCAATGGCATTGGCCGCGAACTGGGCGTAGAAATCGCCGATGGTTTGCGATGGCACGCGCACATTGGCGGCAACGAGCCGCTCGAGCGGGCCTCCGTTCCAATCGCGCGCGTAGGTATATCGCGAGGGCGGAATGATGATTCCTTCCGCGTGCACGTCGACCGCATCCGGCGTCATACCGGGATTGCCACCGCCGAGATCGAGATGGTGTGCCACGGTGCCGGCGAAGGCGACGATGCGGCCATCGACGAAGATTGGCGTGAAGATGAAGACGTCCTGCAGGTGCTGGCCGCCGCCGTAGGGGTCATTGTTGATGTAGAAATCGCCTGGCCGAAGGTCGTCGATCGAGCACTGGTCCACGCAGGCCCGGAAAATTTCCGACATCGAGCCCAGATGCATGGGGATCAGCTCCGCCTGGGCGACGACATTGCCCAACGCATCGAACAACGCGGCGGATGCGTCTTGCGCCTCGCGTACGATATTTGAGTAGGACGCCCGGATGAGCTTTCCTCCCATTTCGCGAGCAATCGCGATCAGGGCCTGGGAGATGACGGCGTAGTCGACGGGGTCAAGGCTCGCCTCCTGCGTGACGCGGACGGCGGGTTCGGTTGCGCGTTCCTGCATGGTCACTGCCGCTCCAGGATGGTGTTGTCGTTGTCATCGGGCCGGGCCGTCCACCCGGCGGGCAGGTAGAGGGTCGAGGTTGGATCCTCGATCAGCGCCGGGCCCGAGAGGGGCTTCTCCCGTGCGAGCGCCTGGCGGGGCAACAAGTGCGCGTCCCGCCAAGCCTTGCCGTCAAAGATTTGGATCGAACGCGGCGGCCCTGCCGCCTGCTTCGATTGGGCGAGCAGCGGCAGCTTCTCGAGTGGTGCGGTAACGCCGAGGCGAAAGGACACGAACTCAACGGGCTTGGTCGCTTCCCCGCCGAAGAAATAGACGCGCTGATGCGCCTCGCCGAACCTCTTGTGCACGTCTGCCGGCCGCAGGCTTTCCAGCTCTACCTCCTCGAACAACACCGGCACCTCGAAGGCTTGACCGACGTAACGCATCTCGGCCGTCAGTGTGAAGACAAGCCGGCCCCGGATACCATTGGCTCCGGCGCGCTCAAGCGCGCGCCCATGCATCTGCCGGAACACCTCACGCAGCACATCGGCGGCACTGTGATCGGCCAGGGCCCTGCGCGTCATGCTCTCGAACAGCACGAAGTCCGAGGCGATGAGCCCATAGGCCGAGATAATGCCCGCGGCGGGCGGAACCACGATCGTCGCAATGCCAAGCTCCTCCGCCACCCTTGCGGCATGCAGGGGACCGGCACCGCCGTAGGGCACGAGCACGTAGTCGCGCGGGTCGTGGCCGCGTTCGGTCGAGATGAACTGGATGGCGCGCACGATATTGGCGTTCGCGAGCGCCACGGCGCTATCGGCGGCTGCCTCCAACGCGAGCCCAAAGCGTTGCGCGATCGGCTCCAGCGCACGTGCCGCCGCGACCGCATCGATCCGCATGCGGCCGCCGAGAAAGGCCTCGGGACGCACGGTTCCGCGCACGACGTGAGCGTCGGTGAGCGTTGGCAGGATGCCACCGCGGCCGTAGCAGGCAGGACCCGGATCGGCACCGGCCGAGCGTGGCCCCACCCGCAGCATGCCGCCTTCGTCGACCCACACGATGGATCCACCGCCAGCACCGATCGTGTTGATGTCGAGAAGAGGAATGCGTATCGGCAAGCCGTCGATGTGAAATTCCTGGGTCAGCTGTGGCACCCCATCGATCACCACGCACACGTCCGTGGAGGTGCCGCCGATGTCGAGCGTGACGATATTGCGGTAGCCGGAGCGGCCGGCCTGACGCACGGCGCCGATCACGCCCGCGGCCGGACCCGACAGCAGGGCGTTTATGGCGTTGGCGCGCATGGCCTCCGCCGGCAGGCGCCCGCCATTCGACTGCATGACTGAGAAACGACCGCGGAACGCCGCCGCTGCCAGCCGCTGCCGGAAGCGCTGGATGTAGCGGTCGATGACCGGCTGCACATAGGCCGACAGCGTCGTGGTCGAGGCGCGCTCGAACTCGCGAAACTCGCGCGTGATGTCGGAGGAGATGGTGACGTGCAAGTCGGGTAGCGCCTTGGCCAGAAGGTCGCGTAGCGCACTTTCGTGCGCCGGGTTGACAAAAGCATTGAGGAGGCAGATGGCGACAGCCTGGTAGCAGCCGGCTTTCAGCACCGGCACCAAGCGCCGGCTTACGTCGCTAACATCCAGCGGCGTCTCGATTGTGCCGTCGGCAAGGATGCGCTCGGCGATCTCGAAGGAAGCTGCTCGCGTCACCACCGGCGTAGGTTTCTGGTATTCGAGATCGTAGATACGCGAACGCCCATGCCGCTGCAAAGCCAGGAGGTCGCGAAAGCCCTTGGTGGTGACGAATGCCGTCGGGAACCCCTTGCGCTCCAGCACCGCGTTGGTGGCAACCGTAGAGCCATGCGCAAGCTCCTCAATGGACGAGATGGCAATCCCGCTTGCGAGGAGAGCGTTGAAGGCGCCCTCGTCTGGCGCGTGCGGCACGCTCGGCACCTTGGTTACGCGGATGCCGTCAGGTCCAATGGCGACCAGGTCTGTGAAGGTACCGCCGACCTCGATGCCTACGCGCATGAAGCGATCTCACTGCTAAGGGTTTAGCCTGTCCTGCAGCCGCTTCCAGCCGATCGCTAGCGCAACGCCCGTCGCACGCCAACCATGCAAGGGGATGCGCTCGATCGGCGTCCCCGGCAGGGGAATGTCCTCTTCCCGCGCGCCTGCAACGCGCTCAGCCAGCAGCTTGCCCATCATGGTTGACATCGCCACGCCGCGACCGTTGAAGCCGAGACCGGCATAGAGGTTGGGAGCCAACTCGTTCAGGTGCGGCACGTGGTCGGTCGTGAGCGCGACATAGCCCGCCCACCGGAACTGAATGCGCGGCTCGCCGAGAATCGGAAGCAGGCTCCTCAGGCGCGCCAGCACCGGGCCGAAGGCTTGCGGATCTTCCGTCTCGCGCTGGCTAGCACGCCCGCCGAAGATGAGCCGGCCATCGCGGTCAATACTGAACCAATTCAAGACCCGGCGGGTCTCGGACACGCCCTCCCGTCCCGGCAGGATCACCTTGCGGAGATTGTCGGACAGCGGCTCGGTGGCAACGACCGAGGAGAGAACGGGAACCACGGTCTCGGCCAAACCGGGCCACAGCCGATCGGTGTAGGCGTTGGTGCACAGCACGGCATGCGACGCCGTTACGCTGCCGGCGGGCGTCGACACTTTCCAGCGTTGGCGTGCCCGCTCCAGTGCGACGGCCGGGCTGTCGCCGTGGATTGCAGCTCCGGCAGCCGCTGCCGCTCGGGCCAAGCCGCGCGCATAGGACAGGGGATTGATAGTACCGCCCCGCCGGTCCAGGAACGCGCCAATGTAGTCGCCACCGCCGATGCGCGCGCGAACCTCATCGCGCTCGAGCACGCCGACGTCGGCGCCCAGCGCGGCCCACTCCTCGGCACGATGGCGCACCTCGGCGAAGCCTTTTGGCCCCGGCGCGCCTTGGATCCATCCGCTCCGTCGCGCATTGCACTCGATGCCGTGAAGGTCGATGAGGTCGAAGACGAGGTCGGCGGTGGCCCCGACGGTGGTAGTGAGCCTGCGGCCGCGCTCCTCGCCGTACCGGGCGCGCAGCTCGGAAGGATCGAGCTTTAGGCCGGGAATGACTTGCCCGCCGTTGCGGCCCGATGCGCCCCAGCCAGGCTCGTTTGCCTCTACCAGCACCGCTTTTAAGCCGCGACCTACCAGGTGGAGTGCCGTCGAAAGTCCGGTGAAGCCGCCACCCACGATCACGCAATCGGCCGCCACATCGCCATCAAGTCTCGGATAAGGTGTGGCCGGCGCAGCGGTGGCCGCCCACAGCGATTTTGGAAGTGCTTTCATGGTCGCGAGGAGCGTCCCTGTCTGTTCTGTCCCGGTCAGTCCAGAGGCCGGCACCGGCCGGCCTGCTTGCGGTCTTGAGAGAATGACAGATATTGCGCCGTCCGCCAGCATCGGCAATCGCTGGGGGAAAAATGTGTGGCCGGAAGGCTGCCGCCGCGCGGGAATTGACATTGAGCGAGGGAGATCGAGGTGAACTCGGGGCGTCAGCAGCTGCTCGATTGGATCGATCGCGACCGCGACGATCTCGTGCGTTTCCTGCAGGCTCGCAGCCCCATCCCCCTGGCGACACGCGCGACACCGCCAGACATCACCAGCTTCCGGGAGCGGAGAGGCCTGCCCCTACCGCGTCATCTCGCCCCATCCCGAGATGCCGAATTTCGTCGGTAGCTTCGACTGCGCCGACCCCGGCCGCCAGCGCTACCTTTGAGGCTGACATTCGTCTCCCGCTGGGCGTGACGCGCGAGCAGGTGCTCACGCAAGTGGACAACATCATGAAGACGTTTCCCGAGGCCACCGTTCGGGAGAGCAACCGCAATATGCCATCGTGGGTCGACCCCGACTGCGAGATCATCCGTATCGTGCAGAGAAACGTCGAGGAGCTGCGGCTTCAAACCGCAGCCGATCGCGAACCTCGGCGGCACCGAGGCTCGGCTCTGGCGCTATCGCAACATCCAGGCCTGCGTTTACGGCCCATTCCCAACGGGATCGGCTGGTTCGACGAGCACGTTGATCTCAAAGACTTCCTGCGCATTGTGCGCACGCACGCGTTGTCCGCTTACGACTTTCTCGCCGCGTGAGCGGCGCCTGCCGAAGCCCGGTCCTCACCTGGTGACGGTGTAGGCGGGCTCGAGCCGGCTCAGAACCTCGACGCCGGTCGACGTTATGGTGATGGTGTGGCCGAGCGACATGGCCAGGTTTCTGGGTGCGTCGATCAGAATGGCGTGCAGGAAGAGCACCATGCCGGGCGCGGCCGGCAACGGGTTGCCCGAGTACAGCATCGGCGGCACATCCATCCAAGTCGGCCGGTACAGCGCTCCCAGCGAATAGCCGCAGGCGGCCATGCGCGCATGTCCGTAGCCGGCCCGGTCGTAGACGCGGCGATGGGCGTCGTCGATCTCGCCCAGCGGGCGGCCGGGCCGCGCCGCCTCCGTCATCGCCGCAAGCGCGTCACGCGTTACCTCGAACATCTCGCGTTGCGACTCGTTGGCCTTACCAACCGCGATGGTGCGCATCAGGCAGGCGCAGTAGTGCCGATAGCTGGCAGCGAACTCCATCGTCAGCTGGTCGACCGGATCCAGATGGCGGAATCCGGTGGCACTGCGCACCAGCAGCGCGCGATCGCCCGAGCCGAGCACGGGTCCCGATGGCGGAGGATCGCCACCGCCCGCAAGGATGGGTCCCGCACCCGCGGCGGCAATGTCGCCCTCGAATGCACCCGGTGAAGCCGCTGCCAGCATCGCCTCGAGTGACCGGTCGGCGAGCTCGGCGGCTTTGCGCACGTAGGCGATCTCCGCGGGAGACTTCACCATCCGCAGATCGCGGACAAGATGCGAAGCGTCGACCAGTTCGCACCAACCATCGAGACGCCTGCGCACAAGGTCGTATTTGTCTGCCGTCAACCCGAATGTGCGCAGTTCGATGCCGATGCGGCTGCGCGCCAGCTTTTTCTCTTCGAGAATCGCTTTCAGTTCCTTGGAGGGGTCGGCCCCTTCCCCGTCATACCAGAGCCGGACGTCAGTGATGATCGAGGTGCGACGCGCCTGCTCGAGATCCGGCCGGCGGGTGAGCAGCACGATCTTGCCCGCGCCGGCGGTGAGCAGGGCACACTGGAAGAAGACGAAGCCGCTCGTATCGAAGCCCGTCAGGTAGTACAGGCTCTCCTGTGCGAACAGGAGAATGGCATCGAGCTTTTCGCGCTGCAGCGCAGCGCGCGCACTTGCTAGCCGGACCTCGAACTCATTGCGTTGGAAATGCAGGGCCATGGCCTGGTCGTCCCTCTGCGTGTCTGCGGACCCAGTGAGCTTGCTCTGCATGGATGGCGCAAATCAATGGCCGCACCCGCAGCGGTGATCGAACTACCTGCAAATGCTCGATTTCCAGGCGACCCTGCCTCGGTCATTCGAACGCAACCGCTTGATTTCCTTGACTTGCAGTGGAGCTAGCTGTGAACTTCAGGGTACTGGCATGCGCCGGTCGGATCGGCGCCGCGTGGAGGGGAAGGCCATGAAAAGGTTCGTTGTCGCTAGCGCGGCGCTGATCGGCGCCGTCACGATGCTCCACGCAGGCGAAAGCATCGCGCAGCAGAGCATCACTATCTCGTCATGGGGCGGGGCCTTCCAGAAGGCTCAACGCGAAGCTTGGTTCAACGTGGTCGAGAAGGAGCTCGGCATCACCATCAAGGAGGACACGACCTCCGGTGTCGCCGATATCCGTGCACAGGTCGCCTCCGGCCGTCCGACCTGGGACCTCTCAACTCAAGGCGCCCACACCTGCGGCATCCTAGAGAAGGAGGGCAAGCTCGAGAAGCTCGATGCCGCCATTGTCAACGATGCCGGCGTGCCGAAGGACCTGAAAACCGATTATTGGATCTCCCAGATCGTCTATTCGATCGCCATCGGCTGGCGCACGAAGGCCTTCGGCGACAAGCGGCCGGCAGGCTGGGCAGCCTTCTGGGATACCAAGAATTTCCCGGGTCAGCGCTCGATGCGGCGTCACCCCATCTACAACCTTGAAGCGGCACTGATCGCCGACGGCGTACCGTTGGACAAGCTCTATCCCATCGATGTCGACCGGGCATTCAAGAAGCTCGAGGAGCTAAAGCCCCACGTGCTCGTGTGGTGGAACTCGGGAGCCCAGTCCGCCCAGATCCTGCAGGACGGCGAGGTCGATATGGTCGGAGCCTGGAACGGCCGTATCCAGGCCGCGATGAAAGAGAAGGAGGCCAAAGGCGGGCCGCTCGCCATCACTTTCGAACAGCAGATGCTCGTCTCCGATTGCTGGCTCATCCCAAAAGGTGCGCCGAACAAGGAGCTTGCCATGAAGGCCATCGCCATCATGATGCGCCCGGACGTTCAGGCACGCCTGCCGCAGTATATCAACTACGCGCCGGCGAACCTCGCCGCCTTCGAGACCGGGTTAATCTCCAAGGAGCTGGCGGCCCAGCTTCCCAACTCGCCTGAGAACATCGGCAAAGGCTTCCTGCTGAATGTGGATTGGTGGGTCAAGAACTCCGACGAGATGGTGAAGCGCTTCGACGCGTTCGCGCAGAAGTAGGCGCGCCGCGAGGGTCGCTTGCAGACCGGGCGGGGCTACGTCACACCGGCGCGGCCGCCCCGCATAACGAGGAATGCTGCCGTTGCTGCATAGATGACGATCACGACAATCTCCCTGCCGATCTCGATCCGCGACGTCACCAAGACCTATGGACGAACGGCCGCGCTCGACAACGTCAGCCTCGAGATCGCCACCGGAGAGTTTATTACCCTTCTCGGCCCCTCCGGATCGGGCAAAACCACACTCCTGATGGTGCTGGCGGGCTTCATCCGCCCCGACAGCGGTGAGATTCGTTTTGGGGATCGAGAGGTCACTCTCGTACCGCCGCACAAGCGCGACATCGGCATGGTATTTCAGAACTACGCGCTGTTTCCCCACATGACCGTGGCCGGCAACCTCGCCTACCCCCTCAAGCTTCGCGGCGTTGCCCGCGCCGAGATCGACGCGCGGGTCGCTCGCGCGCTTGACATGGTTCAGCTCGCGGGCCTCGGTGAGCGTCAGGTGGATCAGCTTTCCGGTGGTCAACGGCAGCGAGTGGCGCTGGCGCGAGCCATCATTTTCGAGCCGCGCATCCTGCTCATGGACGAGCCGCTATCGGCCCTCGACAAGAAGCTTCGCGAGCAGATGCAGATCGAGGTGCGCCACCTGCACCAGCGCCTGGGCATGACGACGGTTTACGTGACGCACGACCAGCGTGAGGCACTCACCATGTCGGATCGCATCGCGGTGATCAACCACGGCCGCTTCCGGCAGATCGACAAACCCCAGGACCTGTACGAGCGGCCCAACAACCGGTTCATCGCCGAGTTCATCGGGGAATCGCATTTTCTGCCGGTCGAGGTCAGGGGCGGCACGGCCTATCTCGGCGAACGCGCCATGCGGCTTGCGGAACCGCCGCGGCACCAGGCGGCGGCGCAGTTTCTGGTCCTGCGACCGGAAAAGCTGAAGGTCATCGATGCGACGGATGGCGCCGGGCTCAACGTCTTTGCCGGGCAGGTCAAGGAGTTCGTCTATCAAGGAGAAAGCTCGCTGCTCTATGTGTCGTTGGCAAACGGTCAGCCGATCGCGATCCGCCAACCTGCCGGCAGCGCGCCCTGTGTTCCGCCGCCGGGTGCACCTATCACGCTCGGCCTCGCACCGGCCGACACGATCATCGTTCCTTCCGAGGAGGCCTGACGCCGATGACCGCGGCGGTCGGATCGACGACGCGGACGGATAAGCTGGCCCCTCGCCAGGCCGGCCGCAACGCGGCCGAGCTCCGGGCGCAGGAACGCGCCGAGCAATGGATGCTGGGCGGCCTGGCGCTGCCGGCGCTCGTCCTGATTAGCAGTGTTGCCCTTGCCCCCATTGTCTGGCTGTTCTGGTTGTCTTTCCGCGACGCCGGCGGCATGACATTGGCGCACTACGCGCGATTGTTGCACCCCTCCTACTTGATCTCACTTGCCAGTACCTTCGAGCTGTCCTTCCTCGTCACCATTATCTGCATCCTGCTCGGCTATCCGCTCGCATACGTCATCGCCCAGGCGCGGTCCCGCATCGCCGCGGTCCTGCTGCTTCTCGTGTTGTTCCCGATCTGGACCTCGCTGCTGGTGCGCTGCTATGCATGGCTCGTCATGCTGCAACGGCGTGGGCTCATAAACACGTGGCTCTCCGACCTCGGCCTGATCGATAGGCCCCTGCAGCTCGTGCACAACTTCACCGGCACGGCAATCGGCATGGTGCACATCATGCTGCCCTTCATGGTGCTGCCGCTCTACGCCTCGATGCGTGCCATCAATCCCGACTACATGCGGGCCGCGGCCAATCTCGGGGCGTCGCCGGTGAAAGCCTTTTGGCAGATCTTGGTGCCGCTGTCGCTGCCGGGCCTCGCCGCCGGCATTGTTATCGTGTTCGTTCTCTGCCTCGGCTTCTACGTCACGCCGGCCCTGCTCGGCGGAGGTCGCGTGATGATGTGGTCCATGCAAATCGAGCGCAACGTCTCCTACTATGGAGATTGGGGCGCGGCGAGCGCGCTTGGCGTCGTGCTGCTGGTGCTGACGCTCGCCATCCTCTGGCTGCTGGGTCGCGTGATTGGCTTCGACAAGCTGACCGGAGCGCGCTGATATGCTCGCGAGCCCCGCGACAGAAACTCAGATCACACACCGGCGGCGATTGTGGCTTTACGCGATCGTCAGTTTAATCGTCCTGTTCCTGATTGCGCCCAGTCTGCTGGTAGTTCCCCTAAGCTTCTCGGACTCACGCTACCTGGCGTTCCCGCCCCCGGCCTGGTCGACACGCTGGTACTCGGCCTATTTCGGAGCCATCGAATGGCGCGAGGCGACTTATGTCTCGTTCGCCGCCGCGATTCTCACGATGCTGCTCTCGACGACATTGGGTACGCTTGCCGCCTACGGTCTGCAAGCGTTGCGCAGCCGATGGTCCGTTCTGGCCTACGGCGCCTTCACCCTACCGCTGGTCATTCCAGCAATCCTGATCGCGATCGGCATCTTTCTCTTCTACGCGCAGTTGGGCCTCAACAACACCCTGACGGGAATCGTGCTGGCGCATTCCGTGCTGGCCATCCCGCTGGTCGTGATTACTGTTGCCTCGAGCCTCAAGAGCTACGACATGAACCAGGAAATGGTCGCACGCAGCCTGGGCGCGAGCCGGCCGCGGGCCTTCCTCACGGTGACGCTGCCGCAGATCCGGATCTCGGTGATCTCGGGCGCGCTTCTGGCCTTCATCACATCGCTCGACGAGGTGGTGATCTCGCTGTTCATCGCCGGGGGTGACAAAGCGACATTGACCAAGCGCATGTTCAACGCGCTGCGCGACGAGATCGATCCGACCATCGCCTCCATCTCGACGTTGCTCATCGCGCTCTCTGTAGTTCTGCTCGGCCTGAGCCAGTTCGTTCAATCGCGCTCGAAAACCGGGACCTGAGGTCGGCACGACCATGGCATCGATCACGATGGCCGGTGCCGTGACCCCGCCCAACGCGACCTTGCTTCAAAGCGCGGAGAATGTCAGCGTTGGAGGCCGGGTGCGGATTGCGTCGCGGACTTCTCGGGCCGTCACATTGCCTTCGCGCGCCAGCCGCGTGCCGCAGCGGTGATAATAGAGAAAGCGTCAACGGTTCCGTCTGCTTCGCCCTTCTCGAAATCACCGGCGATTGTCGCCATCTGGTTCGTCACATGCGCAAAGCATAGAACGGGTTTGTCTCGTGCCTCGGCAAACGCATAAAGCGCGGCTGCCTCCATCTCCACCGCTAACAAGCCTTTGGCTTTCATGGCGGTGATGGCGGTTCGGGTCTCGCGGAATGGAGCATCCGTCGTCCAAACAGCGCCGCGTTCGACGGGAAGGTTTAGTCCAAGAAGCGCAGCTGCCGTTGCAGCCAGCAGCCCGGCGTTTGCCACGCTGAACTCGGCCGGCGGGAGGTAGTGGTAACTGGTCCCCTCGTCCCGGAGCGCGCGTTCGATCAGCACGAAATATGGCGGCGGGCGGAGCTCTACGAGCTGGCCGGCCGAAGTCATGCTGATCAGAAGGCCGCAGCCCGACGCGAATAGCTCCTCGGCGACCAGGACGGCGAAGGATGAACCGACTGCGCAACCCACGAACCCCAACTCGAGGTCATCTTGCGACAGTCGATAAAGTTGTGTGTGGTAACATGACCAAGAAGGGTCGCGCCGCGCCTGCCCGTTCGACTTAAGGCGCCGGACAAGGTCGCCGTCTGGGTCGAGCACACAAACCGGCGGCACGTTGGCCTCTGCTAGCACCTTTTGTCGCCGCGCCTCCCGCAGGAGGTTTTGCGGCGTGAAAGTCGAGGCCTCGCTGTAGTGCTTCTCATCAAGAATTGGAGGGAGACCGGTGAGGTTCATGGATATCGCAGAGTGTCGCACGGGAGGGTTTGCATCAATCTCCGCCAGCATCCGGCGGCTCAGATATTAACGAGCGCTCGCCTCGGTGCAAAGCCGATCACCGTCATCTGACGTAAACTTGCGCTGTGCCACTGGCCTTGCAGGAGATCGGATCTAGTAGCACTGGTCTACCCCGTCGCCGCGGTTCGTGCCGCCATAACTGGTCCCATGAGCGGGAAGCCAAATGGTCTTCCAACATGCTGATCAAGCAGCGAGTTCACTGTGATCACGCGTAGACGAAAGGCGCGCGGCATGACACAGTAGCGGCAACGAGCATCTCAACATGCAGGATGTTATCTCAACTCTTCAAGCAAACGCTCCCTGGGCGGTTTTCCTTAACGTCATGCTCAACCAGGGCGGCCTGCCACTGCCCGCCCTCCCCACCGTGCTGACGGCGGCCGCACTGAGCGCTCAGCACCCCAATCAACTCGCGACCGTTGTGATGGCTGGTGTCGGCGGAGCTTTGCTTGGGGACCTCGTGCAGTATTGGTGCGGCAGGCGGTTTGGGCGCCGCATTCTGTCCATGATTTGCAAGGTCTCCTTTTCGCCGGACTTCTGCGTGAGCCAAACGGAAGCGATGCTGAGCAAGATCGGCCCACTGTCACTCATTTTTGCAAAATTCTTCCCAGGTGTTTCGCTCCTCTCGGTCGCGATGGCGGGCATAACCCAAATGCGCTTGCCGCTATTTCTATTCCTAGACGCCATTGGTGCATTGCTGTTCATAGGTGCCATCGCGGCATTCGGTTGGATGTTCCAAGACGAAATCATAAGTGCGGTCGACAAGCTCGCGACGTTTGGTCTTTGGGGTGCCATTGCCGCGCTTGCAATGCTGGCCCTTTATATGGCGGCAAGATGGGTTCAGCGTCAGCTGTTCATCCGCAGTCTTCGGATGAGCCGAATTACGGTGGCCGAGCTTCGGCGTCTCATGGTCGAGGAGAAGAGAATTTTGATCCTGGACGTGCGGCCGCTCGATGCGCGTACTGCAGGAGGCATCATTCCGGGCGCCGTGGCGGCGCATGCCACGGAAATTAAGGCAGTGTTAGAGGGCTATCCGCACGAACACGAGACGATCGTCTATTGCGCTTGCCCAAATGAAGCTTCCGCCGCGACTGCGGCAAAGCATCTGCGCCGTGCGGGGTTCAAGAAGATACGACCGCTTTTGGGTGGAATTGATGCCTGGGTCCAGGCTGGACACCTGCTCGAACCTTATCAACCCAATACCGTGCCCACACAATAAACGGTACTCCCTAGCAGAAGCGAGCCATGGCAGCCCACCTCGACGCGCCTGCGCTCGACATTCATCGGCAGGGAGGAGCCGCCACAAGCCCCTTCGAGCGCGGCCGAAGTCGGCGGCTACTGACGGGCCCTTGCTTGTCGCACAACTTCCCCGTGCGAGACACGATCGGATGCTATCCGGACCCGACACAGGGACCGCGCAGGAGAGCACCACTTAGTAGCCGTGGGGTCGACCGCACTAGCAACTGCGTAAAAATGCGGATGCAGGTATCACATTCTGCAAACTAGGCTGAACTTGAACTGCTCGCGCTATGAAGGCACGACAGCGGAGCCGATTTTCTTTGTTTGAGACGAGTACCACAGCGAAGCACGTAGCGTGGGGTCGAGCAATGCACACCGCCAAGCTGACACTCGCCGCCGGAACCTGGCTACTTCTGGTCATCGGCGCCACGCTGGCCGCGAGCAATGCGGAACCGCAGCGCATACGCATAGAATACGTGAAGCCCCAAAACCCGGCGCACCAGCAGCTCTACGAGATGCTGCAAAAGCACCGTGTGCTCGAGAAGCTGCAGGAGATTTTCAGCCCCTTCCGTCTGCCTACGGATTTGACCATCAAGACGATTGGATGCAACGGCCGGTCGAATGCTTGGTATTGGGGCGATGAGCTCACTCTTTGCTACGAATACTTGGAAGAAATACGACAGAACGTACCGAAGACGACGACGGCTGCCGGTGTCTCGCCTGAAGACGCTATGGTCGGGCAGTTCTTATATGTTGTCGCCCATGAGTTTGGGCACGCCGTTTTCAGTATGCTCGACGTGCCGTCATTCGGCAACGCAGAAGACGTCGCCGATCAATTCTCGGCCTATATCATGCTGCTGCTTGGAAAAGATGAGGCACCGCGACTTATCGGCGGCGCTGCCTATGCATATAAGTCCGTAATAGATAGCCCCAATGTGATCTTACCGATCAAGGCCTTCTCGGATGTGCACGGTCTGCCGGCGCAGAGGTTCTACAATCTTCTGTGCATGGCCTATGGTGCGAACCCGGAAATGTTTAAAGACATTGTAGACGACAAATATCTGCCGAAGGACCGCGCGGCCAATTGCCCGCGTGAGTATCATCAAGTTCGCTCTGCGTTCCAGAAACTGATCGCCCCGCATATCGATAAGGAGCTGGCGGCGAAAGTATTGCAAATGGAGTGGCTGTCCAATTTGAAAGGCGTTCCAGCCCAATAGCCGGGCATCTCGTGCATTACTTGGCGGGCACCCGCTCAGCTCCGCCACGACGAAGTGTCGCAAGGAGTACCATGCCAGGCGTCCCGAAGTCGAGACGATGACCATTCTAGCCTCGGGTCGCAACGGAAGTGTCTTAGGAACCTAGACAGCAGCGGCCATCCCTCCGACGGTTTGGTCGCTCACGCCATCCTAGTCTCACGCGACGGTTCAGTCGGGCCCGTATCTAAATTCCGAGCTCTTTGAATCCCAGATACATGCGATTCCAGGTTGGTGCGAGCACGATTTGATGTATTGCCGCGCGCTGTGGCAAATCGCAAACGAGTTTGATGGTTTGCGCGAGATCTTCCGCTTGGAGCATTCGGTGCATGTCTTCCTCGGAAGGTTGCGCTGCTCGCGTCTGCAGGATTTCCGTCGCGACCTCGCCCGGTGAAATTACGCAGGCACGAATTCCATTGGCGCACTCTTCCATGTTCAGCGACTCCGTCATCGCAATCATTGCTCGCTTGCTGGCACTGTAGGCGGGGCCCGTCAGACGCGTCAGATAGAAGCCGGCCCACGAGGCAACATTAATGATCGTTCCGTTCCGCCGCGCGCGCATGGCGGGGAGGACGGTGCTGATACAGTTGAACGCTCCATTCAAGTTTACGTCCACGACGCGGCGGAAATCCTCCATGGTCACGCTGTGCCAGGCACGCTTTGGCACATTGGTTCCGGCGCTGTTGATAAGGATGTCTACGTGATCATGACGCGCCAGAACGGATTGGGCAACTTGTACAACCCGGCTCGCGTCAGCCACGTCGAGCACCTGCGCCTCCGCGTTACCTTTTGCGGCGCGAACCGCTGCCACGGCTCCGTCGAGCTCGGATTGACGACGGCCAGATAGGACGATGTGAACGGAAGGGTCCGCCATGGCAAGCGCGGTTGCCTTACCAATCCCAGTACCGCCGCCCGTAATCCAAATCACTTTCTTGGCTTGCATTCGAGATCACTCCCCGTCTCAACGGCGATAAGATTGTTCGGAAAAGAGTCGCTGCATACGCCTTCCACGTGCAGGTATCGACTATCAAAGCCCAAGGTTGACATCGACGGCCTCGTCGGTGGCACTCAATCGCTCCGCTCGTTAGCGCACGAGATCGTCCGCCGTAGCCGGTGGGACCGTCAAGCGGCCAGGCGACGGTTGCCGGCCACGGTCGGTGCGCAATCCACGCCGCGCCGCGCGGCGTAAGGGGTCGTGATCTCGGGCGAAATCGCTCCAGCTGCAAAAGGTCTCTGGCCGCTGCCGACGGTCGCGACACGCAGATCCAGCGTCAGCGGCCACGGTTTGGTCAGCCTGACGGGAGACCTCTGACGGCGCGAGCAGTCAAGGCTGCGCAAGGGCGCCGCGGTCTAGGCAGGATTATGCGCTGGTGCGAGACGCCCTTGCCTCGCATGCCTCCTGGGGAACGTCCTGACACAGGTTCAAAGTAAGCTTTTGCCAAGGCAAAATCGCCGACCGCGTCTCGGGCGGTCGGCATCTGGATCCAGGGCGCTCATCAATAGAACGTGGCCGCAAAGCCACACTTCATCCCGGTCACGCCTCGGTTGGGAAGCGACGACAACCCTCGTCAGTCCTAGTAAGAGCACGTCACAATAGGACAAGTCTGCTTCTGGATGCCAAGAACGCGCAGCGGGTGCCGCGGTGGGATCCGGGAGACCCTGGAGAAGCATCCGGCTTGCGGGGCCGGGTGCAACTTGTCTTCCTAGCAGTCCTCGCGCTTGCTGGGGAGCGTTCGCGGGCACACAGAAGCACCCAGGCGATACCTCAAGGCTCTGGGGACCGGGCCAGACGCTGGGAAACCGATCAGCGTTGCAATTTATCGAGAGTGATCGGCAAGTCCCGGACGCGCTTGCCCGTTGCGTGATAGACCGCGTTGGCGATGGCCGCGGCGACACCGACGATACCAATCTCACCTACGCCCTTGATGCCGAGCGGATTGATGCTGTCATCGACCTCATCGACGAAGATCACCCTGATGTCGTGCACGTCGGCATTCACGGGCACATGATACTCGGCGATGTTGGCATTCATGATGCGACCGAAATTGTGATCGATCAGCGTCTCTTCGTGCAATGCCATGCCGATACCCCACACCACGCTGCCCATGATCTGACTGCTCGCCGTTTTTGTGTTCAGGATGCGACCGGCGGCAACTGCGTTGACGACACGGGTGACGCGAACCACGCCGAGCTGTTCGTCCACCTTCACCTCGGCAAAGATTGCCGAATGCGTATTGTGGGCGCGGGAACCATCATCGGCGAACGTGGTCGACTTCTGCTGCTCGATACGATCGACAGCGCCATACCGCATGGCGTCGGCGATCGATATTTGACGCGAAGCATCTCGCTTGCTTACAAGTTTGCCATCGGCGAGCGCAACTTCGTCAGGGCCTGCATCCACAAACGGTGAGTTCGGCATCTGCTTTGCCAGCAGCAACAATTCACCTCGAACCGCGGACGCTGTGGTCGCAATGCCGTTCGAGACCGAGGCCGCTATCCATGATCCGCCTTCAACAGGCGATTGCGGCAACGTCGAATCGCCAAGCTTGATGCTGATGTTTTCAAGCGGCAACCCGAGCATGTCGGCCGCAACTTGCGCCATGATCGTGTAGGTGCCGGTGCCGATGTCGGAGGTTGCGCAGGAAACTTCCGCATGACCATTGGAAGAGAGTGCGATCCGCACCGCAATTGGCATCTGCAACGCTTCCCAAACACCCGTCGCCATTCCCCAGCCCACCAGTTCGCTGCCGTCACGCATTGAACGTGGCTCGGCGTTGCGCCGCTGCCAGCCGAACGCCTCTGCACCCTGGCGGTAACAATCGCGCAGGTTTTTGCTGCTGTACGGCCGATCGGTATTCTGGTCGCGATCCGAATAACAGCGCAGGCGCAACTCGAGAGGATCGACCTTGAGCGCAACCGCAAGCTCGTCCATTGCGCATTCGAGCGCGTAGACTCCCGTTGCGGCACTCGGACAGCGCATGTCGCACGACGTCACGAGATCGAGCCGAGCAAGCTTGTGTTGGTATTTTGCGTTTGCGCATGCGTAGAGCAGGCCGGACCAGCCGGTCTCCTGCCTATAGAAGTCCTCGTATTGCGATGTCACCGTGATCGCATCATGCGTGATTGCCTCAAGGGTTCCGCCGCTGTTGGCGCCAAGCTCGATCCGCTGGATCATGGCGGGCCGATAGCCCAGCGCATACATTTGCATGCGGGTGAGGGCGACGCGCACCGAGCGCTCGAGTGCGCGCGCAGCCAGGGCGGCAAGCAAAACCTGGTACTGCGGGCGCAGGCCGGAACCGAAACCGCCGCCCATGTAGGGTGACATGACGCGCACATCATCCGGCTCGATTACGAGTGCGCCGCACAGATAGCGTTGTACGTTTTGCACGCCCTGCGTCTTGTCGTAGACGGTGACTTTACCGTCGCCGTGCCAGATTGCCGTCGACGCATACATTTCCATCGGGTTGTGATGCTCGATGGGGACGTAGTATTCGGCGGTGTGGCGCACCGCAGCTGCAGCCAACGCCTCCTCGGCCCGGCCGCGCGGCTTGGGGGGCCCGAACATACTCTCTCCCGGCTTTGTAGGAGCGAAGGCAACCTCGCGCTGGCGGTATAGGTCCGTGACGTGCGCTTCTTCGTCGTATTGTACCCGCACCAGCGACGCCGCGAAGCGCGCGATCTCCGGCTCTTCGGCTACGACCAGCGCGATCGGCTGGCCGCTGAACATGATTTTGCCATCGTAAAGCGGCCGAAAGGGCGAGCCTCGCTCCGGCGCCACCTCATCCTTAAAGGCGCTATCGGTGTCCGCCATCCGAGGTCGGTGCTGGTGAGTGAGCACATCGATCACGCCGGCGACGCGGAGCGCCTGGCTCGTATCGATCTGCAGGATGCGGCCTTTGGCGATGCCGGATGTGACGACGCTGCCGTGGGCGAGACCGGGGCCAAGGGCGAGGCCGGGTTCATTGAACTCGGCGGCGTATTTCGCCGCGCCGGTGACCTTTGCACGACCGTCGACGCGCGACGTTGGAGTGCCGATGTAAGACATTAATGCTCTACTCCCTCGACTTTCCTGCGCAATGGCCGTGGCAGGGCGCCTCAAATCTGTTGGGTCAACTAGGCCACTCCAACCCGCGGATCCGACCGCGGCCGCGCCGCCTAGGACACCGCGACGGCTAATTTCGCTCACCATGCTTGTCTCCCTGCCGGTGATCGAGCCATAACTGTGGTCTGACTGCACGATGCCCATGCATCGACGAAAAGCTCATTTGCTTGCTCACAAAATCTTCTTGTTGGATTGTGATTGGGGTGTGCCCAGTGCTGCCTGCGTCAGCGCACGAACAAGCGCGCGGTGCGCAAGATCGATCTTAAAAGTGTTGTATCGATAGCCCTTAGCCTCACGCAGCAGGATATCGGCCGCAACCTTGAAATTCGTCTCGTTTGGGGCCTGCCCCTGCAGGGCCGCTTCCGCCGCCGGCACGCGCCAGGGCTTGTGGGCTACGCCTCCCAGCGCGAAGCGTGCTTGCCTGACGACGCCGCCGCTTAGATCGAGCCCCACCGCCACGGACACGAGCGCGAAGGCGTAGGATAACCGATCGCGGATCTTCAAATAGGTATAGTGATCGGCGAAGCCAGGCGCAGGCAGCTCTACCGCTGTAACGATCTCGTCGGGACGCAAATTGGTGTCGATTTGTGGGGTATCACCCGGCAAGCGATGAAAATCCGCGAACGGGATCGCGCGCTCGCCAGCTGGTCCCAGCACATGCACTTTGGCCTCAAGTGCAGCAAGCGCGACGCACATGTCCGAGGGATGGGTTGCGATACAAGCTTCGCTACTGCCCAATATGGCGTGCATGCGGTTGATGCCATTGAGCGCCGAGCAGCCGGTTCCCGGCTCACGTTTGTTGCAAGGCGTCACCACGTCATAGAAGTAATGGCAGCGCGTCCGTTGCAGCAGGTTGCCGCCGGTAGATGCCATGTTGCGCAACTGCTGCGAGGCTCCGGCAAGAATCGCACTCGACAGCATCGGATAGCGCTGCTCGATCAACGGATGATAGGCAAGGTCTGTGTTCGGCACCAGCGCGCCGATGCGGAGACTACCGTCGCTCATCTCTTCGACCGCCCGCAATGGCAGCCGTGTGATATCGATCAGCCGCGTCGGCCGCTCCACATCCTCCTTCATCAGGTCGACCAGATTGGTGCCGCCAGCGATGAATTTCCCGCCCGGCGCCATGGCGATTTGACGGACTGCATCCGCCACGCTGCTTGCGCGCGCATACTCAAAATTTATCATGACTTATCCCTCATTACGCCCATTGCCTGCTCTATCGCGGCAACGATGTTGGGATAGGCGCCGCAGCGGCAGATGTTGCCGCTCATAAGCTCCCGAATTTCATCGCTGGTCTTCGCCTTGCCCTCAGCGATGAGGCCAGCGGCCGAACAGATCTGTCCGGGCGTACAATAGCCGCACTGAAACGCATCGTGCTCGATGAAAGCCTGCTGCAACGGGTGCAGGGCGCCGTTCGCGGCCAACCCTTCGATGGTCGTGACCTGCGCACCGTCCTTCATGACCGCGAGCGTGAGGCAGGAATTGATGCGCCGACCATCGACAAGGACAGTGCAGGCACCGCACTGGCCATGATCGCAGCCTTTTTTTGTGCCGGTCAGGTCAAGGTGATCGCGTAGGGCATCGAGCAGGGTCGTCCACGGCGCGACTTGCAGGCGAGCCTCGACGCCGTTGACGGTGAGCATGACCTCAATCTTTGCCGGTGGCTGGGTCACGCCACCGATCGGCGAGGCTGCTTTGCTAGTCCGCGTCATTGATGTCTCCAATAGGACGTGGCTACTTCTTTTCTTGCGGGTTCAACTGCGGATCGATCGGTTAAGGCAAAGGCGGATGCGACAAGTTCTTCAGGAAGCAAATAGGAGATGCCGATGTGTCCCCCAGCTTCAGCTTGTCCAAGAACCGTCGAAAGCTCGCCATTTCAAGAACGACTTAGCCTGCAACATCGCAGCGGAGCTTCTAGTTCCGGTATCGGGGACAACCCTGATAGATCGCAGGAGCGCCTCGGATTTTTTCTGAATGCGGCCAAGTGCGGCGGAAGCGCTACCGATTGCGGGCAACAGCCAGCGCGGTTCAAGCGCCTGGGAAGGTTCGCCGCTATCGTTGCGCCAGCGCCGGGTCTGACTTTGCGCAATTCCACAAAGTGACCTTGCCTCGACGCGCGCGGAAAGCGCCGCCGAGGCCTTTGCATCCGAGCAAGAATGCAAACTGCGACCGCCCTTAGGGATGCCGGACCCTGCCCTATTGCAACCCTGCCTTCACGATATGGGCGTGCGGCCCCGTCTGAACACGTCGATCATCTCCCTGACAATGGCGCAGCGCC
>Ga0134122_10000378_pt1 | contig 29392 bp, 23 predicted proteins | sample KB302_FD_96461 | JGI IMG/M metagenome (GOLD analysis project Ga0134122, IMG submission 96461) | Terrestrial soil microbial communities without Nitrogen fertilizer from Kellogg Biological Station, Michigan, USA - KB3-0-2 | ecosystem: Environmental > Terrestrial > Soil > Unclassified ...
ATTAAAGTAAGCGGGATAGGAATGAAGGACTCAACCTGTTACCGATGTCTTGAGGTCGAGGTGTTACCTATGTCCTGAAGGCCGGACAACGGGGGGCCGCCCCTACGACGAAATTCGCTACGCTTTGCCGGAGACGAACCGGCCAGGATCTGTAGGGGCGGCCCCCCGTGGCCGCCCTGGACCACCGGCCCGCGTTGCCAAACCGAGTTTCTTTCAAGTTTCCAGATCAGGGTCCGGATCGGACCGTTCGTCAAGGAGTCGGTATGCGCTGGAGCAAGTATTACCTTTTCACCACCCGGGAAGTGCCCAATGACGCCGAGGTCATCAGCCACCAGTTGATGGTCCGCACCGGCATGATCAAAAAAGTCGCGGCGGGGATCTACACCTACCTGCCGTTCGGATGGCGGAGCCTGTCGAAGCTGATGACCATCGTCCGCCGCGAGCTCGACGTCGCGGGCTGCATCGAGCTATCGATGCCGGCGATTCAGCCGGGTGAGCTGTGGGTCGAGTCCGGCCGTTGGGAGCGCTACGGCAAGGAGCTGCTGCGGATCAAGGACCGCCACGAGCGGGATTTCGTTTTCGGGCCGACGCACGAAGAGGTGATCACCGACCTGGTGCGCCGTGACGTCAAGAGCTACCGGCAGCTGCCGTTCAACCTGTACCAGATCCAGACCAAGTTCCGGGACGAGATCCGGCCCCGTTTCGGCCTGATGCGCGGGCGCGAATTCATCATGAAGGATGCCTATTCGTTCCACACCGACGCGGAGAGCCTGGACGTCTCGTACCGCGACATGCACGAAGCCTATTCCCGGATTTTCCGCGCCTGCCAGCTCGATTTCGGCGCGGTCGAAGCCGACACCGGGACGATCGGCGGTTCGGCCTCGCACGAGTTCATGGTCGTCGCGGGAACCGGAGAGAGCGCGGTCGTCCGCTGCCCCTCCTGCGGTTACGCGGCGAACACCGAGAAGGCCGAGACGAAGCGAGAAGAGGCGGAGGCCGTCGCGGTGTCTACGTCCGCCGAGCCGTTCCACACCGTGCCCACTCCCGGTCATACCTCCGTCGAGGAGGTCGCGAAATTCCTCGGCGTGGAGCCGACCCAGGTGGTGAAGACCCTGATCTACGAGACCGAGAAGGGCGTCGTGGCGGTCGCGATCCGCGGCGACCGCGAGGTCAACGAGGTCAAGCTCCTGAACCTTCTCGACGTCCAGCACCTGGCGCTCGCGAGCGAGGAGAAGGTGCGCCAGGCGACCGGAGCGCCGGTCGGTTTCGCCGGCCCGGTGGGCCTGCCCAAGGATGTCGAGCTGATCGCCGATCCGTCCGTGCGCGGTCTTTCGGGCTTCGTCTGCGGCGCCAATCAGGCCGACGCCCACCACGTGGGGGTCGAGTGGGGCCGCGACGCCCAACCCTCGCGTTGGGCCGACCTGCTGCTCGTGACGGGGGGCGACGCCTGCCCGCGCTGCGGCACGGCGCTTGAATTGTTCCGCGGCATCGAGGTGGGTCACATCTTCAAGCTGGGCGACAAGTACTCGAAGGCCTTGGCCTGCAATTACACCGACGAAGCGGGGGCCGAAAAGCCGATGATCATGGGCTGCTACGGCCTGGGCGTCGGCCGAACCGTGGCCGCCGCGATCGAGCAGAACCATGACGCGGACGGCATCATCTGGCCCCGCCCGCTCGCACCGTTCGAAGTCCTGCTCGCCGCCCTCAACCCCAACGACCCGGCGGTGGTCGAAACGGCAGAGCGCATCTACGACGAGCTGCGCGCCAAGGGAGTGGATGTCCTCTACGACGACCGCGACGAGCGCCCGGGCGTCAAATTCAAAGACGGCGACCTGATCGGCCTGCCGGTGCGGGTCACGGTCGGCGCCAAGTCGCTCGCGGATGGGAAAGTAGAAGTCTCTCTTCGGAGGGATCGAGAGAAGCTCGGCATCCCGGTGGCCGAGGCGGTGGGGAAGGTGATGGAGTTGTTGGATCGGGCGTAGGAGAGTGCCCCAGATCTTCGTGCGCCGCAGCCATTTTCCCGTCTCGGCCGAACGCCTGTTCGCCTGGCACGCCGAGCCGGGCGCTTTCAGGCGGCTCGTTCCCCCTGGCGAGCCGGTTGAGCAGGTGAGGCCCGATCGCGGCCTGCGCGAAGGGGAGCGGGTGGAGCTTCGCGTGGGCGTGGGTCCTCTTCGCCTCCCATGGATCGCCGAGATTCGCGACGTGCGGCCGGGCCAGGGATTCCGCGACGTTCAGATCCGAGGTCCCTTCCGCAGTTGGGAGCATGAACACCGGATGGAACCCGACGGGGATGGCGGTTCCTGGCTCGAAGATCGGATCACCTACGAACTGCCGCTCGGGTTCCTCGGGCGTTGGTTCGGGGGTGCGATGGTCCGCAGGAAGCTCGACCGGCTGTTCGCCTACCGCCACCGGGTGACAGCCGAGATGCTTCAGGCCTGAGGGCCTTCACGAAATTCCGAATTCGGCTCGGAGATCCTTGACCCGGGAAACGCCGAGACCTATCCTCGCGGCACCCGATGAATCTGGCCGGTCCCCATCCCGCCGCTTTCGACTTCTGCCCCTTCTTCCGGAGAGATAGATGAGCGAACACAACCCTTTCGAGGCGATGCAGGCTCGCCTACGTGCCGCAGCCGCGCTGTTCGGTCTCGAAGACGACCTGTTCAAAGTTTTCATGGCGCCCAGCCGGACCATGATCGTCAGCCTGCCCGTGAATATGGACGACGGCCATTGGGAGGTCTTTACCGGCTATCGCGTCCAGCACAACCTGGCGCGCGGTCCGGCGAAGGGGGGAATTCGCTACGACAAGGGCGTCACCCTCGACGAGGTGAAGGCGCTGGCGGCTTGGATGACCTGGAAGTGCGCGGTGGTGGACGTGCCGTTCGGCGGCGGCAAGGGCGGAATTGTCTGCGATCCTTCCAAGATGAGCTCGGCCGAGCTTGAACGGCTCACCCGGCGCTACATCGCGGAGATCATGGACGTCATCGGCCCGGATCGCGACGTGCCGGCGCCCGACGTGGGAACCAACGCGCAGACCATGGCCTGGGTGCTCGACACCTACGCGATGCACGTCCGGCGGACGGACAACGCCGTGGTGACCGGCAAGCCGATCAGCCTCGGCGGCAGCTTGGGCCGTGACGCGGCGACCGGGCGCGGAGTCCAGATCGTCGCGGTCAAGGCGATGCAACGCCTCGGCCGGAAGCTCGACGGAGCGACCGTCGCGGTCCAGGGCTTCGGCAACGTCGGCTCCCACAGCGCGCGCCTGCTCCATGAATCGGGAGCCCGGGTGATCGCCGTCTCCGACATCCAGGGCGCGATCAAGAACGCCAACGGACTCGACCTGCCGGCGCTTCTGGAGCACGTCGCCCAGACGAAATCGGTGGTCGGTTTTTCAGGGAGCGAGCCGTTGGATCCCACGGAGCTGCTCACCCAGGAAGTGGACATCCTGGTGCCCGCCGCGCTCGAAAACCAGATCACCGAAGCGAACGCCGCGGCGATCCGCGCCAGGGTCATCGTCGAGGGGGCCAACGGCCCGACCACGCCGGAGGCCGATCCGATCCTGCTCGAAAACGGCGTCCTCGTCGTGCCGGACATCCTGGCGAACGCGGGCGGAGTCACCGTCTCCTATTTCGAGTGGGTGCAGAACCGACAGGGCTTCTACTGGCGCGAAAAAGAGGTGAACGAGCGCCTGGTCGAATATATGGAGCACGCCTTCGAGGCGACGTTCGCCACGACCGACAAGTACAAGACGAATCCCCGCCTGGGGGCCTACATCCTCGCGCTCGACCGGGTCAGCCGGGTGATGCGTCACCGCGGCTTTTACGCCTGATTCCGAAACGAAGGAGGGGCGGGCGTAGGGGCGGAGCTTGCCTCCGCCCGCGGTTGCCGCCGAACTCGGGCGGAGGCAAGCTCCGCCCCTACGTCAGTCCTGAGAGAGATTTCCCCTGCGAGACAGTCTCTTTCCAGGCGCATCCGCCGCACCGGGCGCGAAAGCCGCCTCCAGCCGGCGCACGAACTCCTGGCCCAGGTGCGAGAGCGGCCGGTCGCCGCGTTGGATCACGGCGATCTCGCGGGAGGCGAAGGGTTCCTCGATCGGCACGAAGCGGACCTCGTCCTTCGGCGCATCGTGGGTCGCCATTTCGGGGACGAGTGCCACCCCCAGCCCCAGGCCGACCATCCGCAGCAGCGAGTCGAGTTGGCTCGCCTGGCAGACCACGCGGCAGTTCGTGCGCATCGCGCGGCAGACTTCCCCCACCTGACGGCCGAGGCAGTGCAGCTCGTCGAGCAGGATTGTCGGCGGGCTGACCAGCTCGGCGAGCGAGACGCTGTCGCGCCCGGCCAGCGGATGGTTTGCCGCGACGGCAACCGTGAACGGATCGCGGCCGATGACCAGCACTCCAAGCCCCTCCCGGACAATCGGCGTGCTGGTGACCGCGAGATCGATCTCTCCCGCTTCGAGCGCGTCGAGCAGGCGCTCGGTCAAGTCCTCTCGGACGTGGAGATCGACCGCAGGGAAGGTTTCGGTGAGCGCCCGGATTGCCGCGGGGAGGAGAAACGGAGCCACGGTGGGGATGGCGCCCACCACCAGGCGGCCGTGGCCGCTTTTGGCGTCCTCCTCCAGGCCCTGCGGGATTTCCTGGAGCTGTTCGAGGATCGCCCGGGCGCGAGGAAGCAGCGAACGGCCCGCGTCGGTCAGTTGAACGCGCCGACCGATCCGCTCGAACAGGGGGCATTGCAGCTCGCGCTCGAGCTTCTGGATCTGCTGGCTGATCGAGGGTTGCGCGACACCGCAACGCATCGAGGCGCGGCTCATGCTGCCGAGCTCGGCGACCGCGACGAAGTAACGAAGTTGGTGGACTTCCATAGGCGACACCTATCCAGCAGGGAGGAAAGAAGTATTGGACCCTATGGATCTTACTCCTCTACTCTGCGTTCGAACAGGCTGCGAAACGCCAGGAGGAAGCGATGTCCGAAAATCCTCGTTTGACCACGGCCGAGGGCGCGCCGATCGCGGATAACCAGAACTCTCTGACCGCGGGGCCGCGCGGTCCGGTGCTGATGCAGGACGTCCAGCTGCTGGAACAGATGCAGGCGTTCAATCGCGAGCGAATCCCCGAGCGGGTGGTGCATGCCAAAGGCTCCGCCGCCTACGGCAAGATCACTGTGACCCAGGACGTGACGCGCTACACCAAGGCGAAATTCCTCTCCCAGGTGGGCAAAGAGACGGAGGTCTTCCTGCGTTTTTCGACCGTCGCCGGGGAGCGCGGCGCGGCGGACGCCGAGCGCGACGTGCGAGGCTTCGCGCTCAAGGCTTACACCGAGGAGGGGAACTGGGACCTGGTGGGCAACAACACCCCGGTCTTCTTCGTGCGCGACCCGTACAAGTTCGCGATGTTCATTCACACCCAGAAAAGGCTGCCCGAGAGCAACCTGCGCGACATGGACATGCAGTGGGATTTCTGGTCGCAGTCGCCGGAATCGCTGCACCAGGTAACGATCCTGTTTTCCGATCGCGGTCTGCCCCGGAGCTATCGCCATATCCACGGTTTCGGCAGCCACACCTACAGCTTGATCAACGCGGCGGGTGAGCGGGTCTGGTGCAAGTTCCATTTCAAGACCCTGCAAGGGATCAGCAATCTGACTCCCGGAGAGGCGGCGGTGCTGGTCGGCGCCGACCGCGAGTCGCATCAGCGCGATCTTTTCTATGCCATCGAGCGCGGCGACTATCCGCGCTGGCGCTTCTGCATCCAGGTGATGACCGAGGCCGAGGCGGCGGAATTCGAGTACAACCCGTTCGATCTGACCAAAGTCTGGCCGCACGGCCGGTTTCCGCTGATCGAGGTGGGCATCTTGGAGCTGAACCGCAATCCGCGAAACTATTTCGCCGAGGTGGAGCAGGCGTCGTTCTCGCCGAGCGCCGCGGTGCCGGGAATCTCGTGGAGCCCGGACAAGATGCTTCAGGCGCGGCTGATGAGCTACGCCGACGCCCATCGGTATCGGGTCGGAACGAACTTCCAGCAACTCCCGGTCAACCGGCCGCGCTGCCCGGTCCTGCACTATCAGCGCGACGGAATGATGTCGGTGGGCCAAGGGGACGCAGCGCCCAACTATTTCCCGAACACCGTGCCCGGCACGCCGCGCGAAGCGCCCGAATTCGCCGAGCCGGCGCTGCCGCTTGGGCATGTGGCGGCCGATCGCTACGACCACCGCGACGGCAACGACGACTACACCCAGGCGGGAAATCTCTTCCGCCTGTTCGACCCAGGGCAACGCGACCGCCTGGCCAAGGCGATCGCCGCGCCCCTGTCGCAAGCGCGATGGGAGGTGCAGATGCTCCAGCTCTGCCACTTCTTCCGCGCCGATCCCGAATATGGGATGAGAGTCGCCGCGGAGCTGGGCATTTCGCCCTCCGAGATCGCGGCGATGGAGCCTGGTGCGATCGGCGCCGTCCGGACGCCCGAGCTGGTGGAGGTAGGCTAGCCATGCGCTGCTACCCCTGCAACGAAGCCGGCCGCTCGACCGAGGCGGTCGCCCTCTGCCCGCACTGTCTGATCGGCCTCTGCGGCAACCACCGCGCGAGCCTCGCGGCCGGATCGCCCGGCGGCACGGGGGTCGGTTGTAGCCACGACCTGCGCCGGAGCGACAGGATCGCGCGCTCCTCCGCCGCGGCGTAGACCAGGCCAGCCGGGCGGCCACGGGGGGCCGCCCCTACGTCGCGGAGGCGGCATTTCGGTTTCAAAACGGTGTGCACCCGGTAGGGGCGGCCCCCCGTGGCCGCCCGGCCGCCGCACCCTCCCCGCTTGACATCCTCGCTCGCAAGTGTATTAGTACACCGACACGCCGAGGTGAATTTCCCGGCGCGAGCGAGGCCCCCATTCAATGCTGAGGATCGATCCATCGGACCCCCGGCCGATCTGGCGCCAGATCGAGGACGGGGTTCGTCACCTGGTGGCGCGCGGCGCCTTGCCGCCGGGGGAGTCGGTGCCCTCGGTGCGCGACCTGGCGCGTGATCTTCAGGTCAATCCGGCGACGGTTTCCAAGGCCTATCAGCGACTGACGGACGACCGCGTTCTGGTCGTCCATCGGGGCGAGGGCACGTTCGTCGCCGACCGGCCGCCCGCTCTGCCGGAGACCGAGCGCGACCGCCTGCTCGGCGAGGCGGCGCTGCGCTACGCGAGCCGGGCCACGACCTTGGGAGCCCCTCGGCCGGTGGCGATCGGGGCGGTGGGCGAGGCGTTGGACGAACTGGCCGCCGGCCGGTCGGAGTCCCCAGGAGGAGACGAATGAGCGCCCCGAGAACTCCCGCTCCGCCTCTCACGGCGGCGGGCCTTACCGTCCGCTACGGCCGGCGGATCGCGCTGGACGACGTGTCGTTCGGGGTGGAAGAAGGCTCGGTCTATGCCCTGCTCGGCTTGAACGGCGCGGGAAAATCGAGCCTCGTTCGCTGCCTGCTCGGCCTGCGCCGGCCGGAGTCCGGCACCGCGAAGCTGTTCGGCCGCGACGTGTGGAGCCATCGCGCCGAGGTTCTCCAAGAGGTGGGCGTCGTGCCCGAAGAACCGGACGCGCCGCCGACGCTTTCCGTCCGGGAGATCGCCCGCTTCTCCGCGCGCATCCATTCCAAGTTCGACCGCGCCGGTTTCGATCAGCGGCTCCGCCGATTCGGAGTCCCCGCCGACGTGCCGTTCGGCCGGCTGTCGAAAGGCCAGAAGGGGCAGGTGGCTCTCGCTCTCGCCCTCGCTCCGGCGCCGCGGATGCTGATTCTCGACGACCCGACGCTCGGCCTCGACGCCAAAGCCCGCCGCTCGGTGTTCGAAGAGCTGATCGGCGAGCTGGCCGAGCGGGGGACGACGGTGTTCCTCACGACCCACGAACTGGCCGCGGTCGAGGGGATCGCCGACCGGGTGGGCATTCTGCGTGATGGCCGCCTGCTGATTGACGAGGATCTCGAATCGCTTCGCGGCCGGTTCCGCCGGCTCCGCTTCACCCGCCCGAACGATGGTGAGGCGACCCTCGATCGCGCTCTGGCGGATCTCGCACCGGTCACCATCGAGCGCCGGGCCTGGGGTGTCGAGGCGATCGTCTCCGCTTTCTCCGAGGAGCGCTGGGCGCCGCTCGCCGGCCGCGCCGATCTGGGATCGCCCGAAGTCGAAGCGGTCCGGCTCGAAGATCTCTTTCTCGCCCTCGTCGAACCCCCCGCTCCGACCGGGGCGAGCGTTGAACCGAGAGGTGCCGCGTGAGCGCGTTCGCCGCCATTTTCTCCCGGGAATTTCGCCTCCGCCGCGTTCTGTTGATCGGCGCTCTCGCGATCGGCCTCATGTCGCTCGCGATTCCGCGGCTCCAAGGCCAGACCGGCGCGATCGCCGCGGAAACCGCCAACGCCGCGGCCCTTCTGATCGGGTTTCTCACCTGCTCCATCTACGCGCTGATTCTCGGGTCCGGCGCGATAGCCCGCGATCTCGCGGACGGCCGGCTCGGCTTCGATTTCGTCCGTCCGATCTCGGGGTTGACCCTCTGGGCGGGGCGAATCGGCGCGGCCTTGACCCTCCTCTCCGCCTCGGCGCTGCTCGTGGTCGGGCCGGCGCTCTTGACCGACCCGAAGGGCGGCGGCGGACCCGTATGGGCTCCGGCGGCCGGATGGCTTCCGGTGCTGAACATGACCGGCGCCTTCGTCGTCGGCCTTCTGAGCTGTTGGGTGCTCTTCTTCCTCACCCATCTGGCCACCGTCCTGTTCGCCTCCCGCTCGGCTTTGCTCGGCCTGGATTTGGCGGGCCTCCTCGCGGTGGGTCTCCTCGCCGGATCGGCGCTGGAGCGGCTTCACCGCAACTGGGCGATGGACGCTTTCGGGGTCGGCGCGGCCTCCTTCTTTGCCTTCCTTCTCCTGGCGCTGACCGGCGCCAGCCTGGTCCAGGTTCTGTTCGGTCGAACGGATCTCGTCCGCTCCCACCGGGCTCTCTCGATGGCTCTCTGGGTTCCGCTCCTCCTGGGCGCCTTCGCGCTCGACGCGGCCTCTCGGTGGGTCGTATCGCCCGGTCTCTCCGATCTCGTCCGAACCGAATCCGTGTCCAAAGCGCCGGCCGGCACCTGGTTCGGAGTCGGCGGCGATCTGCGCGGTCGGGGTGCTCTTGCGGGTCAGTTCCTGGTCGATGCGGCCACCGGTCGGGTCGTGCGCCAGGGCGTGTCGATCTCGAACTTGACGATCAAGACCGATTTCTCGAACGACGGGAAGAGCGTCGCGTGGCTTGCCTTAACGCCTCGCGGCACAGAGGTTCGCTGGGTCGACCTCTCGGCGCCCGAGCCCCGGGTCGAGACCGCGCCGATCTCGTTCGAAGGAGTCGCCGAGGAGCCTTCTCTCTCGCCCACCGGGCGTTGGCTGGCCTTGCGGTCCGATCGACGGATGTTGATCTTCGAGCTTCGGACCGGCCGCCTCGTCGCCTCGGTTCCCGTCACTGCGGATTGGGATGCCCTGCGAACGCGCTGGATCGCCGAGGACCGCTTACGGTTCTGGAGCGCGGAAGGAAACGTCTCTCTAGGCGGCGAGCCGAGGATTTCGATCGCCGAGACCCACGTGCCTCAAGGCCCCGGAAGCGGTGCGCCGGCCTCGGTCGGCACGATCGAGCTGACGGCGCGGGGCTACGCCTGGTACGTCAATCTCGATGGGGGAACCGTCATCGTGCGGGAGCTCAAGACCGGGCGGCGCCGTCTTTTCGACGGACGGACGGGCGCGGAACTCGGCGTGATCGATGCGCCGCAACAGCAGAGCGGGGCGATCCTCCTGGCCGACGGTTCGGTGGCTGTTCTCGTCCAAGGCCCGAAATCGCGGGGCCTCGCGATCTACGATCGCACTGGCGTCTTGCGCCGAAGTTTCGACCTTCGCAGCGCCAAAGGGCTGTTGTTCGGGGCACAGCCCACCCCAACCACGATTCTCGTCTCGGTGGCGGCCGAGGCCACGCCGCTCGTGCGCACCGCAAGGCGCTTGATCCTTCTCGATCTGGCGACCGGTGGCATTCGAGAGGTCGGACGAGGTTGGATCGCGGCGTTCGAAGCGTTGGACTCGGGAGTCACGGTGGTGCGGACCGGCCCGGCGACCTTCGCGCGCTGGGACCCGGCAACCGAGATGCTGAAGCCGATCGTTCCGCGCTGAGCCGAATCCGCGCGATGCCGTGACAAAATCTGGGGCGTGAGCGACGCCCCCTTTGCCGTCCGTCTCGACTTGCCCGGCTGGACCCTCGTCTGGGCCGAGCTGAGAGTCGATCCCGCCAGTTCCGAGGCCCACGCCGTGCTGGTCGAAACCATCGCCCGGGCCCGGGAGCGCCACGGCGAGGCGCTCTCCCCCGAGCATCCGACCGTGACGGCGATCCGCAAGCTATTCCGCGCTGCGGGCTGCGACCCGACCCGCTACCGGCCGTCGTCCGAAGCGCTGCTCCGCAGGGTCCTTAAGGGCGAAGATCTCGCCGCGATCCAGCCGCTGGTCGATCTGAACAACGCGCTCTCGATCGACCTCGCGGTGCCGAGCTGCATCATGGCCGCCTCCCTCCAACCGCCCATGGAGCCGCCGCTCGTGCTCCGCGCCGGAGCGCCCGGCGAAACCTTCGAATCCCTCCGCGGCCCGTTCTCGCTGGAAGGAAAGCCGCTCCTGGCCGACGCCCAAGGTCCCCTCGGCACCCCGATCACCGACAGCGTCCGGGTGAAAGTCCAGCCGGACACCGCCCACGCCTGGCTGGTCGCCTACCTGCCGAAGGACGTCGTCTTCGCCGGTGAGGCCGAGCGGACCCTTCGCGACCTGGCGGCGCGGGCGGGGGTGGAGGTGGGGCGGGTGTTCGCGGTTTAAAGAATCAGGTTCACCAGTCGGTTAGGAACGAACTTCACCTTTTGCGGCTCTCGTCCGGCGAGAAATCGCTGCACAGGTTCCGAGTTTCGAACGCGAGCGAGCGCGTCCTTTTCGGTGATGCCCGCCGGCACCAAAATCCGATCACGGACCTTTCCGTCCACCTGAACCACGAGAACGACTTCAAGGTCTCGGGCGGCCTCCTCGTCCACGACGGGCCAGTCCTGCCGGTGGACGGAACCTGGGAGTTCCGAACGGAGCCAAAGCTCCTCCGCGATGTGCGGAGCCAAGGGAGCGAGCATCCGCAGGTAAATGGATCTCGCCTCGGTCCATTCGACATCGGCGGTACCGTTCTGCGCCGCGATGGCCGTCATTTTGTTCAACAGCTCCATGAGGGCCGCGACGATCGTGTTGAACTGAAGATCCTCGAAATCCGCCGTCACTTTGCGCAGGGTGCCGTGGATGAGGTGGCGAAGCTCGGAGAGAGCCGCCGGGTCGGATTGCGCCTCGACGGAAGGCGAGGTGAAGAAGGTCCACACCCTGCGCAACCAGCGCGAAGTTCCCTCGATGCTTCGGCTGCTCCAGGGTCCGCCTTGATCCCACCGGGCCAGGAACATCAGATGGGCTCGAACGGTGTCCGAACCATACCGAACGAGAAGGTCGTCGGGCGCCACGACGTTGCCCCGACTCTTGGACATTTTCTCCGAGTCTTCCCCCAGGATCATCCCTTGATTGCGGAGCTTGATCATGGGTTCGTCCCCGCCGAGGATTCCGAGATCTCGGCTGGCTTTATGGAAGAACCGGGTGTAGATGAGGTGCATCGTGGCGTGCTCAATCCCGCCGGTGTAGGTATCGACCGGCATCCAATAGGCGTACTCCGCGGGATCGAAAGGCCCCTGATCGAAATGCGGGCTCAAATAGCGAAGGTGGTACCAGGAGGAACACATGAACGTGTCCATCGTGTCGGTGTCCCGCTCCGCGTTGGCGCCGCAATGGGGACAGAGCACCAGCTTCCAAGTCGGATGAAGCTTGAGCGGACTCTCTCCTGTGGGGCGCCACTCGATCTCGTCCGGAAGCAGCACGGGCAGATCGCTTTCCGGAACGGGCACCGGCCCGCAGGCCGGACAATGAATCATCGGGATCGGCGCCCCCCAGTAGCGCTGGCGTGAAATCAGCCAATCGCGGAGGCGGTAGGTAAGCCCCTCGCGGCCCAAACCCTTCTCTTGGAGAAGGGCGTTCACGCGGGCGCAGGCCGCTTCCTTTGGGGTTCCGGAAAGCGGACCGGAATTGACCATCGTGCCGCGTTCGGGAATGGGGGCTTCGAGCGGAGATGGAATTTCGACACCCTCGAGCTGGATGACGACTCGGATCGGCAGGCCGAAGCGCGTCGCGAATTCAAAGTCCCGCTGATCGTGGGCCGGCACCGCCATGATGGCGCCGGTTCCATAAGTCACGAGCACATAGTCGGCGATCCAAACGGGAATCCGCTCTCCGTTGACCGGGTTGACCGCGAACCCCCCGGTCGCCACGCCGGTCTTTTCTCGATCGGCCGTCTCTCTTTGGATGTCCGATTGCCGGCCCGTCTGCGCGATGTAGGCGTCCACCTGTTCTCTCTGGTCCGGGGTGGTCAAGCTGGCCACGAGAGAGTGCTCCGGCGCGAGAACGAGGAAAGTCGCTCCCCAGAGCGTGTCGGGGCGGGTGGTGAAGACCTCGATCCCTCCCGCCTCGGTCGGAAAAGTCACGTAGGTGCCCTCGGAGCGGCCGATCCAGTTGCGCTGGAGGACTTGTACCCGTTCCGGCCAGTCGATACCCGAGAAGTCGAGCAACTCTTCCGCGTAGCGGGTGGTCCGGAAGAACCACTGATCGAGCTCCCGCTTGGTCACCGGAGTTCCGCAGCGCTCGCAGGTTCGGTCCTCTCCCCACACCTGCTCTCGGGCCAAAGTGGTGTTGCAGCTCGGGCACCAGTCGACCGCGGCATGCTTGCGGTAGGCAAGGTCCCCCGCGAGAAGGCGTAAAAAGAACCACTGTGTCCACCGGTAGTAACCGGGATCGGCCGAGATCGCCTCCCTGGCCCAGTCGATCATCGTTCCCATGCGCTTGAGCTGCCCGCGCATTCGTTCGATGTTGGCGTAGGTCCAGGTCTTCGGATGGATGTTGTTCTTGATCGCCGCGTTTTCCGCCGGGAGGCCGAAGGAGTCGAAGCCCATCGGGAAGAGGACGTTGAATCCCCGCATGCGGTAGAAGCGGGCGCGCGCGTCGGAGGGCGCGATCGCATACCAGTGTCCGATGTGGAGATCGCCCGAGGGGTAGGGCAGCATCGTCAACGCGTAGTGCTTGGGCCGCGAAGGATCGACTCGATCGAGGTCGGAGCGATATAGCCCGTCCTGCTCCCAACGCTCCTGCCACCGGCTCTCGATCTCGGACGGGTCGTACTTGTCGGCGCGCATTCGCTCGGCCCTTTCCTCGGTCAGGCCCACTCGGGAGTTTCGACCAGCGCCTCGAACGCCCGGTACATGGTGACCGCGTCGGTTCCACCCAACTCGCGCGCCACCCGGAAAACCTGCTCGACGCTCTTCTTCACGATGCGCCTCGAATCGTCGTTGACCCGCTCGGCGTCCCAGGGGGGCGCCAGCTCATGGCTTACCGCGATGACGCCACCAGGGCTGACGAGCGGATCCGGCACGAACTGAATGCCGGCGTCCGCCAGGATCTTCAGGGTCTCCTCTCTCGCGGCATCTCCTTCTCGCGTCGCCGACACCTGGTCGTTTCCGGCTCCCAGAACGAGTCGGAGGCGACCGTTCGCGCGGGCGTTCGTCGCCAAGAGATCGGCACGCGATTCATCGGACCCCGCGCCCGGCCGTGAAAGCCACTCGGTAAAGCCGCCGTTCGGTGAGACCACTTGGATCTCAGGGTGAAGCAAGGCATCGCGCTCGCGATCCGGGGAGATGATGCGCCCGGCCTGGAGAAGATCCCGAACGGTGGTCCCGTGTCGCTCGTCGTCGACTTCGGCGCCGTACTTCCGTTGGCGAGCGATCCAACCTTCGACCGCTTCCGCCTCGGGAGAAAGCTCGGGGTCGAAGAGAAACACCCGCGCCCGTCGCTCATGGAGAAAATGAGTCAGAGGCAGGCCGACCTTTCCAGCGCCGATCACCAAAATGCTCACGCCAGCCAAGGATTCCTCCCCTTGGCCAAGACCGGTTTCCCGTGCCGCCTGCTCCAGACCGGAGAGCACCCCGAAGGCGGTCGCTTCGCCCGTATCGCGACCGCAGCCCAACCCGATCGTATGGTGTGTCTCCTCGGCGATCACCGTGAGCTCGGTCGTGCCGACCCCCTTGTCCTTGGAGCCGACATATCGTCCACCGAGGTGCTCGATGAGGCGTCCGTGGCAACGGAGTCTGTGCTCCGTCAACTCGGCGCCGAAGGGCGTCCAGATAACGCCCTTGCCCCCCTGCCATTGGTAGATCTTGGTGCTCACCCCACCGTCCAGAGCTGCGGCCGCCTTGCGAAGAACCGCGTTTTTCTTGTACATCGCCATGGCGAGCTCGATCGCCTGATGTCGCGCCTCTTGTTGCCACCGCTTCGGGTCGTCGGTTTCAGAAGGCACCCACCGGGTGCCTCCGAGCGCCGGCCAATCTTCGTTCCACTGAAGGCGACAGAGGGCGACACAGGAGTAGACATGCTCCTTGGGATCCGGGCTCGTGTCGTCGATCGCTTCCCAAAGGTGGAACTCACTGATCTCTTTCGGCCCAAGAAATCGAAGGTTGGGGAACTGTTCCGCTTCTACAGACATGAAGGCCTGCCTCTCCCTATTCGGCCCGCGGATGTTCGCCCCAATGGGAAATAGCGAGACGCCCGCGGCAATCTTTGTTTAGGGTTTGAATGCTCCCCTACAGTATGTGCTCTCTGCTCGAAATTTGGGAAGACTTCGCAAGACTTGCGGTCGTTGAGCTTCCTCAGTGGTTCCGTCGGACGAGACTCCCCCTTTGATGCAACGCGAAATATTGCGCCGGAGTGGGCCATCGGCTCGTTCTTTTGGCGCCGGTTGCGCAAGCCGCAGGGACCGTAGCTCGGACCGGACCGCCACGGCGCCGCAATTACCGCTATCGTCTCGCCATTACGACAATCGCGTCTCCGTCCACCGTAATCGGAACGGAGTTACGGGAATCGTCGCGCTGCCACCGTAATTCCCCCGCGATGACCGTAATGGGAAGCTCGTCGGCGTGTATCACTCCTGATTACCGTAATCGGCCCACCACTACGGCAAAAAGCTGGCCCCCGCCGTAAAATTTTCACCCCTACCGCGATGTGACAGACGACGGCGCTTAGCATCCCGCCGCCGCTGCTAGGATGCGCGGGCTCGCCGCCATTCGACCACCCCGTTCGAGGAGAATCTATGCGCTTCGGTCGTCTCTCTCTGCTCGGCTTTCTGCTCGCCTCCGCCCTTCCTGCTCTTGCCGCCGATTCGCCCCGTTCGCTCAAGCCGGAGGACGTCGCGGCTTTGAAGTCGGTTTCCGACCCTCAGATCAGCCCGGACGGGCTCTGGGTGGCATACACGGTCCAGTCGATGGACTTGAAGAAGGACAAGTCGGACGCCGACATTTGGATGTCTCCTCTCCAAGGCGGCGAAGCGGTTCGGCTGACCACGAGCAAGAAGTCGGAGAACACGCCGCGGTGGAGCCCGGACGGGAAGTATCTGGCGTTCTTGTCGGATCGCGACGGCGACGAGACGCAGGTGTACCTGATCGATCGGCGGGGCGGCGAGGCTTGGCAGCTCACGGAGTACAAGGCGAGCGTTTCGGATATCGCCTGGTCGCCGGACGGCAAGAGGCTCGCTTTGATCGTCGCCGACGTCGATCCGGACGCCCCCAAGGAGGGCGAAAAGGACGACGAGAAGACAGCGAAGCCGATCGTCATCGACCGACGCCAGTTCAAGCGCGACGGCGAGGGCTACCTGCGCGAAATACGCGAGCACCTCTACGTGTTCGACCTCGCGACCAAGAAGACCGTCAAGGTGACCGAGGGCAAGTACGACGACAGCGAGCCGGTCTGGTCCCCGGACGGGACCCGGATCGCCTTTACCAGCAATCGGACCGCCGATCCGGACGCGAACCAGAACAGCGACATCTACGTGGTCGAGGCGAAGGAGAGCGCGGCACCCCGCGCCGTGACCACTTCGCCGGGAACGGACGGTGCCCCCGCCTGGTCGCCGGACGGCAAAGAGATCGTCTACAACGCGGGCGGGCCGGTTTCCGACATGTGGTATGGCATCGCATCCGCGGCGATCGTGCCGGTCGCTGGAGGTGCGCCGCGCGATCTCACGCGCGGGCTGGATCGCAACATCTCATCGCCTCGCTTCTCTCCCGACGGCCAGCAGGTCTACTTCCTGCTCGAAGACGGCGGCAACCAGCACCTGGCCCGGGTGTCGGCCAAGACCGGCGGCCCGGTCGATCGAGTGGTGGCCGGAGAGCGCGAAGTCCAAGATTACGTCTTGGGACCCAAGGGCCAGATCGCGCTGATTGAAGCGCAATGGGATCATCCCGGCGAAGTCTCGGCGGTTGGCGCCACGGGCGATCTCGTCCGTCTTTCGCATGCGAACGACGAATTCCTTCACGGCATCAAACTCGGCAAGCTCGAACGATTCAAGGCGACCAGCGCCGACGGCACGAAGATCGACGCCTTCCTGACCCGACCGCCCGACGCGCCTACGGGTAAGAAGCTGCCGACGGTGCTGCGCATCCATGGCGGCCCGACTGCGCAGTACACCACCGGCTGGAATCTCGAATGGCAGATGCTCGCCGCCGGAGGGTATGCGGTGGTCGCGGCGAACCCGCGCGGCTCGACCGGCTACGGCCGCGATTTTTGCTACGCGATTTGGGCGGATTGGGGCAACAAGGATTTCCAGGACGTGATGGCGGCGGTCGATGGCGCGATCGCGATGGGGGTCGCCGACCCGGATCGCCTGGGCGTCGGAGGTTGGAGCTACGGCGGCATCCTCACCGACTACGTAATCACCAAGACCACGCGATTCAAGGCGGCGATCTCGGGCGCCTCCGAGGCGAACTACTTCGCCAACTACGGCACCGACCACTACCAGTACGAGTGGGAGACCGAGCTCGGGCTCCCCTGGCGGAACGTCGAGCGCTGGACCAAGCTTTCGCCCTGGTTCCAGGTGGACAACGTGAAGACGCCGACCCTGATCCTCTGCGGCCAGGCCGACTTCAATGTGCCGCTGCTCAATTCCGAGCAGCTCTACCAAGCGCTCAAGCGGCTCGGAATCGAAACCGAGCTGATCATCTACCCCGACCAGAATCACGGCATCCGCAAGCCGAGCTACCAGAAGGACCGGTTCGAGCGGTATCTCGCCTGGTACGACAAGCATCTCAAGCCGGCGAAGTAGGCTTCGGAGAGAACCCCGGATCGGTGCGTACGATCCGGGTTGACTCCTCCTCACCAGCAGTCCGGGCAGACCGACTCGCAGAGCGAGATGCAAAGGGTCTCCGAGACGACGCACCAGGGCGGGCAGGTGTCGCACGACTGGCAGGTGCCCCAACAGGTCTGCCAGTCGGTGCACCGGTCGCAGGTATCGACCGAATAGGCGCCGTGGGCGGCGCGGAGGCCGGCGGCCTCCAGGTGCGCAAGTGTTTCCTTGGCGAGGGTGAGCTTCTTCTTTGTCATCGGCAACGCTCCTTTCCGGTCGCGGGCGCATCGCTTCGCCCTTGAAAAAGTAGGTGCCGCTCACTTGGGCAATCGAGTTACTTCGTCAGATACTTGCCGCCGCATCTCGACTCTGAGACCGGAGGGGGGCGTCCATGGAAGAGGCTGCGATCGAACCATCCGCGCAAGTCCCGGCGTCGGATCTCAATGAGAGGTCGAATCGGCCCGCGGGTCCCACGGCGCATGATTGGCGGGCACTTCTGGCCCCTCTCGCGGTCGTAGGGGTGATCTCCGTAGCCGCGGTCTTCGTTCGGGGCCTGCCGGTTCTGGAAAAGACGACCCGCACGACCGCCCTGGAGTCGGCCGTCATCCTGCTGTTAATGGCGGTGCCGCTTCTTGCCGCCCTGGCGTTCACGCGGTTTCGAGGCTGGGCCTGGATCGCTTGGTTTGCCTGTCTCTATCCGCTGACGGACGCGGCGCTTTCGAGCCCGGCTCTAGGGCCCTTTCGGAATTTCGACTGGAACTGGCAAGGCAAACTGGTCAGCATTCTCGCCACGCTGGCGCTCCTCATGGCCTGCCGCAGCCTGTCGTTCGAGGAGGTCGGCCTCACGTCCCGCCTCAAGCCCGGCTGGTGGAAGGCGGTGTTGGCTTTTCTGGTCATCGCCGTGGGCATCTGGGCTCGCCGGTCTGGGGTTCTCCATTGGCCGGATCGGGAGGCTTTCGCCTACCAGGCCACCATGCCGGGCCTCGACGAGGAGATTCTCGTCCGCGGCGTCTTCCTCGCGATCTTCACCCGCGCCTTCGGCCAATGGCGCACCGGCCGGACGACCTCCTTCGGCTGGCCCGCCCTGCTCACCAGCCTGATGTTCGGCTTCCTGCACGTGGCCGGCGTTTCCTCCGCGGGCGTCGCGTTCTACTGGTCCCAGATGACCGCCGCGGTCGTGGGATTGTCGCTCTGGTACGTCCGAGAACGCACTGGAAGCGTTTGGCCCGCCGTGGTGCTTCACAACGTCTACAACCTCCTGGTGACCGCCGGCTGAGGCCTCGGGAAGGCCAGAGGAGATACCCGATCCTTTCAATCAGCCGGGGTCAAAGGTTGCAATCAGACGGGCTCTAGGGTTGCAATTAGCTGAGATCTAAGACCAATCAATGCAATAGATACGTTCTATCCTTTCAAGTAGACGCACCATAAAGTTGCAATCAGACGGACCAAAAGTTACAATTGGCCGAGATGGCCGACGAACAGAGATTTCCCCGATTTGCGCTTCCCCGGCTAATGGAGGGCCTCGCCGATACGCCCGTGGTGCTGATCCACGGTCCGCGGCAGTGCGGCAAGACGACATTAGCCCAGGAAGTGGGGGGGGCGGAGGGTTTCGGCTATATCAGTTTCGACGACGCGGTGACGCTCTCGGCGGCGCAAACCGACCCTGCGGGGTTCGTGGCCGCATTGCCATCCCGAACGATCCTGGACGAAGTTCAAAGGGTGCCAGGCCTGTTCGCGGCGATCAAGATGGAGGTGGACCGGAATCGTACCCCCGGCCGTTTCATTCTAACCGGCTCGGCCAACGTGTTGCTGGTTCCCAAGCTCGCGGATTCTCTCGCCGGGCGGATGGAGATCCACCGGCTCTATCCGCTCGCTCAGTGCGAGATCGGACGCAAGGAGCCGGGCTTCCTCTCGGCCCTCTTTGGCGCGTCCTTCAAGATCCAGAGGGGCGAGCGTCTCGGGACAGAGCTGATTGAACGGATCATCGCGGGAGGATACCCGGCGGCGTTGGCACGCCCCTCGGCGATTCGGCGAGCGATTTGGTACCGCGACTATCTGGAGAGCCTGATTCAGAGAGACGTAAAGGATCTGGCGCGGATCACTTCACTCGACGTGCTGCCTCGGTTGCTTAAGCTGGTCGCCGGGCAGACCGCCAAGCTCCTCAACGTGACCGACCTCGCGGCGCCGTTCCAGTTGAGCCGGCCGACCATCGCAGATTACGTCACGCTTCTCGAGCGGGTCTTCCTGCTGGAGCGACTCCCGCCTTGGCACAGCAACCGGCTGAGCCGTCTGGTCAAGACGCCCAAGGTACATATCGGCGATACCGGTCTCGCCGCATCACTGCTTGGACTAGATGCATCAGATCTGGCTCGGGATCGCATGTCCCTTGGGGCACTGCTCGAAACCTTCGTGTTCCAGGAGCTGCGGCGTCAGGCCAGTTGGGACGTAATTCCCACCACGCTCTATCACTTCCGCGACAAGGAGGGAGCCGAGGTGGATATCGTGCTCGAACGCGGTTCGCGAGTGGCGGGAGTAGAGGTCAAGGCGTCCGGCACGGTGACCGCCTCGGACTTCCGCGGTTTGCGCAAACTCAAAGAGGCAACCGACGACCACTTCGCAGGCGGCGTCGTGCTCTACGACGGCGAAATCAGCGTGGGCTTTGGCGACGACCTCTACGCCGTGCCGATTCGCTCCCTGTGGGAGATGGGTTAACCGCCTCAGTCTTTCAATCAGCCGAGCCCGTTGGCGGGGTCAACCCGCGGGAAACGCCGGTCCGGCGGCTCGGAAGGCAGCCGTAAAACTTTCACGAAGATCGGGTCGGGCGGCGAGCAGGTCGAGGGCCAGGGCGTGCGGTGCGGCGCGCTCGACGACGGAATGCATTCGCGCGACCCGGGCGCGCCACGCGTCTTCGGCGAGGTGCGGCTGAGGGAGGCGGCAGGGAACGCCCTGACCGAGGAGGAGGGTGTCGATCCCTTCCGGTCCCCAGAGGGGATCGGGATAGTCGAAGGAATTCCGGACGGCCGGGTCGTAAGAGAGGGGACCGCGCTGCCGGAAGGCTTCGAGCAGCTCGGCGTGGTGAGACACGTCCACGTCGGAGCGCGCGGCTTGCCAGAACGGAGAGTCGAGGCGGCGGTTGAAGCGGTAGTGGAGGGCGAGGAACCAGCGCAGGTAATCCCACCAGGCACCCACCCGCCGATTGAGCAAGGGGCTCAAGCTGCGGTCGTCTCGTCGCAGCGGAAAACTGCCGCAGAGCAAGCCGATCTGGCGGATCAACAAATGGAGCGCCGTCGATTCGAGCGGCTCGACGAAACCGTAAGCATTGCCGAGCGCCACGACGTTGCTTCGCCAAAAATGCTCGTGGCGCCCGGAGCGGAACCGCACCTCGCGCGCTTCTCCCATGCCGGGGTTGGCTCGTCGCATCTCGGCCTCGGCCTCTTCGGGGCTCACGAAGGCCGAGGAGTAGACGTAGCCCCTGTGGTCGGCGTCGGCGTGCGGAATGCGCCAGCACCAACCGGCGGACATCGTCTCGGCCGTCGTGTAGGGCCGAATTCGGCCGCCGTGGGGCATCTCTGCGACCACCGCGCGGTCGGTCCACAGGCTCGACTCGAAGCTCCGCCAGGGCGACTCCAAGGCGCGCTCCAAAAGGAACGAGCGAAAACCGCTGCAATCGACGTAGAGATCGAACGAGAGACGCCGGCCGTCGCCGCAGACCAGGGCGATCACCTCACGTCCGCCCTCTCCGTCGTCGGTCATCTCCGTCTCGACCAGCGTCGCCTCTACGTGCTCGATCCCTGCTTCGGCGGCGCGCCGTTTCAGGTATGAGACGAAGCGCTCGTTATCCAGGTGATAGGCGGCTGCCGTCCCCAGGCGGCCGGTCCACGAAGTTTTCTCTTCGGCGGCCTCTCCGGTGGTTCGATAAATGCCCACCGCACCTGCGTCCATCAGGAGCGACTGGAGCGAGCAGGCCCGAAGGTCCGCGCCTTCCGGCTCGCCGTAGACCGCGGGCTCCAGGAGGTGGACGGGGCCGAACGGATAGTTGAAATCGCCATCGCCGGGAGCGCCCCAGAGAAAGCGGATGCCGAGCTTGAACGTCGGCCGGACCTCTGCGAACAGGGTATGGACGTCGAGCCCGAGATCGACGTGGAGGAACTGCGGCAGGAGCGGCGTGGTCGCTTCGCCGACCCCGATGATCGGCAGATCCGGCGACTCGATCAGGGTGACCGCGAGGCCGGGGACCTTCTTTCGCAGTGCGAGGGCTGCGAGATAACCCGCCGTTCCGCCGCCGACGATTCCGACGCTTCGGACGAACGCCCCGGGCTCTTCCCGGACGGAGGATGCCGCGCGCTGTGGCCGGTGCTCCTCGGCTTCGACGATCGAGATCGCGGCGCGCGCGGCAAGGGCGGTAGACGGTGCGGTCGGCTCGCAGAACGGGCAGAGAGGATCGCGTTCGAGCGGCAGGCGTCGCGCTTCGGCCGGCGATCCGGAAGGTTCGGGAGGAGGCAGCAGAAGAAACGAGCCGGCGAGAGCGGGTTCGCCACCGGGCCGGAGCATCTGGCGCACCTCGGCGACGATCTCCGCAAGAACTCTGTCCCTCGAGGCGGGATCCACCGTTCCGGTGCGGAATCCCATGCTCGCCGCGACCGCCGACCCCGGGTCGAGCCGGGCAAAGCGAAGCGCCGTGAGCTGCGCGCAGCCGAAACAGGGGCCGACTCCCGGAACCGCCGTCGGCCCGATCCGGACGCCGTCGGGGTCGGCGGTGACGAAGAGGACCGGCACGCCGGGGTTTAGAGCGGCCGCCTGTACGGCGAAGAGGTCCTGATACGGCGCCCCCTCGATCGCGCAGACGACGAACGCCGCGCTCGCCAGGTTCGATTCGGCGAGATCGAGCCGGTCGAGCCGCCGGATCGCCGCGCCCGGAACGGCACGGTGGAGCGCTTCTTCGACCGATCGAGCGAACACGCCTCCGCCGAGCACGACGACCGCTGCGCCTTCGAGCGCCTCGGGGGCCGGCAGCAGGTCCACCCGCCGAACCATCTCGCCGTCGAGCGCCCGGAGCAGGCCCCGCGCCTCCCGCTCCCCGAAAGGCGGATCGAGCGCTGTCGCCGCGGCGACGACTTCCGCCGCCGTCCGCACGCCTTCCACGAGACCGAGCAAGCGATCGAGATCGGGAAGCCCGATCCCCCGCAGCAGGCTCACCCCGCCGCGGTGCCGGATCAGCAGGCGGCCGTCGGGAAGGGCGATCGCCTGGGCGTTCGGATCGCGGGCAAGGACATCGGAAGCTGCAAGCGTCATCGAGTCGGCTCGAAATCTAGCACGGCCGCGAGAGTCGACCGGACGAAGCCCTGGGAGCCGGATCTCGGAACGCCTGCACCCCTCCCGCGACAGAAGTTTGTACTCCTGGGATGCTGGGAAGCGGGTCCGCGCCGTTGGAACCCGCTGACGAGATTCCGGGCCGTCGTGCTCGGCGTCCGGACCGCGCATCTCCGTCTCCCGGCGGAGGTGCCGGCAACACGAGCTCTGCTTCTTGCAACACGAGAAGCGCTGCCGCAACGCGGGGACCGTCGGACGCGACGCTGGGCACTGGTGCCGCAACACAATGACCTGGGTCCGCAACACAGGGCGCGGCGGATGCGACACAAAGAACAACATTTTGTTCGCTGAGAACCGGGTCCCGCCCGAAAAGATCCAGCTCCGCGCGCCTCGGTTCTCCTGCTTTGTGTCGCGGGAGAGCACCTCGCCTTCTTTGCCGCGGTCCTTTGTGTTGCATCTCTCGGTTCTTGTTGCATCGCACGCCGGACGAATCGCTCGTCACGTGTGCTCAGTGTCGCGTCACCTGTGCAAAACGTTGCAGCTCCCGGTCCGAATGTTGCGTCCCCGGTGCTTGGGCGGAGCGCCGGCCCTCCCCGTCCATCGCGGTTCTTGGCTTCCCGTGTCAGGCTCGAATGTCCAGTCTCAGCAGCCGCCGAGCTACCTCGTGAAGGATCTGGCGATTGAAGGAATCAGGCCCATCCTCCTCGTCCGACGCCTCCGGACTGTCAGAGACGCCGATCGGATCCCCGTGTTGCATCAGAACGTCGCGAATCGCTTGCATCACTGCGCGGCCCTGTTGGGAACGGAGGTCGGTCATGGCGTGGGCTCAGCGTTGTTTGTCAGGCCCGCCGAAGCCACCGCGCCATGATCGGCGCGCGCAGCCGGTAGCGGTCGCCCTCAGGCACGACGAGCAGACGCCGACGGAGGGAGCGGTCCACGGCGTCGTCCTCCGGGATGGGCAGCGTCTCTTCGCGTGCGAAGCGGCGCAGGTAGGCAAGCTCTCCCGGGAGAGCCGATTCCCGTTCGACCACCTCAAGAAAGACGCTGTAGCCGTTCTCCACCGCCCGGTCGAGCGCTCGATCCAGCAGGCGCTCGTCGGCGCACCCCACTCCGCCGTCGTTCACCAGATCGACCACCCGCTCGGCGACGAGCTGTACGAGGTGCGGCCAGCCCCCCGTCTCGGCTTGGATGCGCTCGATCCCTCCCGCTCCCCAGAACCCCGGCTCGAAGCGCGGTGCCTCGGACCCGGCGGCGCGCCAGAGGCTCGAATGCTTGAGCGGCTCGGTGAGCAACAGGCGGGTTTCGGCCGGCTCGAATGGTGGCACCTCAACGGTCCGCGCGCTTACCAGGTACGAGGCCCACGGCGCGTGCGTCAGCTCGTCGATCCGGTGGCTGCCGGCGAGCGTCCAGATCAGGTGGCGATGGCTCTGCATCGATTCGCGCAGGACCGCAAGAAAGTCTTCGGAGAACACCCCCTCGCCGATCTTCCGGTCGAGATTTTCGTACTCGTCGAGCGCGAGGAGAAGTCTTGAGTCCTCCGTTTCGAGGCGCTCCTCGGTCTCATCGAGCAGGCGAGCGAGATCGCGAAGGTCGCGGTCCTGCGACGCGGGCAGGGAGATCCCTGGAAGCCGTCCCGAGATTCGCTCGGCGAGCAAACCAATCCAGGAGCTAAGGCTCGCGAACGCGCGCGCCTCCTGCATCGAGAGGTTGACGATCGATACCCTCGGCGGCAGGAAGCCTTCCAGGTTCTTGAGCAGGCTCGATTTGCCTACTCTTCGTCGGCCATAGACGAGGAGCCCCGGGCACCCGGAGGCGAGCATCACCTGCCGCTCCAGCTCGCCCAGAATGCCAGCGCGTTCGACGAAAGCTTCCCTTTCCCGATCGACCGGATCGCCGGCGCGGAACACCTGCCGGGTGGGCTCGCGTGCGACCGCCGCCCGCGCCGTTTCGTGTTGCTTCCGCGCGATCTCCAGCCAGTTGCGCGCCGCTTCTCGGAACTCGGTCGAAAGAGGCTGCCGGAACCCGGCGATCTGCCCCTCGAAGCCTTCGATCTCCTTGACCAGGAGCCCCGCGAACGGCTCGCGCAGGAACGGCCGGTCGAGGGTATCAATCCGCGCCTGAAGGGCTGTGATCTCATGAGCACGTCGGCGTAGCTCGTGGGTTTCCTGGAGAAATCCTTGCTTTCCCTCGGGTAGGGCGGCCAGAACGTCATCGAGTCGGGCGAGATCGGCAATATCCGCTGCCTCCCGCGCAACGAGGATTACCCGAGCACGAAGCGCCGCATCTCGTTGGCTCGAGCGGGTGTCGATCAACCGCTCGATCTCGCGCTTGCCAGCGGCCGGGTCGTGCTCCGAGTAGCGCACGAGGACGCGGTCGAGGCCGGGAAAAGGAAGGAGATAGACATCGTCCCAGGCCACGGGATGAAATCGGAAGAGTCCCGGTTGCGTTCCCCGGAGCAGTACGAATGCATGGATTGGCAGGCAATAGAGCCGAAAATAGGTCCCAAAGAAGCCGATGTACCAGCCGAAAGCGCTGCCATCCTCAGGAGAATCGCTTTGAAGACTTCCGAAGAGACCTAAGCCGAGACCTAAGCCGAGACCTCCAACGAGATCTCCAGCGAGACCGAAGGCCAGACCGAAGGCTAGACCTCCGGCGAGACCTGAGGAGAGAGCCCCGGCGAGATCTCCGGCAAGGCTCACGGCAAGACCTGCGGCTAGGCCTACAGCAAGACCTACGGCAAGCCTGAAGGCGTTACCTATGACAAGACAGAAGACGAGACCTCCGGATAGACCTAAGGCGAGTTGCTTAGCGAACTGCCAGTCCAGCCCGGTGGTGCGGGAAAGAACCAAACGTATGATGACGCTCAGAAGAATCAGGCACGGCAAGGCATGAAGGTAGAGCCGAAACAAGACTGGTAGCCGTTGCAATTGCGCCAAGCGCTCTTCGGCTTCCTTAAACGCTTTCGGCTTCCGGTACAAAATCCCGATCCACCTTAGCGCCGCCCGATGGCCCTCCCAATCCAGTCGAATCCGATCGAGCGGCAGCAGGTCCCCGCTCACCGCCTACCTCGCAGGAACACCGTCTCGAAACCCATCGCAGAAGACATCGGATGGCCGTCGGGCAGGAGCATTGCAAATGGCACTCGCGATTGGACCAGCAGGGTGAGCAAGCGAGCTTCCGTGATGAGATATCGGAGCGAGGCAAAGAGGTCGAGCCCATAGCTGTCGCGCCTCGCGGCAAGGTCGAAGCAGAGGAGCGCTATTCGGCCCGGCGTCTTTCGCGCTTGGAGCGCCCGGCCAAACGTGACGAGGTCTTCTGGAGGTCCCGGCACCACGACCGGAGCCCCCAGCTCTGCCAGGATCTCTTCGATCAACCCTCTCCGCGAGGCGGCTTGGGGCCTCTCCAAATCCACTAAACCGAGGTCCGCCAGCTCCCCACGCCGAAGATCTTTGACCAACGGACGCCAGTCGACGCCGCGCCCGACCACAAGGTTCACCGACTGGTCTCGCCTCAAAGATCGCCTCACTTCGTCGCGTGCGGTGAGCCAGGCGGGCGCGTCGGTCCCGAGATCCGCCTTCAACCCGCGCAGGACAAGATCCCACGCAGAGGAGTTCTCGTCGTCCGCGAGATCGGCGTAAAGCGGGTTCGGTTTGGAGATGGAATCCGGGAGAGGCGTTGGGACGCGTAGGACCGGCACGACAACCCCGTGCTCGAACTTCGGATCGAGAGCAACCGCCCGATCCAACTCGTGCCGGCACATCGGGCTCGCAAGGTATTCGGGGGAAAGCACAAGGACCTGCACTTCCGCCCGGTCCTGCGTCTCGTCCATTTGCCCCAGAACGCTCCGGCCAACCCCGAAGATCTCGCGGTCGATCAGCACCTCGGCCCCGCCCGCGCGGAGCACCGGGACCAGGCGATCGACCACCCAATCCTCCTGGCGGTGGCTGTAGCTCACGAACACCTTGCGTGGCGGCATCAGGCTTCCTCGACGGCTTCTAAAAGAGGTGTAGCCCGAGATTTTACGTGATCGCTGATCGTTCAGGGGCGCCCGGACCCCACGAATGGATCGGGCTTCCAGCCCTCCCAGGGATGAGGCGCCTGGAACCTGGGGCGTTGCCCCAGGCTAGGTTGGGACCGCGCCTTTGGCGCTGGTGGTAATGATTTTCGTGGCTGCTCGGCGTGGCCTCCAGATTGGATTCGGAGCCGCCGAGCTGCCTCTGCCGCTCCATTTTCTGGCGGCGTTCTCGCGGCGCTACCCGGCCCCCCCGAATTTCTTCCGAAGCCTTTCTATGTCGGCGGGGGATTCGATCCACTCTTCCGAGTAACCGCAATTCCCACAAACGAGCCGGGTGACCATGACGCCGGAGTAGATCCACCAGCCGACCTGGATGTTGTTGCCCGAGCCTCCGTGTCCGATCGTTCCGGGAACCCGGAGCAGGTCGTGGGAGGCGCACTTCGGGCAGGTTCCGGTGTTTTTCATGGCTGGATTCCTCTAACCCGCTTCCACCAGCTCGCCCGATTGGACGTGCCAGAGGTCGGCGTAGGTTCCCCCTTTAGCGATCAGGGCGTCGTGGGTTCCTTCTTCGGCGAGCCGGCCGTCGCGTAGGACGAGGATTCGGTCGGCGTTGCGGATGGTCGAAAGCCGGTGGGCGATGATCAAGGCGGTGCGGCCGGCGGTCCAGCGGCGGAGGTTTTCCTGGATCGCGCGCTCGGTTTCGGTGTCGACCGAGCTGGTCGCTTCGTCGAGGATCAGGATCGGCGCGTCCTTCAAGATCGCTCGGGCGATCGACAGGCGTTGGCGCTGGCCGCCGGAGAGTTTGATGCCTCGCTCGCCGACCAGGGTGTCGTAGCCGTCGGGAAGGCCGATGATGAAGTCGTGAAGCTCGGCGTATTTCGCCGATTCGACGATTTTTTCGAACGGCACGCCCACGGCGCGGTAGGCGATGTTTTCGCGCAGCGTGCCGTGGAAGAGATAGACGTCCTGGGAGACCAGGGCGATCGAGCGGCGCAGGTCTTCGAGCGAGAGGTCGCGGAGGTCGTGGCCGTCGAGCTTCACCACGCCGCCGGTCGGGTCGTAGAGGCGGAGCAGCAACTTGATCAGGGTCGATTTCCCCGCGCCCGTGGGGCCCGCGATGCCGATCGTTTCGCCCGGGGCGATGTGGAACGACAGCCGGTCGAGAATCCGGTCGCCGCGCTTGTAGGTGAACTCGACGTCTTTCAGCTCCAGCTCGCCGCGAGCGCGCTCGATGTGAACGGGTGAGGCCGGCTCGACGATCGTCGAGGGGGTGTCGAGCAGGCCGAAGGTCCGCCGCGCGGAAGCCCGCGCCCGCTCGTATTCGTCGAGCACCTGGCCGAGCCGCACGAGGGGCCAGAGCAACCGCTCGGTCATCATCGCGAACAGGACCAATTGGCCGACCGTGATCCAGCTGCGGTGCTCAAGAATCCAGTGGCTGCCGACCAGGAGCACCCCGGCGAAACCGAGCACGATGGCCATCCGGATCACCGGGACGAAAATCGCGGAGAGCCGGATCGCCTGACGATTCGCCTCCCGATATTCGGCCGACGCGGCGCGCACCCGGTCGAGCTCGAACGCCTCGGCGCCGAAGCTTTGGATGACCAGAATGCCGCCGATGTTGTTTTCGAGCCGACTCGAGAGACTTCCCACCGCCTCGCGCACCCGCTTGTAGCGCGGCGCGATCCGGCGCTGGTAGGCGAGGCTTCCCCAGAGGATCAACGGGATCGGCGCCATAGCGATGAACGCCAGGCGCCACGAGGTGTCGAACAGCACGAAGCCCGAGAAGATGAACAGCACCACCGTTTGAATCAGCTCGTTGGCCCCGTTGTTCAGGAAGCGTTCGAGCTGGTTCACGTCATCGTTCAACATCGCGAGCGTCTCGCCCAGGCGGTGCTCTTCGAAGAACGCGATCTCGCGGCGCTGGATGCGTTCGTAGGCGTCGAGCCGGAGGTCGTGCTGGACCTCTTGGGCGAGCGTCATGAAGTAATGCTGGTAGCCCCACTGGAAAAAGCTCTCGAAGAAGAAGATCGCGACCGAAAGCGCGGCGAGCACCACCGCCATGTTCCAGGCGTCGGAGGTCCCGGCGAGGCGCGCGATCCATTGTGGCGGCGAGCCGCGCAGCGAATCGATCACCCAGCCGACCAGGAGCGGCGGCATCAGATCGAGAATCTTGTTCAGCACCGAAGACGAAACGCCGAGGGTAAGCCGGGTGCGATAGGGCGCCAAATAAGCGAACAGGCGCGCCATCGGGCGTTCCGCTTCGAGCAGCAGGGGCGGTTGGGCGAGGGGGACGGATTCGGGCACCAGGACTCCTCGGGAGGGCGCCGGAATCGTAGCACCGAGGGGGGCGCGGGCCGGTTCCTGATTCGGTGTTATCATTTTCCGCGATGCGTCGTTCCGCCATCGCCTGCCTCTACCGAACCGCCGCGCTTTTGGCGGTGCTGGTCTTGGTGGTCGCGCCGAACCTCGACGTCCATCGGGCGCAACAGGTTCAGGCTTCGTTCGGCGGCGAACGGACGCTGATCTCCGAAGGGGCGAGCCATCCGACGGCGCCGCTTCACGTCGAGGCTTCGCCGCAGACGGAAGAAGACCCTTGCGCCTTCTGCCTGTTCAGCGGCCAGATCGGCAACGGCCTGCTCGGGGCTCCGATCCCGCAGCCGCACCTCGCGGTCCGGACGGCGTCCCTCGCCGCCGCGGTCCGACCGGCGCTCGCCGCCGCCCGCCCCACCCTGCCGTCCCGCGCTCCCCCCGCGGCGTAAGCGCTCTTTTCCTAGCGCCCAAGCCCGGGACGAAAGGCCGCGCCGTTTGCGCGGTCGGCCCTCCCGAC
>Ga0134122_10000379_pt1 | contig 29385 bp, 26 predicted proteins | sample KB302_FD_96461 | JGI IMG/M metagenome (GOLD analysis project Ga0134122, IMG submission 96461) | Terrestrial soil microbial communities without Nitrogen fertilizer from Kellogg Biological Station, Michigan, USA - KB3-0-2 | ecosystem: Environmental > Terrestrial > Soil > Unclassified ...
AGAACGAGAACAGGTTGGAGTTCGTGACCTGATCGAAGCGGGGCGTCAGGGAGTCGTACATCTTCGCCTGCGTGTCGGCCCCGGGCGGCGGCGGCACGCTGCCGTACTGACCCGAGGGAATGACGTTGAGCGCCGTCTGCGCGAAGTCGGTGGCCGCCGCGCCGGCCGGCGCGGCCGCAAACCCAACCAGGACGAGAAGACCTGCGATGCCCCTCCCCCTCCAACGCACTATCCGGCGATCTCCACTCAAGCGAACCCTCCCCTCGGTGCCGCTGCCCAAATCAAATCAGCCAACTTGGCCAGCCAGCAAGCTATCGACAAAAACCATATAGGACCCACTCCATTGCGTGCGCCGACATGCACGGCATCCACTCACCCAATCCGCGGACCCTGCCGATGAAGGAGGCGGATGGCGCTCCGGACTCGATCGAGCGCAGCACCTTTGGTGGTTTGGGCCTCGCTTGGGGCGGCCGCCGCCTGCGCGCTGGCATACGCCGGGTACATCGCCGCAGGAGAGCCGGACGGGCTGTCCGACGCGGCAGGGCTCTGGCTCTATCACGGAACCCTCGCGTTTGCGAGCCTCGCCTTCCTCCTCCGCGCGGCGCTGGTGCCGGACCGGCGGGGCGCCTGGATCGCATTCGGGCTCGGGCTCGCGTTCTGGACCGCCGGCGACTTCTACTGGACGCTCGTCTACACCGGCGTCGATGACGTTCCGTACCCGTCCCTGTCCGATCTGGGCTACCTCGCTGCCCTGCCGTGCTTCTACGTCGGGATCGTGCTCCTGATCAAGAGGCGCATCGGCCACTTCACGATCGCGAGCTGGCTGGACGGGGCCATCGGAGGACTTGCCGCGGCGTCGATTGGGACCGCCGTGCTCGCCCCCGCGCTGGTCGGCCTGACGAAGGGCGACCCGGCGGCGGTCCTTACGAACCTCGCGTATCCGATGGGCGACATCCTCCTGATCGGCTTCATCGTCGGCGCGCTCGTCGTCAGCGGAGCCCGCAGCGCCCGTGAGTTTCTCGCGGTCGGCGCCGGGCTGATCGTCTGGACCCTCGCCGACGGGACGTATCTCTATCAGGAGGCCACTTCCGGCTACACCGAAGGGTGGCTCGACGAGTTGTGGCTGATCGGCGCTGTGCTGATGGCGGCTGCCGCGGCCAATTCCCTCACCCACGCGACACGGCGACGGGCCTACAGCTCGTCGATCGCGTTCCCGTCGATCTTCGCGGCCGTCGCGGTCGGGGTCCTCGCCTGGGACCACTTCAGCCGGCTCCACGAGGTCTCGGTCTGGCTCTCGGTCGCGACGCTCGTCGCGGCGATCCTGCGCATGGGGATCAGCTTCCGTGAAAACGTCGGCCTGATGGCGGCGCTCCACGACGATGCGGTCACCGACTCGTTGACCAAGCTTGGCAACCGCCGGAAGCTGATGACGGACCTCGAATCAGCCCTGGGCTCGGGGGCTGGCCCACGGGGTGGCCACGTTTTCGCTCTCTACGATCTGGACGGGTTCAAGTTCTACAACGACAGCTTCGGCCACCCCGCCGGCGACAGCCTGCTTCGCCGGTTGGGCGCGAACCTGGCGGCCGCTGTGGAGCCCGGCGGCTGCGCCTACCGCCTGGGCGGCGACGAATTCTGCATCCTCGCGCAGTTGCGCGGCCGGCGCGTGGGGCCCATCGTCGAAGCCGGGCGAGCCGCTCTGACAGAAGAGGGTGAGGGATTTCGCATCAGCGCCTCGGCGGGCGCCGTGACGCTTTCCGACGAGGCCCTGGTACCCAGCGAGGCGCTGCGGATCGCCGACCGCCGCATGTACGAGGAGAAGGGCGTTCGCACCGGCCGCCTCGAAACCCGGACCCATGACCTGCTGGTCAGCATCCTGCGCGACCGCCAGCTCGAGCCAGCGGATCACCAGGAGGACGTGTCCCGCATCGCCGTCGCGATGGGCCGCGAGCTGGGCATGGATTCAGAGGAGATCGACGTGCTCCGGCGCGCGGCCGAGCTCCACGACCTCGGCAAGATCGCGATCCCCGACGAGATCCTCCGCAAGCCTGAGCCGCTCGACGCGATCGAGTGGGAGCTGATCCGAAAGCACACGCTGGTCGGTGAGCGGATTCTGGGCACGGCCCCGTCGCTCGCCCCGGTGGCCCGTCTGGTTCGCTCCTCCCACGAGCGCTGGGACGGGGAGGGCTACCCGGACGGCCTGGCCGGCGAGGACATCCCGGTCGGGGCCCGGATCATCTTCATCTGCGACGCCTTCGACGCGATGCGCAAGGAGCATGCCGCCTCGCCGGCGCGTGAGCAGCAGCTGGCACTTGCGGAAATACGGCGCGGGGCGGGCACTCAGTTCGATCCGCAGCTCGTGGACCTCTTCTGCGCAGTGGTCACGCGGGAAGAGCGCAAGCGGCATCCGGAGGCCCATGGCGCCGAGATCGCTTCGCGCCATCTGAGCTGAAGCCCGCGCCGCCTCAGTGGATCAGCTTGCGCTCCATGAAGCGGACCGCCAAGCGCCACGAGACCAGCGCGAACGCGATCAGGAACGCGAGGTGCCCGACGTCGGCCCAGCCCTCGAGGCCGAACACGGCATCCCGCACGAGCTCTACGCAGTGGTACAGGGGGTTGAGGTGTCCGAGCACCTGCGCCCAAGTGGGCAGCCCGTCGAGCGGGAAGAAGGTGCCCGCGACGAGGAACATCGGCGTTAACAGCCCACTCTGCCAGTAGGAGAAGCTCTCGATCTTGTCCGATTTGGCGGCGATGAAGATCCCAAATCCCGCCCAACCCAGCCCTGCCAGGCCCGCGATTCCGGGCACCAGCAGCATGCCCCAGCTCAGGTTGAGGCCGAAGGCAACCGCGACCAGCATCGGCACGCACCCATAAACCCCGGTTCGGGCGCCGATCCACAGGGCCTCGCCCGTGACGAGCTCCTCGGTGTCGACCGGCGCGGCCAGGATCGCGTCGTAGGTGTGCTGGAACTCGTACTTGACGAAGGTCGAGTACATGGCGGGAAAGGCGCCTGCGAAGAGCACCGTCGTGGCCACGATCCCCGTGCCGACGAAGTCCACGTAGTCGTACCCGGCGACCGAGCTGACGAGTGAGCCGAATCCGAACCCGAACGCCAGCAGATAGATCGTCGGATCCACCGTGGATGAGAAGGTCGACGAGCGCCAGAACGAGGAGAAGTTGACGACCTCGCGCATGATCATCCCCCGCAGGGCTGCCGGCTCCAGCCGGTGAAGGCGCCGCTGGGCCCTGGCGACCGCCATCAGCTGATCTCCTCGCCGGTGAGCAGGACGAAGACGTCCTCGAGGTTCGTGACCCGGCGCTGGCCGTCGAGATCAAAGTCGCCGTCCGCGTCCAGGATCGACACCGATGTCCCGGTGCGGCGGGTGCGCCAACCCCGCTGGCCGGCGATGGCCTCGACCTCGGTCAACCGCGCCGGGGGCCCATAGACCTCGATCGCCTGGGGCCCCGCGTACTCGGCGATCAGCGCGCGCGGCGGCCCGACGGCGACGGCCGTGCCGTGGGACATGATCGTAACCGTGTCGCAGAGCCGTTCCGCCTCCTCGATGTAGTGGGTGCTCATCAGGATCGACACACCCTCCGAGCGCATCCGGTCGATCAGCGCCCACAGCCCCTGACGCACCTGCGGATCCAGGCCGACGGTGGGCTCGTCGAGCAGGAGAAGCCGGGGACGATGCAGCAGGGCACGAGCGATCAAGAGCCGTCGTCGCATGCCCCCGCTTAGCTGGTCGACCTTGGAGTGGCGCCGATCGCCCAGATAGGCGATCTCCAGCGCGCGCTCGATCGCCGACCTTCGCTCGCGAGCCGGCACTCGGTAGAGGTAGGCGAACACGAGCAGGTTCTGCTCGACCGTCAGCGCGACGTCGAGGTTGTCGAGCTGGGGCACCACCCCCATCTGGGCGCGCGCCTGCTTCGAGTCCCCGGGCAGCCGGTACCCGAGCACCTCGAGGTCTCCCTCGTCTGGGATCACCTGGGCGGTGAGCGCCTTCATGGTGGTCGACTTCCCGGCGCCGTTTGGGCCGAGCAGGCCAACGCACGTCCCGTACGGGACCTCCAGGTCGAGGCCGTCCACCGCGGTGATCGGTCCGAACCGCTTCACGAGCCCCCGCAGCTTGACCGCGGACGCCATGCCGGCGCTCCCCTCTACCGTGGCGGATTCGGAATCCACGTCGCCCGGCAGGTGCCGGCGAGGATCAGAGCGAGACGCACCCGACCATTTCTAGCAGGGAGTGTGCCGCAGGCCCCGTGATTCGCGGCACAGAACGGCGAACGCCCGGCTCGAAGCCGGGCCCTCGCCCCCTTGCTGCCTCCTCCTACTTGTCGAAGCTGGTGGACAGGCGCACGCCGAGAGCAGCGATGAACGGCAGCTTCCGGGTGATCTTGCCACCGAGGGAGTAGACAAGCGGTGGGGCCACGAACCATTGCGAGCATCCGTAAGGCGCGGTGGTGGTGAAGGTCAAGGTCGACACTCCTTGGTCGTTCGGCTCGTCCGTGAGCGGGTCCTCGTGACCCACTGGAGCATCAACAGCCTGGAGGCGCCGGCAACTCGCGGCGCCTACTACATTTCGGGGGCGACTACTACGTTTTCTGGGTAGAACAGATGTCCACAGAGGCACGCCTCAGGCGTCGGGGTGCCATCGGCACCACCCAGAAGCAATTACTCCGATCACGGGGAGGTGATCGGGGACTCCCGGCCGTCCTCGTCCGCTGTCAGGTCGCGGTCGCCGGCGGTTTGGCCGAAGGTCGTCCAGAAGGGGTTCCGGCTCTGGAGCGACTTCATCAGCGCCGCCGCGACGCGCGGGCAGAACTGCGTACCGGTGTTCTCCCGGATCTCGGCACAGGCCACCCCAAGGGGCATCGCGTCCCGGTACGGCCGGTCGCTCGTCATCGCGTCGAGCGCGTCCGCCACGGCGAGAATGCGCGCGGCGAGCGGAATCTCCTCGCCGATCAGCCCATCTGGATACCCGTCGCCGTCGTAGCGCTCGTGGTGGCTGCGGGCCATCTGCTTGACCACGATTGGAAGCTCGAGCTCCGCGACGATGTGGCTGGCCAGCTCGGGGTGCTTGCGTATCTCCCTCATTTCCTCGGCCGTCAGGGCGCCCGGTTTGGACAAGATCTGGTCCGGCGTGCCCACCTTTCCGATGTCGTGGATGATCGCCCCCACGTTGATCGCCGGCAGCTCCGACTCGTCGAAGCCAAGCTCACGGGCCAGAAGCAACGCCATTTCCGCGACGCGCTCGGTGTGGCCGCCCGTGTACGGGTCCTTTGCCTCGGCGGTCCGCGCCAGCGAGGTGATTGTCGAAAGGTACGAGCGCTGCATGCGACCGAGCAGCTGTCGGTTCTCGTCCAGCAGCTGTAGCAGGCGCATGTTCGCGGCCTCGAGCTCGTCATTGCTCATTTCCAGCTCGGTCACGGTCTCGCGCGAGCTGTCGACCATCCAAGCGAGCCGCTCGCGCCATACGGCCAGGGGCCGTCGGCGCTCGGCCATGGCCATGGCCACCGCCAGCAACGAAGAGCTCACCGCGTAGTAGGCGACCCCGGCGAGCCCCGCGACGCCGAGAAGGAGCCCGTTGGACGGGTCGGCAAAGGCACTGAAAGCACCGGCTGCCGCGGCGCCCGCGAGGGAGAGAGCGCCGAAGTCGAAGCCTGCCTTGATGAGGGGGTCGCCGCGGACCAGCCGCACCAGGGCGATCGCCGCCCCTGCCACGATCGGGCCGAGCGGCCCGAAGAAGCAGGCAAGTGCGATCACTGGCACCCCGGTCGGGGAGAGCTTGGCCCGCTCGAACACGTCCAGGCGTATTGCGTCGAGCAGCACCCCCGAGCTGACGAGGCAGGCAAAGAGCCACGGATCGGTCCAGATCGCCGTATGCGATGAGAGGACTCCCACCAGCACGGCCGCCGCGCACAGCATCCCTACATACGGCGTCACCAGGCTGGACCTGGTGGCGGGGCCAGCATCCTCGGGCGCGGGAGCGGGCGTTTCCTCGGCGGCGTGCCCGTTGACTGCCTCCTCGGCATCGCCAAGCACTGCGGGGGCGTGCTGTTGCGAAGCGCGCTCCTCGGCTTCCAGCTTCAAGGCCTCCCGGAGGTCGGACGGCAGAGGCATGCGCGTACGGTTGCGGCCTCCCAGCTTGGCGTCGTAGACGGCCACATCTGCCGCTGCGAGCAGGCTCTCGACGGTGGCGGCATGCTCGGGATAGGAGGCGATTCCGACGCTGGCCGTGACCGCGAGCGGCCCCTGGCGGCCCTTCAAGTTCAGTCTGATGTCACCGATTCGCGTACGGACGTCCTCTGCGATCTCAGTGGCCGGATCCAGCGATTTGCCCGGCAAAAGCAGGCACAGCTCGTCGCCCCCAAAGCGAGAGGCGATCCCGTCGTGCGCGGCTGCTGCCTCGGACACCACCTCGGCGACGGCGCGGATGACCTTGTCTCCCGCCAGGTGGCCGCGGCGGTTGTTGATCCCGCGCAGCTGATCCAGGTCGATCATGACCAGGGACAGCCCGGATTCATCACGCTTCGCGCACGCCAAGGCGTTCTCGAGCTCGCCGGTCAGGTATTCGGAGCTTTGGAGCCCGGTCTTGGAGTCGGTCCTGGACTTGTGCTCGAGCACCGGGACCCACAGGGCCCGGTAGACCAACGCCATCGGCCCCACGACCAGCAATGCCAGCGTGGGAGCGGATGCCCAAAGCGCCGCCATGCAGGCTCCGGTCAGGGCGAGGGCGAGATCCATGGGGATCCAGCCCTGCATGTCCTCGACGCTGTTTCGCAGCGAGCGGCCGTCCACCAGGGTGACGACGACGACGCTCAAGGTGTGGTTGATGACGACGAACGCCACCGAGGCGGCGGCCAGTGCCGCCGCGCCACCCGCGTCCGGCGACCAGTCGGCTCCGAGGAATCCCGCCTGACGCACGATCTCGTGAGCGGCCAATCCGGCCAGCGTGTAGCTCGCGATCTTGAAGATGACCATGTACCACCGGAACCGGTGCACGAGCCAGGCAGGCAGGAAGCAGGCCACCGCCAGGACCCCCACCGACCACGGCGGCACGAGCAGGGAGGCGCCCAGGAAGATGATCAGGTTCGGCTGGAACGAGAAATGCGCCGGGGCGAAGACCTCGAACAGGCTGCCCACCGCGCAGAGCGCGGCGGCGACGACGAGCAAGGTCGGGTCCAGCTGGGGACCCGCGCCGACTGCCAGCTCGACGGCGAGCGCACCGGCGGCGAGTACCACCACACCCGGGATGTAGATCCGGGCACCAACGGGAAGCCCGCGGAATGTTGGTGCGCCGGCGCTGGACATGCTCGTGTTCGGCATCGGCAGGCATGGCTGGTGCCTTGAGTCAGCGCGCCGCGGCGCCCGTCAAGTCGTCCGTTGGTTGCAGGTCTTTTGCGTGCCCTACGCCCGTCCTGCCGATGGATGGTTGTGGCCTGCGATCACTCCGGAGCCCACAATGGCCAGGCCCGATACCTGCGCGACGCGGGCGAGCTGCGGCTCCTGCTCGTCTGCGATGCCTGCGGAGCCGAGTGCGCCGAGCTGGAGAGGATCGGGTATCGGCCTGAGGCGCGGTGCGTCGACGGGCACCTGGCCGAGTTGACGGCCCGCGAGCTGGGCCTCAGTGAGCCCACGGTGGCCCGAGTTCGCCTGGCGACGCTGCTATGCGACGTCGGGCGGGATCAGATTCCCCCCGAGATCCTCAAGAAGCGGGGGCCGCTCAACGATCAGGAGTGGGCACGGGTCCGCGGCCAGCCCGATCTGGGCGCGGCCCTCCTCAGCGATGTCAGCTTCGACGACATCCGCGAGTGGATCCGCTGTCACCACGAGCGTCCCGACGGCCACGGCTATCCGCGCGGCCTGGTCGGCGACCAGATCCCGCTGGAAGCTCGAATCGTGGCGGTGATCGACGCCTATACGGCCATGAGAGGTGACCGTCCGTACCGCGCCGCGCGAACTCACGAGGAGGCATGCGACGAGCTCCGGCGGGGTGCCGGAAGCCAGTTCGACGTGGCCGTCGTGGACGCGTTTCTGTCCGTCACCGCCCGACGCGATCAGCGCCGAGCGATGGCCGCCGCCTGACTCCGCTCCGCCGGGAGATATCGTGACCTTTGGCGAGTTTGTGGCGCTATGCGCCATAAACTCGCCAGCTACTGCAGCGGCGCCCCGATGATCTCGAGCCGGCGCGTGAGGCCGCCGAGCGCGAACTCACGAACCTCCTCGGCGCTGGTTCCGAGCGCGTCGAAGTCGCCGGCGCCGTTGACACTCGGCGGACTGAGCGATTCAGCCACCGCCGGCAAGAGGTCAGCAAGGGTGTCGCGAATCACTTCGGCCGCCTGCTCGTCACCGCGGACGGCTTCGCGGAGAAACCAGACGCCGTAGCCGATATGGCGCGTCTCGTCGTGGTGGATCTTGGAGTAGCCGTCGACGAAGCCCGGGAGCAGACCGTCGCGCTTCAGGTAGTCGGTGATGAAACGGAACGAGGTGAGGCCCAGCGTGCTCTCCAGGACCAGGTGGTAGAGCGTGATGAACCGGACCTTCAATGAGAGGTCGCCGGGCGAGGCCACAAGGGCCTCGTGTGCCTCAACCAGCGCCTCGTCGAAGATCTTCCGGAAGGCGGGGCTCACCTCCTCCCGCGCCTTCTCGATGTGGGCGGCGATCACGGCTGGCTCCCCGATCACCTCGTCTCGGAACCGGGCGTAGAACTGCATGTGCCGCGCCTCGTCGACCTGCTGGGTCGAGAGGAAGGTGGCCTCCTCCTCGGTGTCCGCAGCGCCGACCAGCCCGGAGAACTTCGTCGTGATCCGCTCCTCGGCGACCATCAGCGACGAGAGCGCCCAATAGATGAGCCGGCGATCGCCGGCGGACAGTCCCGGCCACTGTTCCGTGTCGGTGCTCAGATCCACGTCGAACGGGCTCCACTGCTGGTCCTCCCAGCGGCGGTAGAGCGTCTGCGGATCGTTGAGCTGGATCTCGGCCAAGGCGCCTAGCCGCAACAGGCGACCCGGTCGCCGTCCCTCGCGACCGCTGTCGCGTGCTCGTCGCTCTCGGCGTGGGTCACGAACACCTCCCAGGACTCACCATCGGGAGCGGTCACCCAGATCTTGTCCTGCTTCGCGTAGCAACAGGTCGTGTCCATCTCATCAAAGGTGGCAAGGCCGGCCTCGACCAGACGCGCTCGAGCGCGTAGGACGTCGTCAGTCGACGCGACCTGGATCCCAGCGTGATTGAAGGCGCCGAGCTCCCCATTGCGCTCGCCCTCGTTGAGAGTGAAATTCAGCCCCGGTACCCGAACCTCGAACTTCGCGTAGCCAGGCCGGACCTTGGACGGCTCGATGCCGAAAAGGGCGCGATAGAACTCGATCGAACGATCGACGTCCGACACGGTGAGAGCTAGGTGGGGCCTCAGGACAGCCATGCGCTCAGTTCCTCCAGTGCTTCGGGGTTGACGTAGTAGTAGGCCCAGAGCCCTCGGCGCTCGGAGCCGACGATGCCGGCCTGGCGCAGAACCTTCAGATGGTGCGAGACGGTCGGCTGGGAGAGCTCAAAGAGCGGCACGAGCTCGCAGACGCAGACCTTGCCGGCATGCTTTCGCAAGACGTCGACGAGCTGCATGCGGATCGGATCTCCGAGGGCCTTGGCCGCCGTGGCCATCCGCTCGGCCTGCTCGCGCTCGATGTCGGGATAGACGACCGGCTCACAGCACGGCTCGCCGGCCGGCCGCTTGTGCTTTGGAGCGAGCTCCAGATCGACAGCCATCTATTTGAAGATATCAATTCAATTGGCTATCGTCAATACAATGGCTGAGGTGCCCGAGGTCCTCTTCGTCTGCCTCCACAACGCGGGGCGCAGCCAGATGGCGGCTGGGTTCCTCGACAAGCTGGCGGATGGGCGCGTGTCGGTGCGATCGGCGGGTTCTGAGCCCGGTGAGGAGATCAACCCACGGGCCGTCGAGGCCATGGCAGAGCGCGGCATCGATCTCTCGAAGAATTTCCCGAAGCCGCTGAAGGACGACGCGGTCCACGCCGCCGATGTCGTGATCACGATGGGCTGCGGCGATGCCTGCCCGATCTATCCCGGCAAGCGCTACGAGGACTGGGATCTAGAGGACCCAGCTGGCAAGGACCTCGAGACCGTGCGGCGGATCCGCGACGAGATCGAAGCGCGGGTCCAAAGGCTTGTCGGCGAACTCCTCGACGACTGAGTTGGAGCGGCCGGACCTGAGACGCCGCGCCGCGGCCGAGGGACTCGCCACGTTTGCGCTTGTCTTTGCGGGCTGCGGAGCGATTGTGGCCAGCTCCCAATACCCGGGCACCCTCGGCAACCTGGGAGAGGCCCTGGTCTTCGGTCTGGTGATCATGGTGATGGTCTACGCGACAGGCCACCTCTCCGGCGCCCACATCAACCCGGCCGTGACGGTCGCCTTCACGGTCACCCGACACTTCCCGGCCCGCGCGGCGCTCGCCTACATCGCCGCGCAGCTCATCGGAGCCACGCTCGCGGCGCTGTGCCTCTTGGCGGTGTGGACGAGCGAACCCGCCGAGCTCGGCGCGACCGTTCCATCCGTAGGCGTGGGCAGCGCCCTCATCTACGAAGCGCTGCTGAGCGCCTTTCTGATGTTTGTGATCATGGCCGTCGCGACCGACACGCGGGCGGTGGGCGCTGCCGCGGCGATAGCAATCGGCGGCACGGTCGGGCTGGATGCGCTCTTCGGCGGGCCCGTGACGGGCGCGTCCATGAATCCCGCTCGCTCTTTCGGCCCGGCGCTCGCGTCCGGCCAGTGGCACGAATTTTGGATCTACGTGATCGGGCCCGTTCTTGGGACAGTTCTTGGCGCCCTGGCCTACCAGGTGGTTCGTGGCGAGCACGCCGGGCCCGTGCCCGAGGTTGACCGCCGCTAGGGAATCGAGACCTTCGTTTCGCAGCGCACGGCCTGATCGGACTCCGTGCCACCGTCACAGGCGTCGGTGCCGCCACCACCGTCGAGCAGGTCGGGACCCGACCCGCCGAAGAGCTGGTCGTTGCCGTCTCCACCGCAGAGGCCGTCGCCGGAGGAACGGCCCAAGAGGACGTCGTTGCCGCCCAAGGCGAGGATGCCGTCGCCGGCCTGGCTGCCGACCAGCCGATCGGCGCCGCCGGTGCCGACCCGGTTGACGAGCTTGCCCTGGCAGCTCACCCGCTCGTAGGCGCCCTTGTCGCAGCGCCCGCCGAGCGAGCGCGGGACGCCGCGCTGGTCGGTGACGCGACAGGCGCCCGAGCCCGAGCCGGGCGCCGCTGGGGTGCCGGTGTTGATCGCCGGACTGCCCGAGAGCAACGCGTGCGTGAGCGTGGCGCCGCCGTTGTTGGCCAAGAGCGCCAGCCCCGGGTCGGCTGCGGTTTGGTCGCCAGTGGCCGGGGCGACCGTGCAGCCGGCTGTACTGGAGTAAAGGTTGTAGCCCTGCGAGACGACCCTGCCGTTTTGCGCCAGCGACGAGCAGTTCCAGTCGGGGAAATCCGGAGCGCGCCGGTCGAGGTTGCCGGCCAGGATCGTGTTTTTGAGGTTCACGGTCGCCGAGCTCCGCGCGTCGAGACCACCGCCTGAGCCGTCGTCGGAGAAGGCGTCGGCGTCCGCGATGTTTCGCGTGATAGTCGCGTTCTTGAGGTTGGTGGTTCCCTCCTCGGTCGAGAGCGCGCCGCCAGACCTGCCTGACTCGTTTCCAGTCAGGGTCGAGTTGGTGATGTTCAGCGTTCCGCCAAGACCCCTGAAAAAGATCCCGCCGCCGTAGCCGCTGGAGGAGTTGTTGGAGACAGTGCTACGGGCAACTGTCAGCGATCCCGATTCAACGTAGATCCCGCCGCCGCCCTGCAAGCCGGACTCGTTGTCCTTCACGGTGCTGTCCGTCAGCGTGGCGGCTCTGCGGACGAGGATCCCGCCGCCGTAGGCAGCGCCGGTGTTATCGCTGACGGTGCTGTTGATGAGGCTGGCGACGTTGGCCGCGATCCCACCGCCGATGTTGGCGCTCACCGTGCTATCGGTGAACCTGGCGGTGGCCGCGGAGATCCCGTCGCCGCGATTGGCGCTCACCGTGCTACGTATGAGCGTGGCGGCGCCGGCCTGGATTCCGCCCGTGCCGCCAACCGCCGTGTTGTCGCCCACGGTACTGTCGGTGAGCTTGACGGTGGCGGCGTAGATTCCGCCGCCGTAGCCGGCGTCGTTGCCGCTCACAGTGCTGTCCATTAGCGTCAGCGTCGTCCCCGGAGCAGCTTGAATGCCTCCGCCCGCCGCCCCCGCCGCGCCGTCGTGAATGGTCAGCCCCGAGATCGTCAGAGTCCCGGAGCTGACCTGAACAACCCGATCGTTGGTGGTCGAACCGTTGCCGTTTATCCCGGTCACCTCGGCACCTTCGCCGGCGATCGCCAGGCTCTCGGTGACGTCCAGATCGCCCGCGGCGTTGGCATGCTCGGCGCCCCTGCGCTGGAGGTTGTAGTCGTGCGCGGCGAGCCTGATCGTGTCGGCGGCGGCCGGGTTGGCGTCAGTGCAGCCGCCGCTATTGGCGTCCGCGTTCGCGGTGTTCACCGCCTCGCGCAGCGAGCACGGTACTGAGCCGTCGAGCTGATCGAAGGTGGTCGTGACCGAGATCGTGCCGGCGCCGGCGGGGGCCGGGAGCACGAGCGCGAACAGCACAGCCATGAGAAGGCCGGCGCTCACACACCACCTAGGCCGGTATCCGATTGGCTGCAACACGCTCCCTCCGGGCGAGGGCGAGCCTCTCACGGATCCCGGGACGTGTCAAACCGGAGGAGTCCCCTACGAGGCGAAACCGTTCTGGCCAGCTACGGGCTCAGCACCATGCTCGTGGGTGCCGCACCCAGCGACCGGCCGCCGTAGATGACCTTCCCCTGAGCGTCCTGGTAGGTCATCCAGGGGACGGTCCCCTGCTGAGCGACGCCCGGCTTGGAGAAGTCGCAGACGCCGTTGGCGAAGATCGCCTGCATCCGCGTCCATTGTGGGTTGGTGAACGGAACCGGGCCGTAGTGGTCGCTGCGGTTGAGGGGCTTGAGCTGGCACTTGTTGGCGTCGGTGGTGATCGCGTCGCCGGCCACGGTGCGGGGGGTGCCCTCGACGTTCACCACGCCAGCCGGGCAGAGGCCGTCCGAGAGCTTTTGGCCGCTCCCGTTGTAGCAGCGGTCGGTCAGGTCGCTGGGCTTGTCGCGGGCGATCTTTTGGGCGTACGTGCCGTTGGCCTTGTCCTTCTCAACGGCGGTGAGCCAGCGGTCCAGGGCCAAGAAAGCATTGAGCCCGCACTGGCTGTCGGCGGTCAACGCCACCGGTCCTTCCCAGATGAGCTGGTTGGCGTGGTTGCCGTGCTCGCGGTTCAGCCGGGAGCGGACTGCGAACGCCCGGTAGGCGTCGTGGAAGACTCCCGGGTTGGGCCCGCGGCAATCGATGATCGCCGTGCGGTTGAGGTTGTTGGTCTCGTTGATCATGCCGCTGCGGTAGGCGTTGGCGAGCACCGTGCTGTGGCCGAGCGCCCGTTGGGATGTGTGGTTCGCGTCCGCGTCGAGGCCGCCAACCTTCTGGTTGAGGTCGACGAACTGGGCCGGCGTGATCTTGCCCTTCTGCAGCGTGCGGAGGCCGTATTGCACGCCGACGTTGTCCACCGGTACGTCGGCGAATCCGTGCCCGATCTGCTTCTCCTGCGGAGTCCAAGCCGACATCGGCCGTGGTCCGAAGACGTTGATCGCCGCGTCCTGGATCGTGCAGCGCACACCGCCCGGGTTGGTCGCGGGGTCGTAGCGCTGCTCGTCGGTGACGCCCTTGCACGGATCGGTCGGGATCACGACGTGGAACTGCGCGCTGTCCGAGACCTGCGCGTTCGCGAGGCCGTCATTGGGACCGCCCTCGACCGCATTCATCTGCGCTGGCGTCCACGCCACGCCCGCGCCCCACAGGCTCGGGTCCTTGAAGTAGCGCAGAGTCTGGTGGTAGTCCAGGAACTGCGTCGCCGTGCTCCACGCGTCGGGGAAGGAGCAGGTCGGCATGATCCCCTGATAGACGCCCGGGTAGGCGTTGGCGATCCACTGCTCGGCCAACGACCCGCCAGAGCACCCGGTGCCGATCGTGTAGCGCAGCGTCCCGTAGTGCTCGATCAGGTACTCCTTGGTCATGATCAGGGACTCGGCCTGGGACACCAGGTTGCAGTTGTGCCCGGCGTTGTCCAGCGCGTGCGACATCGTCGCGAACCCCAGCCCGAGTGCCTGCTCAGCCTCGGAGTCGGTGACCGCCGGCGCGGTGCCCGTCTGGTGGTCGGCGCCGCACGAGGCGCCGTGATGGATCAGCAGCTTGTGGTCGAACTGCGGCTGCGGCGCCACGCCGCCCCAACCCTTGCCCGGCTGGAACAGCACGGCGATCTGGTACTGGTCGCGGTCGAGGTAGCCAGTCTCGATCCGCACGACGAACGGCAGCGTATGGCCGTTGTCCGTCTCGGTCGTGGCGACATCCGACGGCGGGTTGTCCGGGTCGTAGGGCTGGAAGCCGGACTTGCTCGGGTCAGTTGACCTGTAGACGTAGGTGAACTTCGGCGGCTGGTCGCACTGAAGGTTCGTCGCAGTCTCCTGGCACTTCCACGGCTTCAGCTGCGGACCGGAGAAGACCGGGCCGTTCCTCGGGTGGTTCGTGACCGTCAACCGCGCGGCGCGATCGCCGGCTCGGGCGATGATCGTGTTGCGCCCGAGCTTGAGCCCGCGCAAGACCCCGAGAACCGTGCCGTCGGCGCGCTTGGCGAAGGCGCTCGTGCGGTTCGCGCCGTCCACGGTGACCGTGAGCCCCTGCGTCGAGCTCACGCCGCCGATGCGCACGAGGGCATTGTCAGCGCTGACGAGGTCTGCGCGACTCGACAGCACCGAGATCTTGATGGGCCCGCTGGCGGCGCCCGCCGGCGCGGCGGCCAGTAGACAGAGGGCGACAGCAAGGGCCGCGCTGGTCCCCAGCGCGGCGAAGCGGGCGACCAGGGCCTTCGACTTCATGCTCGTAACCTCCCCTGTCTTTGCACTCGCAGCGTCGTTCACTCGTCGGGTTGCGCTAAGTCGGCCGCCATCATATGCGCTGAGCAGTCGGGGCGGCGAGATTTGAACTCGCGACCTTTCGGCCCCCAGCCGAACGCGCTACCAAGCTGCGCCACGCCCCGATGTGCGAACGGCTCTTGGTGCCGTCCTCAACGGAATGATGACTTAAAAGAGCGGGCGACCGGACTTGAACCGGCACCGAGAGCTTGGAAGGCTCTTGTGCAACCGTTACACCACGCCCGCCCGAATGGCGGATTATAGGTTCGGCCGTTGCGACGCACGGAGGGTGCAGCGCCGCTCTGGGGCTAGCGCTTCCGCATCCCGAAGTCGGTCGTGATCGTGCTGCCGCCGGCGCCGGGCTCCGGCGGGGTGCCGCGGGCAAAGCCGACCCCGATCTGGCGGAACTGCGGGTTGAGGATGTTGTAGCGGTGCCCGGCGCTGTGCATCCAGGCGCGGACGATCGCCTTCGGCGTCCCGGTGCGGCTTTCGCCGTACGCGATGTTCTCGCCGTAGGCCCACGCGCTCAGCCCACCGACGATGTAGTTGGCGGTTTTCAGGCGAGACAGCACGGATGGCTCGCCGGGGCACTCGTGCGCAAAGCACCTGTGGTCCTGCATGTAGTTCGTATGCCACTGGGAAGAGCTCTTCAGCCGAGGGCTCTTGTCCAGCCCTTTCAGTCCGTGGCTCTGTCGCTTTCGATTCACTAGGCAGCGAACCGCCATCCGAGCTTGGCGCTTGCTGAGCTGCCGCGGGCTGTCCTTGCCATAGCGCGTACAGGCGCTGGCGCTTGCCGCCTCTGTCAAGGGCCCGGCGAGGAGGAGGAGAAGGGCAGTCGCCAGGAGTGCTGCCGACGCAACGAACGCAAGCTTGCGTGTCCGAAGCACCATTCAACCTCGGCTTCGGCTCCGCGGCCCGAGCGATCAAACCGCCACCGGCGCCAGGCGGGGCGGGATTCGAACATCCGGCTACCTTCGAGGTCTGCGCCAGCCGAAGACGATCGTGTAGGCGGCGAAGTCGCCGTCGTCCAAGCCGGTTACCGGGGTTCCCCAGCCCACCCCGACGCCCAGGTCGCGAAAGTCCCGGTCGAGCACCTTGCGGCGGTTGAACCTCGAGTGCATCCACCGCGCGATCATCTGGCTCGGGGTGTTCTCGTAGCCCAGGATCTCGGCGAATCCCCAGCTCCTGCGCCCCTTGGTGTAGCCGGACCTCTTGATCCGCCGATGAAGGCCGGGCTCGCCGTCGCATCGGTGCCTGAAGCAGTCCTGGGCGAGCATCGTCCTGGTGTGCTGGCGAGCGGCCAGCTCCAGCCGGTCGTTGGGATCGAGCAGGTGGCGGTCGTGCTTCGCGCGCCTGCGATTGACCAGGCAGGTGATGGCCTCGCGGATCTTGGGCAGCGCGACCTGATGGGGGTGGGCCTTGGCGTGTGGACACGCGGCCGCAGCCGCGGTGGCCCCGGGCCCGAGGCTGAGAGCCAGCGACAAGCCGGCCGCCGCCGACGCGAGCAGGGCCGTGGCCCAAAGCGCCCTTGGGGTCCGCCGCCCCGGCCTCGTTCCAACCCTGGCCATCCGGGACCAGGTTAGCGGCGGCAGTCAGACGCCAGATCAGCGGGGGACCGAGGAATCGAACCTCGAGCGGCGGTTTTGGAGACCGCCATGTTGCCGTTACACCAGTCCCCCGAGCCCGCGGTCAGTCTAATCAGCGAACGATCGTAAAATTTCGGCTTCGCGGGCGTGCTGGAAGCTGGGTAGACAGGCCGGCCTTAGGAGCCGGTGCTCGAAAGAGCGTGTGGGTTCGAGTCCCACCGCCCGCATCGACTCCCACTGCCGCCTCGTGGATCGCCGCGCGCGGCGCGGGAAGATTCTAGACTTGTCGTGATGGAGGTCACAACCGCTCGGCCCGGCTACGAGATCTGGCGACCGAACAGGGAGAAGCCTGAAGCGAAGACGACGAAGGCGGCTGTGTCCTTCGTGCTCCTCGTCTCCGCCGCTCTTCTGATCGTGATCACGATCGGCGGCTGGACGCGCCTCGAGGGCACCAGCGTTGCCGTCATGTCGCTGCTCTGGGCGGCGATCTACATCGCCTTCGCCCTGCTCGTGGCGCGCTGGCAACGCGGCATCCTGCCCGTGGCATCTGCCCTGGCGATCATCCTCGCGATCTTCGCCGCCGTCGCCGCGCCGGACTGGTTTGCTCGCTCCAAGGATGGGCTCGATCCCCCGCCTCTCCCCGACGACCTCCTCGGGCTGCTGACCATCCTGGTGGTGCCCGTGCAGTTGCTTTTGATCACGGTCGCGATGATCGGCTTCAACCAGAACTGGCACGTCGAGGAGGAGCGGCCGGTCGGCGGGGTTCCGCTGGCGGGTGAGGGCACCGAAGAGGAGCAGCTCGACGAGGATCTCCCCCACGTCAGGTACGAGCCGATCCCACCGCCGCCGTCCTCCCGCGACCGGCGCTAGAAGAGTTGCGGCCGCGCCTCGCGCGGCTCGAGCAGATGGGGGCCATCCTCGCGGACGTTGTTGACCGCGTCGACGACCTCGCGCAGAGCGAGCACATCCTCCGGCGCGGGTGCCAGCAACGAACCCAGCTCCTCCGCGCCCGCACCCGCGTCGAGCCACCGTGCCTCGGCGTCCCGCATCAGCACGACCGGCATCCGGTCGTGAAGCGGCCGAATGAGCTCGTTGGGCTCGCAAGTGACGATCGCGCAGCTGACCAGCTCCCCTTCACCGTCCCGCGCGGCCAACGATGCCCAGATGCCCGCGAACGCGAACAGCTCGCCGTCCGCGCGGCTGATCCAGTACGGCGTCTTCGCTGAACCCTCGCCCCGCCACTCGTAAAAGCCGTCGGCCGGGATCAGGCAGCGGCGCTCGCGAAACGATTCGGCGAAGGCGGGCTGGCCATCGAGCGTCTCGGCCCGGGCGTTGATCAGAGGCGCGCCCGAGCGGCGCTCCGCCCACCGGCCGGGCAAGAGTCCCCAGCGAAGACGGCCCACCTCGCGCTCGCCGCGCTCGCCGCGGCGGATCGCCAGCACCGGATCGGTGGGGGCGATGTTGTAGCGGGGTACCTCGTCCTCGCTGAGCTCGAACTCGGGCAGACCGAAGCGCGCGCGGATCCTCGCCGGGTCCGGGTCGGTAAGCGTGAAGCGCCCGCACATGGCCGTTCGAGGCTAGTGCACAATGCACCGAACCCACCCGCGGCGGTGGCGAAACGGCAAACGCGATGGACTCAAAATCCATTGCCCGAAAGGGCTTGTGGGTTCGACTCCCACCCGCCGCATCCGGGAACGAGCGGGCTTCAGTTTCGCCCTTGGCTTGGCGGTCCTCGACCACCTGGACTGACGTCCGCGCTGCGAGATACTGCGCGAGCGATGTCGCAGGAGAACGTGGCGATGGTTGCGAGGCTCGTGGACGCCTGGAATCAAGCGAACGTCGAGGGGATGCTTGCCCTCTTTGACCCCGAGTGCGAGGTCATCTTCCCGCCCGAGGTACCGGAGCCAGGGCCTTTCCACGGCCATACCGAGCTTCGAGAATGGGCTGAGGGGTTCCTCGCGGCGTGGGAGTCTCATCACGCGGAGGTCGTGGAGCTGATCGAGGCAGATCACAGCATCGTGGCGATCCTCCACCTGATCGGGCGAGGCTCGGGCAGCGGGATCGAGATGGACGAGACCGATGCCCACGTCTTTACGTTCCGCGACGGGAAGGTCACACGTTGGAGGAACTTCAGCGACCGCTCCGCGGCTCTCGAAGCCGCCGGGCTGCGGGAGTAGGCGCGGTACGCGTCCGGCGTCCGGCGATAATCCCGCGCCCGTGGATGCCGCCGCGCGCATGGACCTGATTCGCACGCTGTGCTCGTTCGAGAGTCGCGCGGCGGGCACGGACGCCGAACGCAGGGCGGCGAGCTGGCTGGCCACCCGCCTCAGCGCGGGCGGACGGCGAGTCGAGGTCGAGCCGACCTACGTCCACCCGCGATACGGACTCGTCCACGCCGGGCATTGCGTGCTGGGGCTCGCGGGCAGCCTGCTCGCCACAGTCCAGCCCGCAATCGGATTCGCGATCGTGCTGGCCACCGCGGTATCGATGTACCTCGATCTCAACTACCGCGCCTACCTGCTGCGCCGGCTGTTCTTCCGCCGCGCCTCCCAGAACGTCGTCTCGCCCGGCAAGCGCTCCGATGCCGCGGCGCGCATCTTCCTGTGTGCCCATTACGACGCCGTCCGGGCCGGAGCCGCGTTCAGTCCGAGACAGGCCGCGCGCTGGGCGCGACTGTCCGCTCGCCTCTCGATCCCCGTGGGGCCCTTTCGGGTCCTGTTCTGGTCGCTCGCCCTTTTGCTGCCGATCATCGGCGCCCGTATGGCCGGCCTCGAGTCCAACCTGATCGCGTTTCTCCAGCTCCCCCCCACCCTGGTCCTCATGGTCGGTGCCTTTCTGCTCACGGGCAGCGAGCTCTCCGACGTGGCCCCGGGCGCCAACGACAACGCATCCGGCGTCGCGACCGTGCTCTCGGTGGCCGAGGAGCTCGACACCGAGCCGCCCGCGAACCTCGACGTCTGCGTCCTCCTGGTCGGCGGCGAAGGGTCCCTGCAGGAGGGCATGCGCTCCTTCGTTCGCGCGCACCGCGCTGCCCTCGATCGGGAGACCACCTACTTCGTCAGCGTCGACACAGTTGGCCAGGGCACCGTCCGCTTCGAGACCGGCGCCGGCTGGATCATCACCTACGACCTGGACCGGCGCTTGGTGCAGCTGTGCGCCGCAATTGCCACCGCCGACCACGAGAACACGGACCGCTACCAGGCGCGTTCGGTGGTCCACGGGTATGCCGGCGATTCCATGCCGGCCCGCATCGCCGGCTACCCGGCGACCACGATCTCCTGTGGCAACGATCTGAACCAGGGGGCCGGACGCGACGCCTGGAACGACACCCCGGACCGAATCGATAAGGCGGCGCTCGACCGCGCCCACGGCTTCGCGCTCGAGCTTGTGCGAGCCCTCGATCGCGATATCGGGCGGCGCACGCCCCGGTGATATAAGCGGCTCGTGGCGCGCCCGGCCGCGAACACGAACCAGCGCGGGGAACTCCTCTGGGAGCCCTCGCCCGCGAGCGTGGAGCGCGCGACGATGACCCGCTACATGCGCTGGCTGGCGGCCGAGCGTGGGCGATCGTTCGACGATTACGAAGCGCTCTGGGATTGGTCGGTCGCCGAGCTGGAGGAGTTCTGGGCCTCGATCTGGGACTTCTTCGAAGTCGAGGCCTCGGCGCCGTACTCGGAGGTCCTGGCCGAGCGCGTCATGCCCGGCGCCAGGTGGTTCGAGGGGGCCGAGCTGAATTACGCGCAGCACATCTTCCGCGGCAAGCGAGACACCGACGTCGCGGTACTCCACGCGTCGGAGCTGCGACAGCTCGGCGAGCTCCGATGGGGAGACCTCCGGCAGCAGGTCGCCGCGGCGGCGGCCGGGCTTCGCGAGCTGGGCGTTGAGCGCGGTGACCGGGTGGTCGCCTATCTGCCGAACATCCCGGAGACGCTGATCGCGTTCCTGGCGACAGCGTCGATCGGCGCCATCTGGTCGAGCTGCTCGCCCGACTTCGGCGCCTCGAGCGTCGCCGACCGCTTCGCGCAGATCGAGCCTAAGGTGTTGCTCTGCGTCGACGGCTACCGCTACAACGGCAAGGACTTCGACCGGAGGGACACCGTCGCCGGTCTCGTTCGGGAGATGCCGACGATCCAGCACACGATCTTCGTCCCCTACCTCGAGGAGACCCCCGAGCTCCCCCCGGTACGGGGTGCCACAACCTGGGGGCAGTTGCTCGCGGCGGGCGAGGGCGCGGAGCTCCGCTTCGAGCAGGTTCCCTTCGACCATCCGCTCTGGGTCCTGTACTCATCGGGGACCACGGGCCTGCCGAAGGCGATCGTGCAGGGCCACGGGGGCATCCTGCTCGAGCACCTGAAGAAGCTGCATCTGCACCTGGACGCGCAGGACCAAGACCGCATCTTCTGGTTTACGACGACCGGCTGGATGATGTGGAACTTCCTCGTCGGGGTGCTGCTGACGCCCGCCTCGATCGTCCTCTATGACGGCAGCCCCGTCCACCCGGACATGGAAGTGCTCTGGGACCTGGCCGAGCGAACAGGGATGACCTGCTTCGGCACCAGCGCCAGCTACCTGGCCGGCTGTGTCAAGGAGCGGGTCGAACCAGCCTCGGGGCGCGACCTCGAGCGCCTCCGCGCCGTGGGCTCCACCGGCTCGCCCCTTTCACCCGAGGGCTTCGAGTGGGTTTATGAGCACGTCGGCCGCGACACCTGGCTGTTCTCGACCAGCGGCGGGACCGACGTCTGCACCGCGTTCGTCGGGGGCGTTCCACTGCTGCCGGTCTACCGCGGGGAGCTCCAGGCGCGCGCGTTGGGCGCCGCGGTGGAGGCATTCGACGAGCAGGGAAATTCGGTCACCGACCAGGTGGGCGAGCTTGTGATCACCGAGCCGATGCCCTCGATGCCGTTGTTCTTCTGGGGGGATGAGGACGGCTCGCGCTACCGGGCGAGCTACTTCGAGCATTTCCCCGGTGTCTGGCGGCACGGAGACTGGATCGAGATCACGTCGCGCGGCACCGCGGTGATCTATGGCCGCTCCGACTCGACCATCAACCGCCAAGGCGTGCGCATGGGCACAAGCGAGATATACAGGGCGGTCCTGGCGGTGCCCGAGGTTCTCGATGCCCTGGTGGTCGATGTCCCGCGTCCGGGGACGGATGGATGGATGCCACTCTTCGTGGTCCTCGAGCCGGGCGCGGACCTCGACGAGCAGCTGGCAGAGACCATCAAGCGCCGGATCCGCGAGCAGTGCTCGCCCCGGCACGTCCCGAACGACGTCTTTCAGGTCCGCGAGGTGCCGCGCACGCTGAGCGGCAAGGTGCTCGAGGTGCCCGTGAAGAGAATCCTTTCGGGAACGCCGGCCGAGCAGGCCGCAAGCCGCGACTCCCTGGTCAACCCCGAGTCACTCGACTACTTCGTGGACCTGGCCGGAAGGCTCAGCAAGAGCTAGGAAGGCGGCGACCACATCGTGGTCGAACTGGCTCCCGGCGCGCGCCTGAAGCTCGGCTCTGGCCCGCTTCGCCGTGAAGCGCCGGCGGTACGGCCGGTCCACGGTCATCGCGGCATAGGCGTCGGCGACGGCTAGGATCCTGCCCTCCAGCGGGATCTGGTGCTCGTGCAGGCGCCGTGGATAGCCGGTGCCGTCTGGACGCTCGTGATGGGTCAGGATCCACTCGCTCACGCGACCGAGCTGGGCAGCCCCCACGATGCGCGCACCGATCTCGGGATGGCGCTCCACCTCCCGCCGTTCCTCGTCGCTGAGCGTGGACGGCTTGTTGAGGATCGACTCCGCGACGCCCACCTCCCCGACGTCGCGCAGGAGCGCGGCAATCCGTACGCGCTCGACTTCCTCCTCGGGCAGGTTGAGACGACGGGCCAGCTTTCCGGCATAGTCGGCAACCCTGCGGGAGTTGGCCGGAGAGCCCTTGCGACGATCTACCGCCTCCGCCAGCGAGACAAGCGACGCGAGGCGCGGGCTCGTCTGCTCGGCCGTGATCTCCTCGGCCGCCTCCGCCGGCGCGGTCTCCTGGTGGAACAGGACCGACCTGTCCCTTCCCAACTCCTTGGCCTCATACAGCGCGCGATCCGCCGAGTGCAGGAGCTCGCCGGTGGTGATGCCATGCATCGGAAAGCCAGCCACACCGCAGCTCACCGTCATCTTCTCCTCCTGGCGGGCGAAGGTTGCTCTGACCTCGGCGCGAAGCCGTTCGGCAAGCCGGAAGCCCTCTTCCTCGTCAGTCTCGGGCGCCAGCACGGCGAACTCCTCTCCTCCCAGGCGCGCGACCACGTCGCTGGTGCGCGTCCCACGCCTCAGCGCCTCGCCGAGCTTGGCCAGGGCCCTGTCGCCGGCGGCGTGGCCGAACCGATCGTTGAACTCCTTGAACCAGTCCAGGTCGAGCACCAGGATCGCCAGCGACCGCCCGCCCCTGGTCGACCGCTCGAGCTCGTCGGCGAACCGGCGCTCGAGCTCGCGACGATTCGCCAGCCCGGTGAGAGAGTCGGTGCGTGCCGCCGCGCCCAGCTCGGAAACCATCCTCTCCATCTGGCCGCGAAGCGCCGCGATCAGAAAGCCCACGACGAACAGCGACCCCGTCGCCAGCGCCCACGTCAAGGCAGGGACGTCGACGTTGTCGCTGGCAATGAGCGCGATCCCGTATCCCGCCGAGGCGAGCGCGAGATGCGAGGCAGCTACGGCCGGCCTCAGGAAGTAACACGCGGCCAGCCCGACCCAGAAGTAGTAGACGGCATATGCGGCGGCGGCGGCGCCGCCGCCGAAGTAGACGGCCAGGCTGACCAGGATCGTGCCCAGCAGTGGGGTCGCCTCATATGCCCAGAGCGGCAGCCGGTCGAAGAGAACCAGGAAGGCCGCGGCTGCCAGGTAGGCCGCGATCGCAACCGCCACGAGCCCGACCGTGTCGCGACCAGCCGCATGCGGTAGCGCCAGGCTGAGGAGCAGGAGCGTCGCTCCGATCCCGAAGAGGTAGGTGAACGTCCGTGCCATCGTGGCCGGGTCCTCGAACACCCTCACGGGCTCCCCCTGCTCACGCCAGGCGATTCGGTCGGCCAGCGCGCGCCCGGTGACCGTGACGCGGTCCTTGAACGAGCGGCTACTCATCGGTCCGTCTGGGAGAACCGGGGTCGTCGGCACACCATCGGTGGGCGCGGCGCCAATAGTGAGCCGAAGCCACTCGAACCTCGTAGATTTGATGTGGGCACCGGTCGGCCCATTCCTTGTACCAACATCAGATCACAGGAGAGAGGCAAATGAGCGAGCCGACGATGGTCGAGTTCGACCTCGACCGCTACCTGCGCAACTCGAAGAAGCTCGATTTGAGCGGGATCGACTGGGAGGCGATTCCGGATCACCCTCTGTCCGAAGGCGACGTGATGTGTCTGCACTACATGATGGACATCGAGACGCACACCGTCATCTACCTGCGCGACCTGCTCGCCACCCGCGTGGCGGCCGACCCGCAGATCACCGCCTTCTTGAGCTGCTGGGTGTACGAGGAGCTGTGGCACGGTGAGGCGTTCTCGGATTTTCTGCGCTCCTACGGAATCGAGGTGCCGGCGGAGCCCAAGCTCCCGGACGGCTCGACTCCGATGCCCACGCACCCCGGTCGCTGGCGACAGCTACGGGTCAAGGCCGGCGTCGGCAACGGGCTGGGGATCTTCCCGACGATGCTGGGCTCGCTGATCAGCCGCGACTTCGCCGCCATCCACATGATGTGGGGGGCCGTGAACGAGCTGACGACGCTTACCAGCTATCACGCCCTGATTCGGCGCTGCGATCACCCCGTCCTCCACCAGCTCCTCCACAAGGTGATCCGCGACGAGCGTCGCCACTTTGCCTTCTACCGGGCCCAGGCCAAGGCTCGGATGCAGCGCAGCCGCTCCGCCCGCCGGCTGGTCCGCTGGGTGCTGTCAACCCTGTGGACGCCGGTGGGAGCCGGCGTCAAGAGCGAGGAGGAGGTCGATGCGCTGGCCATCTATCTGTTTGGCGACAGCCCCGAGGGTCGCGAGCAGATCCGCGAAATCGACCGCACCATCTCGGACGTGCCCGGCCTGGAGGGCCTGACGATCCTCGAGGATTACCTGGACGCGGCGCTCCACCGAGCCACCGAGCGACCGGGCTGGGCTGGAGTGGGCGCGAAGCTCCAGCCGGCGGCCGCGAACGGCCATGCCCCGACCCCAACCCACTGGGCCAAGGTGGGGGCGCGCGAGGACTAGCCACTCGCGCTCGGATTGGGCGCCCTACCTGCCGAGCCCGACCCTTCGCGCCCGCTCCACCGCTCGCGCCAATACCTCGTCAGCGCCTTCGACCTCGCCCCCGCGCATCAGGACCCGGCCGTTGACGACGGTCGTGTCCACGACCGCGCCCGACGCCGCATAGACCAGGCCCGCCGTGAAGTCCCCGAAGCTGAGCTCGGGCCCACCGGAGCGCAAGAGCAGGAAGTCGGCCGGCTCCCCCTCGGCCAGGGCGGTTCCCCCCAGGAGCGGCGAGCGACGGCCGGTGGCGATCTGCCAGGCCTCGGCGGCGCTCACCGCGGCGGGATCCTGCGCCTCGTGCTTCACGAGCAGGGCAAAGGTCTTCAAATCGCCGAACAGGTCGAGGGAGTCGTTCGATCCGGGGCCGTCAGTGCCCAGGCCGACGTGAACGCCGGCTTCGCGCGCCGCCGGGTAGGGGAAGGCCCGGCCAACCGCCAGCTTCAGGTTCGCGACCGGGTTCGTGACCACGGTCGCGCCCCGCGCGGCGATCAGCTCCAGCTCGGCGTCGTCGAGCCACACCCCATGCGCGATCAGGGTTTGCGGACCGAGCAGGCCGAGCCGCTCCAGGTAGGTCGCCGGGCGTGCGCCGTGCTCTTCGACGCAACGGGTCACCTCGTCCTCGGTCTCCGACAGGTGAATGTGCACCGGCAGCCGGCGCTCGGCGGCGAGCTCGGCAATCCACCGCAGGGAGGCCTCGCTGACCGTGTAGACGGCGTGGGGTGCGAGCGCCGGCGCGATCAGCTCCCGCGGCGGCCCGATCTGCTCCAGGCTCTGCTCGGCGGCTTGGCGCAGGCCCTCGGGGCTGGCCGCGGCGCCCAGGTCGATCAGGGGGGCGGCGATCGAGGCCCGTAACCCGGCGTCCTCGACCGCCCGCGCGGTCGCGCCGGGCTGCCAGTACCCGTCCCAGAAGCGGACCGTGCCGGTCCGGATCATCTCCAAGCAGGCCAGCCGCGCACCCCAATAGACGTCGTCGCCATCCAGTCGCGCCTCGACCGGCCACACCACCTCTTCGAGCCACTCCATCAGGGGTAGGTCGCCGCCCTGGCCCCGAAAGAGGGTCATCGCAGCGTGGGTGTGGCCGTTGACGAGCCCCGGGGACAGAGCCATTCCCGCGGCGTCGATCACCTCGTCCCCGGGCTTCGCGACCACCCCCTCCCCCAGCGCGACGATGATCCCTTTCTCGACGCGCAGGCCAACGGGCTCGCCATCCAGCCGGGCCCCCGTCACCGCCAGACTCATGTCAGCCCCGGCACCAGCCGCTCGAGTGCCTGGGCCACGGCCTCGCGGTTCGCTGCCCGCCCCGCCAGGAGCTCCTCCATCGTCAGCTCGCGCTTGCCGACCCCGTTGGCCAGGTTCTCGACCACGCAGATCGCCGCGTACGCCAGGCCGGCGTCGCAGGCGGCGACGCACTCGGAGCCAATCGTCATCCCCACCATCTGCGCGTGTGAGGCCATCAGGCGGATCTCCGCCTGTGTCTCCAACCGCGGGCCGCGGGCCTGCCAGTAGATGCCGCCGTCCACGAGTTGAAGGCCGATCCCATCCCGCCACGTGTCGACCACGCGCCCGCGCCAGCCGGGGTCGAATGCGGGCACCCTGTGTGCACGCTCGTCGTCGAAGGCTGCCGGGCCCGCACCGAGGGCGATGAAGTCGGCCGGACAGACGAATGTGCCCGGACCGAGGTCCGGCTGCAAGCCACCGACCGAGCCGAGCGCCAGCACCCGGTCGCAGCCGGCCTCGGCGAGGGATCGCATATTCGCCACGTGGTCGATCTTGTGAGGCAGCAGGTAGCGGTCGGTGCCGTGGCGCTGTAGGTACACGACCTCTGGCAGCGAAACATCCAGGCCCCTGACGGCGCTCCCGCCGCAGACTGCAAGCCGGGCCATCGGCCTAGCGATCAGAGTTCAGATCAGACTTCAGTGTGGTGCTCGCGACCAGCGCGGCAGAGATCGCCATGATGGCGAGCGCGGCCGCGGTTGCCCCCGTGTGCAGGCGCGCGAATTCCAGCAGCTCGTCGCGGGCGATCAGGCCGGCTGTGGCCAGCGCCGCAACGGAGGCTCCTCCAAGCCCCAGCCAGAGCCCTAACGTGGCTCTGTTGGCTGCGATACCCGCGGGGGCTGCGGTTCCCACTCGGATGGCGGCAACCGCCAAAAAGAAGAAGCCGCAGGAGACCAGCACCCCCCCAAGCACGTCGCTACCGAAGTGCCAACCGAGCATCATCAGCGAGGCCGACACCGCGATCACGTAGGCCCCAGCCCCGACGGCGACGGGAATTCGTAGCCGCGGCGGAGCCACCAGTACAGCGGCCAGCGCAATGGACGCCGCCCCGGTAGCGTGCCCACTCGGGAAGGCCTCGGCGCCCACTTGGTTCGCTCCGAGTACGAAGTGGTAGCGGGGGTGCGCCAGCGCCACCTGCAGGATCAGGGCGGTCAGGTTGGCCCCGGCCACCAGCGCGATCGCTCCGATTGCCTCCCAACGCCGGCCAAGCGCCCATCCCCAGGCGAACAGCACAGCAAGCGCGAGCAGCAGCGGCCGCGGGTCGGCGGAGTGCGTGATCTTGAGGATGATTGGCGAGGACGGCGGGCCGCCGTCGAACGCCCTCATCCAGTGGAGCGCCCTCGCGTCCAATTGTTCAACTGGCGCAATCCCGTAAGCGCAGGCGAGGACCACCGCGAAGGCTAGAAAGCAGGCTGCCGCCGCCCACAACAGCGATTTGACGCTGGGGTGCATCCCAAAACGGTACCGGGCGCTCTTAAGCCGGGGTAATGGGATTGCGGCGTTCCGAGAAGCGGCGGTCCTTGCCGTCCGCCAGCGCAAAGCGACGGATCAGCTCGGCACGCAGCTCGTCGGCCTCGATGACGGCATCCACCACCAACTCCGAAGCCAGATGGAGGATGTCGATGTCCGCGGCGTATTCGGCGCGCTTGCGCTGCACGAACTCCTCGCGTTCCGCCGGGTCCTCGATCTCCTGGATCTGGTTGTAGAAGACCGCGTTGATCGCCGCCTGCGGGCCCATCACCGCGATCGAGGCGGTTGGCAGGGCGAGGCAGCAATCCGGCTCGAAGGCGGGGCCGGCCATCGCGTAGAGGCCGGCGCCGTAAGCCTTGCGAACGATCACCGACAGCTTCGGCACCGTCGCCTCGGAGACGGCCGAGATCATCTTCGCGCCGTGGCGGATGATCCCCTGGCGCTCAACCTGGGTCCCGATCATGAAGCCGGGCACGTCGGCGAGGAAGAGCAGGGGCACATTGAAGGCATTGCAGGTCCAGATGAAGCGTGCAGCCTTGTCGGAGGAGTCGACGAACAGGACGCCGCCCTTCACTTTCGGCTGGTTGGCGACCACGCCGATCGCCCGGCCGTCCAGCCGGGCGAACCCGACCACAACCTCCTTCGCCCAGCGGTCGTGGACCTCGAACCACGAGTCGGCGTCCACCAGCGCCTCGATCAGATCGGCAACGTCGAAGGGAGCATTCTCGTCGGCTGGAACAATCGCCGAGATCGCCGTGTCGACCGCGGGCTCGGCCGGCGGCGCCGCGGGGGGCGCCTCCCGCCAGCTCTTGGGCATGTAGGAGAGGTAGCGCTTCCCGAGGTCGATCGCGTCGGTGTCCGAGCGCGCGAGCAGGTGGCCGCACCCCGAAACGGAGGTGTGCATCGCCGCCCCTCCCATCTCTTCGAGGTCCACCTTCTCGCCGATCACCATCTCCGCCATCCTCGGCGAGCCCAGGTACATCGAGGCGTTCCCCTCCCGCATGATCACCAGGTCGCAGAACGCCGGGATGTAGGCGCCGCCGGCGGCAGAAGGGCCGAAGAGCAGGCAGATCTGCGGAACCCTGCCGGAGAGGAGCACCTCGTTGTAGAAGATGCGCCCCGCGCCGCGGCGCCCGGGAAACATCTGTACCTGGTCGGTGATCCGGGCGCCGGCCGAGTCCACGAGATAGACCATCGGCAGCTCGAGCCGCAGCGCCCGCTCCTGGATCCGGAGGATCTTCTCGACTGTCTTCGGCCCCCAGGAGCCCGCCTTCACAGTGGGATCGTTGGCCATCAGCGCCGACCTGCGGCCGCCGATCAGCGCCAGCCCGGTGACCACGCCGTCGGCGCCCAGGCCCTCCTGATCCCAGTTGGCCAGCAACGCCTCCTCCGCGAACGACTCCGGGTCGACGAGGCGGGCGACGCGCTCGCGCACCGGCAGCTTGCCCTGCTCGGCGGTCTTCCGATGATGGCGCTCCGGACCGCCGGATAGGGCGGCCTCCAGCGCCCCCTGCAGATCGTGTGTCCGGCTAGCCGCTATAGCCCCAGGTCGGCCGGAGTGGGTTGCTCACCCGAGTAGTCGTAGAAGCCCCGGCCCGACTTGCGTCCGTAGTGGCCCGCCTCGACCAGCTTGGTCAGCGTGGCAGGCGGCGCGAACCGGTCCTCTCCGTAGGCCTCGTGCATCACGTCGGCGATCGAGGCCAGGGTGTCCAGCCCGACGAAGTCGGCCAGGGTCAGCGGCCCC
>Ga0134122_10000381_pt1 | contig 29372 bp, 32 predicted proteins | sample KB302_FD_96461 | JGI IMG/M metagenome (GOLD analysis project Ga0134122, IMG submission 96461) | Terrestrial soil microbial communities without Nitrogen fertilizer from Kellogg Biological Station, Michigan, USA - KB3-0-2 | ecosystem: Environmental > Terrestrial > Soil > Unclassified ...
GACGACGGTGCCGGGCGCTTGGAGAAGGGAGCGTCTGAGAGATGGGTAGAGTCGAAGACGGGCGCGGTGACTGTAGGCCGCGGGAGTTGCTGTTGCCGGCGGCTTTCGCCCATTGCCTCAATCGCGGCCTGAACTCCGCTTCCCGACTTGCAGATCTCCCGGCTCTTGGACGGCTTCATAAGAGGTATGCGCGGAGTGTTGCCGTAGCGAGCTTTGCATAATCGGCAGCTCTTCCGCCGCCCCTTCGGGGCTTGGGGAATCTTTCGACTTGGGACCCGGGGTCGCCGCTTCGCTCTGACCCCGGGCTACATGCCTTTGCCCCTCTGGGGCTCCAGGAACGGAGGTCGTCTTCGCAGAGAACCAGGGTCGCCGAATGAAGGGGACGCTCGGTCCGGATTGACGACGATCAGGGAAGGCGTCTAGGATCAGGCTACGCTCATAGGAGCAGGCTCGTAACTGGAAGGCCCCCTCGAGGATTGCCATCATGAAAGCGTCTCCGATCAGGGCAGGGCTCCTGGCTTCCAGTCTCCTCATCCTCCTCTCGGCAGGCTGCGGCCAAAGAGTGAAGCTTGATGAGGAATTCATCATGCGGCCCGGCGACAAGGTCTTCGTGACGGGCGCAGGTCTCTCCATGCGGTTGGAATCGGTCGGCCACCAGTGGTACACGGATCAGCGGGCTGACTCTGCCTATGTGGATCTGACCGTCAGGGCGGGCGGCGATCTGCCCCGCTCCATGACGATCAGCTGGTGGTGACTCGCTGACTCAAACAGGCTGGCACGAAGACCCGGAGAAACTCCATGGAAATCACGAGCGCCGAATCGTTTCTGGCTTATCTGGAGAAGGTACGGGAGAGAACGCTGCGGGTGGCGAAGCACATCCCGCCGGAGCGGCTGGAGTGGAGCTACCGGGAGGGCACGTTCACCTTCGGCGACATCCTGCGGCACCTCGGCGCGATCGAGCGGTACATGTTCGCGGAGAACGCGGTGCTGCGGCCCAGCCGGTATCCCGGGCACGGCCGCGAGCTCGCCGACGGCTGGGATGAGGTCTTCGCCTATCTGCGGCGCACCCACGCCGAGGCGGTGGAGATCTTCGCCGGCCTCTCGCCGGCGGACCTGCAACGGAAGTGCATGACGCCGGGCGGAGCCGAGCTGACGGTGTGGAAGTGGCTCCGCTCGATGGTCGAGCACGAGGTGCATCATCGCGGTCAGATCTACGTGTACCTGTCGATGCTGGGTCTCCAGGGTCCGCCGCTCTATGGTCTGACCTCCGAGGAAGTGCGGGCTCGGAGCATCCAGTGAGGTAAGGCCTGGCCGCCGGACCGGCTTTGGTCTAGGGGCGAGTTGATCCATCGCCATGTGCGCTCTTTTATATTTGTGGGAGCGAAATGGAAGGCCGCTGGTTGACACTCAATTGTCAGAGGGCTCGGCACCGGCGACGTTGCGGCCGGCGGAGCCGCTGAACGAGGTCCGTCCATCATGAAAGCGTGGGTCAAGTGGGTGTTGTTCGCGAACTCCTATACGCCGTTCTTCCTGATCCTGCTCGTCCGGGACTTCGAGGGCGAAGGCCGGCTGCCGCAGGGTGGCGTCTCGAGCTTGCGCGCACTCTGGCACGTCTTCGGAATGCCCTGGCTCTCCTGGGCGCTGATCGTGGTGATCCTGGTCTCCAACTGCGCTCTCTTCCTTTTCTTGAAGGGCTTCCTCCTCGCCTCCGAGCCGTTGCGGGAGGTCAAGAGCGCGACTTCCAAGGCGAGCGATTCCCTGAGCTACGTTTTCACCTACATCATCGGGTTTCTGAACTTCGATCCGCACAAGGACCTCTTTCCCTTGCTGATCCTGCTGATCGTCATCGGAGTCATCTACGCGAATTCCAACCTGCTCGCCACCAACCCGATGCTCAGCCTCGTGGGATATCGCTCCTACGATATCGCCACGGAAGGCAAGGAGCCTATCGTCCTTATCACGCGGAAAAGCCGGAGCGGCATCAAGAAAGGCCTGCCGGTGGTGCAGGTGACCGAAGACATCTATCTGGAGGTGAGGCGATGATCGAGCGCGACGATCTCCAATCTGCGCTGGAGATGGCGCAGGAGCAGGGAGTTTCGACCAGCCTGTATTTCATCCTACGGAGTGGACCGAAAAAATCGCGCGCGGCGGGCGAGGCTCCCTACGACCTCCTGCGCGCGAGGATGACGCAGCCGATCGCCGACGAGTTCCGGAAGGCGCTGACCGGCTGGCTCGAGCGTCTCCTCGCCAACGAGGAGCTCGCATTCGTCGACTTCGATCCGTTCTCGACGACCGACCGGAACAAAGCGGAACGGCAGGACGTCGAGGAGGTTCCCGGCCTGACCGAAATGCTGGAGCGGATGGACTCGCCGGCGGACGTCGAGTTCGCGAATCTCGACAGCGGCGACTTCTTCAACACCTTGTGGGCCTATGCGGTGTTCGTCCACGTCGCGCGGGGGCGCGCCGCGTACTTCCGCAAATTCAGCCCCTCCAAGGTCATCGAGGGCAGCGGACCGCTCAAGGCGTTCGTGGACAAAGGCGCGCTGACGAAGATCGACAGCTCGGTCTTCAACTTCGACCAGCAGGCGGACGCGCTGGTGATCGGCGACGAGGTGCTGGTCCTGCAAAAGACGTATTTCGAGCAGATCTTCGAGCTCACGGCGCGGATCTACGGGCCGCAAGCGGACGCCGCGATTCACAAGCTCGCCGCATCGGGTTTGCTCTCGGACTGGAAGGCGCTCGAAGAGGCCTGCGAAGGCGACGAGGGGAAGCTCAAGAAGCTCGCCGACATCGACAAGAACATCCCTCTGGAGAAGATCACCTTCGAGAAGCTGGAGGCCGTGCAGCGCCATTGGGGAGTCGACGTGAAGCTCGATCCGGATTCGCGGCAGGTCGTCGTCGATCCGAAGAAGGCCTGGAACATCCTCAAGCTGATCGACGACGACCACCTGAGCTCGCCGATGACCCGCGAGCGCTACGAGGTGCAGTCGAAGCGGAAGGTGCCGCCGCGGCCCGGCGCGCCGGCGGGCGGCGGCCGGCGGCGCAAGACGAAGTCCGCGAAGCGCGGGAAGCCGGCGTAGGGGCGGCCCTGGGTGGCCGCCCTCCTCCTATACACCGCGCCGGATCGTAGCGTTGGCGGCGCCAGCCTTCGACGTCCTCGGGAGCAGCGGCGAGCTGCACCTGATCGGCCCACTTCGTCCTCTACGGCGACGGCACGGCGGTGAGCAGGACGACGAGGGCTTCGTCCGCGCCGTCCACTTTGGAGGTGCCGACGACGATGGTCTCTCCACCCTTCAATCCGAAGGAGGTTTCGATGAGATCGCGGGCGGCCGGCGGCGCCGGGGCGCTTCCCTCTTTCGCGTCTCCCGAGGAGGGCTTCGGCGTCGTGGGCTGCGCCATCAGCGAGAAGGCGTCCACGAAGAGGTTGCGGTCCTTGGGGTTGCCCAGGTTGCGGAAGCGCAGCCTCACCTGGTAGTCGACTCCCCCGCGTCCGGAAATCCGCCCGGTGGTGAGCCTGTCTTGTGTCGCGCGCATCCAGACCGCGTCGAGGAGCTGGTAGCTCTTGAAGGGCAGGAAGCCTTTGAGGTCGGCGAGCGCTTTCTGCGCGTTCGCGGGAATCTCCAGGCCGGTGGCTCCGGGCTTGTCGCCGGCGGAGAGGAGGAGCACCTGGAAGCTCTGCGTGAGCGGCAGGGCGTCCTGCGCGGCCAGGGCGCGGGCGATCTTCTCGTGCACCGCCGCTTCCGCCATGACTTCGAGATACCCCTTGAAGGTGTTGTCGTTGTTGACGGCCAGCGAGGCGACGCGGCAGCGCTCCGCCGGCTTGCCGCACTGATCCCAGGCGAGCACCTCCGCGTCGTGCAGATCCATGAAGCGAACGGTGTAGCGGACGCTGGTCCGCGATTCGGGTTGCTCCTGCGCCGCGAAACCCACTCCCGGCAGCAGGAGCAAGGCGGCGAAGGCGAGCGAGCGGATACACGAATTCCTGATCATCGTTTTCTCCTGAGCCGCCCCGTGGCGGCCGGTCGGTTTACAGGGCCTTGTCCGTGGTCAGAATCCAGATGACGCGGGTGCCCCCCGGCGTGGCGAACTGGACTTGGCGCGTTCGGGGTTCTTCTTCGACGGCGGCGAGCCGGTCAGGTTCTCTCGCGAAAGTTTGGCGAGGACGCCTGGCTGCCTTTCCGTTCGGTCGTCTTTCGCCCGGCGCTGAAGCCGCCGGGCTAGCGTCGATAGTCCCTGGCGGGACCACGCTCGTGCTGGTCTCGGAGATTCCGGTGGTCCCGGAGGGAACACTTTCGGTAGCCCGGGCATTCATGCCCGGGCGAGGCGCCACCGCGACTTTGGACATTCCCTGCGGCGGCATCGTCGTCTGCGTCCGCGGCCACATCATCAGGACCACGATCGCGGCGAGCGCCGCCGCCAACGCCGCTCCTGCCAGCAAGGGGAACGGCAGGAAACGCCACCGCGGCTCCGGAGCCGCCGTCAGCACGGTCCGGCGCATGGCGCGGACCTCCTCTGCCGTCAGTCCGGTCTCGCCGTCCGCGGGGTCCGCCGCGCGCAGGATCTCGCGCAGCCGTTCGTCTCGCGTCTCGTTCTTCATCTCCGATCCTCCTCGGCCGGCCGGTCGAGCAGGACGCTCGCCAGCTCGCGGCGGGCCGCCAGCAGGTGCCAGCGCACGGTGACCTCGGCGATTCCCAGCAGCCGGGCCACTTCGCGGGCGGGCATGCCTTCGATCTCATGGAGCACGATCGCCGCCCGCCGGCGGGGTGAGAGCCGTGCCAGGGCGGATTGCAGCGTGGCGCGCGCCACCGCCGCGCTCTCCGGGTGCGCCGTCTCCGACTGCCGCCGCAACGACTCGTGAACGCGCGTGCGGACGCCGGCCCGCCGGTGGCGGTCGCGGCAGAGATTGACCAGGATGCGCACCAGCCAGGCCTCGCCGGATGGTTCGCCGGCGGGGATGGAAGCCGGCCGGCCGGCGACGCGCAGGAAAGTCTCCTGCACCAGGTCGCGCGCCTCCTCGCGGTCGGCCGAAAGGCGGCGGGCCAGGCGGAAGAGGCGCTCGTGGTGCGCGTCGAAGAGCCGGGCTAGGCGTTCCGTGTCAGTCTGGCTCTGGCGTTGGTCCAAGATCGCGCTCGTGGTCAGCGGTGGATTCACAACCGGATAGACGCACGAGGGAGGGAAAGTGTTGGGGGGAGAGGACAGGAAGAGACGGCGGGCACGTAGGCCCGCCGCTACGGAACTCTGCCGGAGGGTCGTAGCGGCGGGCCTACGTGCCCGCCGCCGCCCTTCAGTCGTTCGGTACGCAGTACTCCGGCGCCGAGCCCAGCGTCGCCCAGACGAAGTCGCAGGCGGCGTCGAAGATCTCGACGACCGCGGCGGGGCAATCGGAATAGATGCCTCCGACCGGGATGGTCTTTTGCCGATCCTTTGCCCCGTACCAGGTCATGACGCGCGTGGAGATGTGATCCGGGGCGGCCGAGCCGCAGCGGCCCGTCTGCTGGCCGACCTTGCCATGGGCGAGCGCCACGTTGAAGGCCTTCATGGCGGCCGGGGTCGCCACGGCGCGAGCCACGCGTTGGGCGCCGCCGGTCTCCGCGGAGTAGGCGAGGAAGGTGACGCCGCTGTGGTAGATGAAGACGTCCACCTCGAACGCCTGGCCGGCGAAGTCGGCGCCCGTGGCGTTGAGCTGCACGATCGGGCGCATGTCGTGCCGGGTGACGTCGATGACCTGGAATTCCGCCCCGGCCGCGGCCGTGCAGGTGACGAGGGCTGCAAGGATCAGAAGGGTGGCCGGCTTCATGGTATTTCCTCCTCTATTCTCGTTTTTTAGAGCACCGGGACCGCCGCCTCCACCGCGAGCGCTTCTCGCGCCGCGTCCAGCAGGGCTTCGGCGGAGAGAGGACCGCCGACGGCGCCGCGCGCCCAGGCCTCGGGAGTGATGCAGCCCTGGCGGGCGATGCGCTCGACCTCGGCGCCGAAGTCTCCCTCCCGCAGCCGGCGAGCCATCTGGAAGGCCAGCAGATGGCCGATCGCGTAATCCGGCAAGTATAGGCCATATACGATCATGTGGGAGTAGATGGCCAGGATGTCCGAGTCGCTGACGCCGAAGACCGGGGCGAAGTAGCGGTTCCAGACGTCCCGCGCGATGCCGAGCACCGCCTCGCGCAGCTCGGCTGGGGTGGCCTCCGGATGCCCGTACATCCAGCGCCAGACTCCCATGTCCACGAGCGAGACGCCAGCGATCTCGTAGGTGTTCCAGAGGACGGCCAGCGTCCCCTTCCGCCGCGTGTCCTCGGTCTGGGAGCGGAGGCCCAGCATCTCCAGATCGCGCTGCTGGAAGACGAAGGCGAACGCTTCGGTGCAGGCGGTGTTGGGGACGCCCGCCAGCGACCAGTGATCGATGGCGTTGAGGGAGAAGACCTGCTCGACGTTGTGGCCGAGCTCGTGCATCGCCACGTTGTAGCCCTTGTAGTCCATGCCGCCGCGAGGGACCCGCGTCCGCAGGTGGGCCTTGTCCTCCCGCCGCTGGGCCTGCAGGGCGTGCCCGGCTCCCCGCGCCGGGTCCACCACGATGCGCTCGGAAAGCCACCGCGCCCGCTCGGCAGAAAAGCCCAGCCTGGCGAGCAGTTTCGGTAGCCGGGAGGCGAAGGCGGCAAGATCGGGATAGCGCGCCCGCACCGCCTCATCCAGATCCGCTTCCGAGTGGTCGGCCCGCGCCCTGAAGCCGGAGTACCAGATGTCGAAGGGCTCGAGCGGCCGGCCGAGGCGGCCGCGGATGAGCCGCGCGAGGTCCTTGACCTCCGGCGAGTCCAGCACCGAGATCAGCAGCGCCTCGACTTCCCGTTCGGGGATCTGGCGGTCCCGCTCGAAGCGGCGGTCGATGAAGGTCGGCTCCGCCGGGCTGTAGGGATCGACCCGGCGGACCGCGTGGAAGATGCCGAGGAGCGCGGCGTAGCGCCGGTCGGTCTCGCGCGCGGCGAGGTCGCCGTTGCCCGCCGCCGCGTCGGCGTTGACCAGGCGCACGGCGTTCGTCTCGGGATCCCAGAGCAGGTCCGGATTGTCGATCACCGCCGCCGGGATCTCCTGGCGGACGATGCGCTCCATGACGCGCAGGATCGTCCGCTGGCGGGTGAGCCCGGCCGGCTTCGGGTCGACGTAGTAGGAGGCCAGCTCGTCCCGCAGGCCCCAGTGGCTGATGAGCCTCAGGCTCTCGGGGAACAGGCGCTCGCCGGCGGGCGTGACGAGCCGGTCCATCCGGATGTTGTAGCTGGTGACGTACTGCTCGGCGGCCATGGCGACGCGGGTGGTCTCCTGCTGCACCGCGGCGGGAACGCGCAGGGCGAAGCGGTCCATGAAGCGCGAGCGGGCCCAGCTCTCGCGGTCCCAGCCGGTTCCTTCCGCCAGCCGCTCGGCGAGCGTGTGGACGGGAAAGTTGAGCAGGGCGAGGAAGGCCGTCTTGGTGCGGAAGAGGTCCTCGCTCACGTGCGCCGCGAGATCGAGGTCGGCGAGGAGGCGGTCGGCCGGCAGGAGCGGGCCCAGGTCGAGATCGATGGGCGCGGTCAGCTCGCGCCGCACCTCGTGCAGGTGCCCTTCGATCTGCTCGAAGACGCCTTCCAGGCGCCGGAAGGTGGCGGCGAGGGCCTCGGCGTCGGCGAGGAAGTGGGCGTCGCAGAAGGCGGCGAACGCTTCGGCGTCGCCGTCCTCGGGCCACCACCGCTGCGCCGCCTGCTCGACGCCGCGCCGGATGCGCTCGGCGTGCTCGGGGCCGTGGAGCTCGGCAAGGCGCTGGACGATCCTCTCCTGGGTCTCGGGGTCCACGGTCGGCGTCGGGGCGGGAGGCGTCATGAGGACTATTCTAATCGTCTTTACCGCGGCTGCTTCTCCACTCGATCCAGATACAGGGCTTCGATCGTGGATCCCCGAGGCTGGACCGAGCTGCGGCTTCGCGATAGCATTTCCCACCCACCGAGACATGTACGAATTGCTGCAGCAGCACGCGTAGTGGGCGCCGTGCCCGAGAAAGGATCCAACCCCGAATGCTCACCACAGTTTCTCTCGTACTCGCTCTCTCCGCCGGAGCTCCGGTACATCCGGCTACCGATGGTGCCGCATCGAAGGCAACGCTGGCTGAGGTTCGCACCGTCGGCACCGCGATGATGGCTTGGTGGGTCGACCAGATCACCGACGTCCCTAAAGGAGATTCTCCGCCGCAAGAACATTCCGGGCCGACAAAGGTCCCTGAGGCCCTCGACTGGCCCCATTGCCCCGTGATCTCTCCGGACGCTCTCCGTGCACTTCTCGTTCCCGGCTACATCCAGGACATGCCGCGGCACGACGGCTGGGGCAACGACCTCGAGTTCTGTCTGGAGCGCGAGGACTTCTCACGCACCAAGCTCATCCTTGGCGTAAGGAGCCCCGGACGCAATGGCGCTTTCGAGGGTGCCGGCTACTTGCCCGGGGCCTTTGCCGCCGCTGACTTCGACGCAGATGTCGTGTGGCTGGACGGCTTCTTTGCCCGGTGGCCCGAAAGCGCAGCCGGGCAGTGAAGCGGCTGGAGGCGCTCTACACCCCCTGCTTCAGCGCCTCGGTCACCAGCTTGTCGTCGATCACCAGCCGGTATGGCCCGTCGTCGCCGTTGAGCGACTGCACCTCCTCCCGCGAGAAGGGGTCGAACTCGAAGGGCTTGATGATGCGGCCGTAGATCGATTTCAGGGCGCGGGCGCCGATGCGGCTGCTCTTGGCGGCCTCGTCGGCGATCTTCAGCACTGCGTCGTCGGTGATCTCCAGCTCGATGTCGTACTTCCGGAAGAAGTTCTGGGAGACCTGGAGCACGCCCTCCCTGGGCTCCCGGAAGATGCGCGCCAGGGTGGCGGCGGTCAGGTCCTCCAGGATGACGGCGTTGTCGAACCGCGAGAGGAACTGCGGCTGCATGCCGTACTCGAAGAGGTCCTCCGGCCGGAAGTGATGACGCAGGGTGAAGTACTCGCGGATGGTGATCTTGCCGTTGATGTAGGTCGTGGTGGTGGGGAGCTTGATGCCGCTCTTGGGCGAGACGACGCGCTGGAAGACCTGATCGTAGAGGGTCTCGAAGGCGCCGGCGCAGAGGAAAAGCATCTTGCCGGTGTCGACCCAGATGCTGGCCGACTCCATCACGCCGTCCTTCGGCGCGGTGATGCGCAGCGGCACGCGCTCGCCCTCGATCAAGGTCAGCACTGCCTGCTGGATGTTGATGCCGGTCACGTAGGGCTTGCCGCCGATCATCCCCGAGACCTTGTCGGTTTCGTCCAGGCAGACGGTGGCCCTCTCCATGGCGCGGCCGATCTGCTCGGCCGAGGCGCCATTGCCCAGCACCTGCCGGGTGCGTTCCTCCAGGCGGGTGAAAAGGCGGCTGGTGTCGACCGAGCCGTCCTCGGTGGCGAGGGTGTTGGCGTTCATGATCAGCACGACGCGGTATTCCTCGAACTCCGCGTGGGCCTGGTAGAGCGCCTCGATGGCGCGCATGATCGTGGTCTTGCCCGTTCCCGAGTTGCCGATGAGCAGGAGGTTGCCGTATTTCTCCCCCTCGAGGTGCTTGAAGATGGCCACGGAGACGAAGCGCAACGTCTCCTCCTGGCCGATGACGCTCTGGGACAGCACGTTGCAGATCTCGGCGGGCTTCATGGGACGGTTCCTCGTTCGTTGTCGGTGGGCCGCTGCCGGCGGCCAGCTCTTTCTACGGAGCAGGCGCTTCGGACGCCTGCCTCTATCCTAAGCCGATTCGCGGGCGCGGCATTCCCCCAAGGGGGAAGTCCTGTAGAATGGTCCTGGGAGAGCTTAGATGAGCGAGCCGAGTATTCGAGCCGTAGTCTTCAAAGAGGGAGCTTGGTGGATTATTCAACTCCTGGAATACGACCTCGCGACCCAGGTACGGCGCCTCGAGGACGTGCCGAGCGAGTTTCGGCGCCTCCTTCTCGGGCAGATGGAAGCCAATGCCACCATTGGCGTCGAGCCCTTCCATGGGTTCTCCCGGGCTCCAAAAAGATACTGGGAGATGTACGAGCGGGCTCGCACGCTGGTGGCCCCCACTGTCCTGGATGACGAAACCTCCCCTCGGTACGAGGCTCGCCTGGCCGCCTGAGGCGGTGGTCAGTCCTCCTCGGGCTCGGGATTAAGCCCGAAATCTTCTGGTGGAATCCGATAGAACCTGCAGAGGCTCAGGAGCAGGCTGGGGGATAGAATCTCGTCGTCTTCGATGAGGAGGAAGTACGCTCTATCACCCCTTCTCAGGAAGCGGCTCGCTACGATCGCCGCAGCGGGTGTATCAATTTCGATTCCGTAATACCTTCGCACCGTCTCGACGAACTCCCGTACGGTGAGCTCCCATGGATGTCTGCCCAAGGTTCGGGTCTCCCGCCTCTTGTACGGCGAATTCGGTGCTTTCGTAGCGCGAAAGCATGACATGGCCCGGAGCTGAGGCCAAGCTTTATCTTCATGCCTTGCCATCTCCCCGCCCACTCGGACAGACTTCCGGCGTGAAGAAAGCCGTCTCCCTCGAGCTCGAGCGCCTCCTCAACCCGGAGCAGGTCGCCGCCGTGACGCACGGCGAGGGGCCGCAGCTCGTGCTCGCCGGCGCGGGTTCCGGCAAGACGCGGGTCATCACCCACCGCATCTTCTGGCTGATCGAGGAGATGGGCGTCGATCCCGGCTACATCGCCGCCATGACCTTCACCAACAAGGCGGCCGGCGAGATGCGCGAGCGGGTGGAAGACCTGCTGGGCATCCATCCGCTGCCAACCTCCGTCGGCACGTTTCACCGCTACGGGCTCATCCTGCTCCGGCGATACGGCGAGCGCGTCGGGCTGCGGCGCGACTTCCACATCCTGGACGGCAGCGACCAGCTCGGACTGGTCAAGGAGGCCCTCGCCGTCGAGGGACTCTCGGAAACGGCCTTCTCCCCCCGCTCGGTGCTCAGTCACATCAGCTCGGCAAAGAACCGGTTGATCGACGCCGCCACCTACGAGGCGGTGGCCCAGAACTTCTTCGAGAAGAAGGTCGCCGCGCTCTATCGCCGCTACCAGGGCCTGCTGGGGCAGGCCTCCGGCGTGGACTTCGACGACCTGATCTCGCTGTCGGTCAAGCTGCTCTCGACCGATCTGGAGCTGCGCGAGCGGATCCGCTTCCGCACGCGCTTCCTCCTCGTCGACGAGTACCAGGACACCAACCACGCGCAGCTCCGCCTCATCCAGGAGCTCGTCGGCCCCGGCGGCAACCTCACCGCCGTGGGCGACGAGGACCAGGGCATCTACCGCTGGCGCGGCGCCGACATCAACAACATCCTGGAGTTCGAGAAGACCTTCCCGGACGCGGTGGTGCGCAAGCTGGAGCGGAACTACCGCTCGACGCAGACCATCCTCGACGTCTCCGGAGCGCTGATCGCCCACAACGTCAATCGCCGGGGCAAACGCCTGTGGACCGAGAGCGGCGCCGGCCCGAAAGCAGAGCTCTACCGGGCGAGCGACGAGGTGGACGAGGCGGCGTGGGTGATCAAGACCTTGCAGCGGCTGCGCAGCAACTACCGGCTGGCGGAGATGGCGATCCTGGTCCGCACCAACGCCCAGACCCGCGCCATCGAGGACGAGCTGCTGGCGAAGGAGATCCCCTACTCTCTGGTGGGCGGCGTGCGCTTCTACGACCGCGCCGAGATCAAAGACCTGGTGGCCTACCTGCGGGTGCTGCGCAATCCGCGGGACAACTTCTCGCTGATGCGGATCGTCAACCAGCCGCCGCGCGGCATCGGCAAATCGACCCTGGAGCTGCTGCGCGACCGTGCCATTCAGCTCGGGCAGCCGCTCTGGGACGTGCTGTACCTTGACGACCTCGGCACCCTGCCGGGCCGCAGCGCCACGGCCCTCCGCAAGTTCCGCGACCTGATCGTGGGCCTCCAGCACACCGCCGCCGAGCTGCCGCTGCCGGCTCTCCTCGATCGCCTGCTGGAGGCGACGGCCTATACCGACCTCTACAAGGACGACGAGCCGGATGACATGGCGCGCCTGGAGAACATCCAGGAGTTCCTCTCCGCCGCCCAGGAGTTCACGGAGGCGAACAGCTACAACACCGACAGCGATCAGGACCTCCTGACGGCCTTCCTCGACCATGTGGCGCTGGTGACGGACCTCGACGCCTTGCAGTCCGAGAAAGGCGTTTCGCTGATGACGCTCCACAGCGCCAAGGGGCTGGAGTTCAAGGCCGTGGTGGTGGCAGGCCTGGAGGATGGCCTGCTCCCCCACTTCAACTCCCAGGGAGCGCGCGAGGACGTCGAGGAAGAGCGCCGCCTCCTCTACGTCGGCATGACGCGCGCCCGGGAGCGGCTCTTCCTCTCCTGCTGCCGCCGGCGGCGGATCGCCGGCCGCTATCAGGACCAGGCGGAATCCCCCTTCCTGGCCGAATTGCCGGACCAGCTCCTCGACGTGCACGCGAGCCCGGACCTCTTCTCCCGCGAGCGGTACGATTCGCGAAGCCAAAGCGTGTATTCCTTCTTCGGCGGCGGCCAGGGCCGCGCCGCCGCCGCGCCGCCGATGCCCGCGCGGACGGCGGCCCCTGTTTACCAGCCTTCCGGGTATGGCCAGCCGCCTCAGCGCCAGGTGATTCCCGAGGCCGAGTCCTCCCCGCCTCGCCGGGCGATCCGCCGCGGCAGCCGCGTTCGCCATCCGACGCTGGGAACCGGCGTCGTGCTGGAGCTGGAGGGAGAAGGCGAGGAGGCGCGTTTTACCGTCTTCTTCGAGAAGTCGGGGAAGCGGAAGCTGGTGGCGAAGTTCGCGAATCTGGAGATGATGTAGGGGACTGTCTCTCCTTACAGACGAAGGTGTATACTGCTAAACGTAAGGAGCGTCCAATGGCCGCGAGCACATTGACTTCGAAAGGACAGATCACCATTCCCAAGGATGTCCGCGAGCGCCTGGGGCTAAAGGAGGGAGACCGAGTCGTGTTCCGATTCGATGATCGTGGGAAGCTCCTCCTTCAGCCTGAAGCTCAGGGTCCTCTCGGACGTCTTCCTGGTCTGCTGCAGCACCTCGCGAAGGATCGCCCGGTCACGATCGAGGAAATGAAGGAGGCTGTGAAGCAGCATGCTGTGGAAAGATTCAAGAGGAGTGTCAAGCGTTGATCGCGCTGGACACGAACGTCTTAGTTCGATTGATAGTGCGAGATGACCCAAGCCAGACCGCTCTCGCGGAGCGCTTGGTCGAAAGCGCCGCCGAGAGTGGCGAGGCCTGCCTTGTCACCGATCCAGTTCTTTGTGAGATCGAGTGGGTGCTGGAATCCAACTATAAAGCTTCACGATCGGATATCCTGGCCGCGATGCAGGAGCTACTCGCGCAGGAAGTTTTCACGTTCGAGGATCGGGAAGCTTTCCAGCGCGCCGTGGATCTCTGCCAGCGAAGCAAGTTGGATCTCTCCGATCTGCTGATTGGCGCGAAGGGGCAGGCGCGAGGTGCGCGGACGACCTACACCTTCGAGAGAGTCTTGTCTCGCCAGGAGGGTTTCTCGCTTCTCGATTAGCGCCGCTGCTACTACTCCCACACCCCCAGCACCTGCCGCACGCTCACGATCTGCCCGAGATGGTAGGCATTGTGGTCCGCCAGCAGCATGGCCTCGCGGAGGATCGTCTGGCCGTCCCCCCAGGGAATCTTCGCGTAGAGGTCGATCTGCGGATCGGCGACGAGGTCCTGCATCGCCTGGAGATCGCTCCGGAAGGTCTCGACGCTGCGGTCCCACGCGGCGCAGTCCTGCGGAGCTGCGGACTCCGGCCAGTATCCTTCCGGCCACTTAGGAGAGACGTGGTTCGGATTGCGGCTGAACTCCAGGATGTCCCATTGCGCGATACGCAGGTGCTCGAGGAGCTGCCAGACGGTGTGGGGCAAGCCCGCGGCCTTGGCGCCTCGAAAGTCCGATGGAAGATCCTTGAGCGCCTTCTCGAAGTCCAGGTGAGCGCTGCGGCCGCGCAGCAGCTCGAGGAGATGGTCGCGGAGAATGCGGTCTTTGTCCATTAGGCCTCCACCAATTGATCCACGAGCGAGCGGCTCCCCTGGACAGCCACGCGCTGAAGATAGAGCTTCACACCCACGAGCCCGCCCAGCTCTTCGCCGCCGCCGGCGCGGCCGGGGCCGCCATGGAGCGTCTGCGGCAGCGCGGCACCGGAGCCGGGCGCGTCCGCGGCCGAGGATTCGGAGCCGATGTAGATGCGTCCGGTGCCGCCACCACCGCGCGCGATGAATTCGCCGGCCCAGGCCGCGTCGTCCGTGTAGGCCGAAGTCACCAGGGTGCCGCCACCCAGGGCTACGATCTCCGCCGCGTCGCCGGCGGTGCCGTCGTAGGGGAGGAGGGTGGCGACCGGAGCGAAGACCTCGCGCTGATGGACGGGGCCGGCGTTGCGGGCGTCGTCGCTGCGCAGCAAGGTAGGCTGCAGGAAGAATCCCTTTCCGGCGGGAGCGCCAGTGCCGTCGGTGTGCTCGCCTGTGCCGTGGACGATCCGCGCCGCCTGCTGCAGCTCGCCGATGCCGCGCAGGGTGTCTGCGAGCTGCTGAGCGGTGGCGAGAGGCCCCATCTTCACGGCAGGGTCCGCCGGATTGCCGACCACGACCTCGCTCAGCCTGGCGACGAGGGCCTCCTGCACAGCGTCGAGCCGCTCCGAAGGGACCAGGATGCGGCGCACGGCGGTGCACTTCTGGCCGCTCTTCTGGGTGATCTCCCGGATCACGTCTTTCAGGAAGAGGCCGAAGGTGATGGAGCCGTCCTGCACGTCGGGCCCCAGGATCGCCGCGTTCAGGCTGTCGGCCTCCACGTTCACCCGCGTGTTGGCGGCGAGCAGGTTGCCTCGCGAGCGGAGGCCGAGGGCGGTGTCCGCCGAGCCGGTGAAGGCCAGGACGTCCTGCGGTCCGAGGCGGTCGAGGAGGTCGCCGGTCGAGCCGGTGATGAGCTGGAGCGCGCCGTCGGGAAGGATTCCCGCTTCGACAAGGAGCTCGATGCAGCGCTCGGTGACCAGCGCGGTCGCCGTCGCCGGCTTGGTGATGACCGGCATGCCGGCGAGCAGCGCGCAGGCAGCCTTCTCGGCGAAGCCCCAGGCGGGGAAATTGAAGGCGTTGACGTGGACCGCGACGCCGGGGCGGGGCACCAGGATGTGGCGGCCGTAGAAGCCTTCCGTCTTGGCGAGCTGAACGCCCTCGCCTTCGCTCAGGAACGCGCGGTCGCCCAGCCCCCGGCCGAGGCTCGCGTAGTAGGCGAGCGTGCCGGAGGCGCCGTCGACGTCGAAGGAGCCGTCCGGACGCGTGGTGCCGGTGTTGCGGGAGGAGAGGTCGAGCAGCTCGTCGCGGTGCTCGCGCAGTACCCTGGACATCTCCTTGAGGAGCGCGGCGCGCTGGGCGAAGGTCATCGCCCGCAGCGCCGGGCCGCCGCGCTCGCGGGCATGGTCGAGCACCGCGCCGAAGTCGATGCCGTCGCTCGAGGCACGGGCGATCTCCTCCTCGGTCGAGGGGTCCACCAGTGCGGCGAACCCCGAGCTCGCTTCATGCCAGCTTCCCAGAACGTGGCTCCTCAGCGTCTTCATCACTCTCCCCCAGCAGGACGTTATACTGCCGTCCCGGCGGATCCTATAACGTCACTCTCTCGCCTTTGGAAAAGGAGAGCCGGATGCGTCGCATCGTCCCGTTCGCCGTTGCGATGTCCTTCTATGCATTCGTTCCCGCGGCGGCGGCGCCGCCGGAGCCGAGCCTGGTGTCGTTCGCCGCCGGTGCGCTGATCGTCGAGAAGCCGCGGCAGCGCGACGAGAACTGGTCGAGCTTCTGGATGCTCGACGAGCGGGCCGACAGCGGCTGGGCCAGCCCGGAAGGCGTGCTGATCCCCGCGGTGACCGTCATCGCCTTGCCGGAGCGCACGCTGCTCAAGCGGCTGGAGCTCGACACCGGCGACATCGACGGCGAGAATCGGGGAGCGAAGGACGTCCTCGTCGAGGTCTCGGACACCAGCGACGAGAGCGGGTTCCAGCCGATCGCGGAGGTCTCCCTGGCGGACAAGGCCGACGGCCAGAGCTTCCCCGTCGCCGCCGAGGTTCCCGGCCACTGGGTGCGCCTCACCGTCAAGAACAATCACGGCGCGAAGGATTTCATGGAGCTGATGGACTTCCGCGCCTATGGAACCCAGCTCACGCACACCCCTTTCGCCGACGTGAGCGGTACCTACTCCACGGGCTACGGTGACTTCCACATCCGGCAGGAAAGGACTTCGGTGACCGGCTGTTACGAAGTGTCCCAGGGCCTGCTCGACGGCACCATCGAAGGGCGGACCTTGAAGTTCACCTGGCGTCAGGGGGGACGTCCGGCAGGCGAGGCGCAGGGCTCAGCCATCATGGTCTTCTCCCCGGACGGCCAGCACATGCTCGGACTTTGGTGGTACCAGGGCGCGAAGGACCGCGGCGGCCGCTGGAACGGCGCCAAGAAGAGCGACGATGTCGGCTCCTGCCCCCATTGGGGCGGAGCTAAGGAGCAGAAGGCGAAGCTTCTCGCGCCGCGCGGCCCCGCCTCATCCGCTCCGCCGAGCGGATAGCCTCCTCCAGCCCGGGGCGAGCTCCGCGGAGCCCCGGCCGCAGGGCAAGGGCCGCGCGGTAGTGCTCCGCCGCGCCGGTCCAGTTCCGCTCCGTGGCCAGAGCCTTCGCCAATCCGATATGGGCCACATAGTTGTCGGCGGTCACGTCCACGGCGTGCTGAAACAGGGTGACGCTGTCGGACCACTGGCGCACCTGCGCCCGGGTGGCGAGCGTTAGCGCGAGGATCGCCGCCACGCCGGCCACGGCGAGGGCGGCGCGCCGTCCGGCGCCGCGCCCCGCGAGCTCCGCCAATCCCCAGCAGAGCGCGAGGAAAAGGCCGATCGAGGGAAGATACGTGTAACGGTCCGCCATCGCCTGGCGGCCCACCTGAACGAGCCCGATGACCGGCACGAGCGTTCCCACGAACCACAGCCAGCCGACGAGCAACCAAGGCGCCTTGCGGGCCTTCCAGACCGTGAGAGCTGTCAGGGCGGCGATCAGGGCGGCCGCTCCCGCCGCCTTCCAGAAAGGAATGTCGAGCGGAATCGGATAGAAGACGGCAAGATTCCGGGGCAGGAGCAGCTTGCCGAGGTACGCCGCGTACGAGACCGCGGAGTTGGCGAGGCGGAGGCGCCACGGCAGGACCTCGAGGGTCACCAGGCTGGTCGTCTGATACCGCAGGGTGATGAGGCTCGCCGCCGCCGAGAGGCCGAGGAGCGGCAGCTTCTCGATCGCCAGCCTCGCCAGGCGGCGGCTCCAGCCCGGCTCGAAGCGCAGGCGCCCGAGGGGCCAGACGTCGAGCAGCAGCAGGACGAACGGCAGGGTGACCACCATGGGCTTCGCCATGAGCCCCAGGAGCATCGCCAGGGCCACGAGGAGGTATCTGCCGGGAGACGGCCCGCGGACGTAGCGTCCGTAGGCGCCCATCGCGAGCATCCAGAAGCAGGCGCTCAGCACATCCTTCCGCTCGGCCACCCAGGCCACGGATTCCACATGGAGTGGATGGACGGCGAACAGCGTCGCGGCCGCAGCGCTCCGCCACAAGGCGCCGGTGAGCTGCCGCAGGACCGCGAAGAGCAACAGGACGTTGGCGAGGTGCAGGAGGAGGCTCGTGAGGTGGTGGCCGGCCGGCACGAGGCCGTAGACCTGGCAGTCCAGCATGTGGGAGAGCATGGTCAACGGATGCCAGTTGTTGGCCACGTTGGCGTGCCAGACCAGGGCGAGGCCTTCGGCGGTGATGCCTTTCCGGACCCAGGCGTTGCCGGTGACGTAGAGGCCGTCGTCGAGCAGGACGAACCCGTTGCCCAGCATGGGCAGGAAGGCGATCAGCGTGAGGAGCGCCAGTGCCGCGGCGAGGAGGAGAGGAAGGCGGATGCGCAGACCTACCCCACTTCATGCGGCTGCGCGCCTTCGTCCAGGCTGCGGCGCAGCAGCAGGGCCCGGCGCTTCTGCACGGCCTCGATCCAGAGGGGAACGAAGGCCACCAGGTCGCGCAGCACGGTGTCGATCTCGGCGAGATGCCCGGCGACCTGGCGGCCGAAGGCGGCGTGGCACTGGACGAGGTCACGCACGCCCTGCTCCTTTTCCGCCTGCGACGTGCCGACGGCGGTCTTGATTCCGTCCACCGCCTCGAGCGCCGTCTCGTGGAGGTCGAGCGCGAGGCGGCAGCAGTGGGGAATCTCGAAGGCGTGGCGGTCCAGGATCTCCATCTCGTAGAAGCGGATCCCCCGCAAGGCCAGCACCTCTTTGAGCTTGGGCGTCAGGCCGGTCAAGACCACCTTGAGGAAGTCCGCGGTCGGCTCCCAGGCTTCCGCGGAAGGCACCGCCTCTTCCTGCCGCACCCTGTCGATCATGGCGGCGAGATGGCGCGCGCGGGCCGGGTCCAGCTCCTCCAGATACCGCTTCAATCGGACCAGGGTGGAGTGGAGCCACTCCGCCTCCTCGATATCGCGGGGAAAGCGGCGCGACAGGAAGTAGTCGGCGTCGTGAACGCTCCGCGGGTCGGCCGCCATGAGCTCGCCGAAGGTGTCGTGGAGGAAGGCGTGGATCTGGCCGATCGAGACGCAGAGGAGCTTGCGGACTTCCATGAGGTGGCCGGCGGACACCTCGTCGGGAAAGGGATCGAGACTGGTCAGCACGTGGGCGTCGAGCATCGAAAGCGCCATCTCGGAGCTCTGCCGCGCCTCCTCCAGGCGCGGAATGCGCGACGGGACCTCCAGCAACGGCACGAGCCGGGAGCGGATCAGGTGCGCAACCTGCCGCACCTTGCGCCAGATGTCGAGCAGGCGCTCCGGCGAGCAGTGGAGCAGGGCGTAGTTGCTCTCCAGCACCCCTTCGATGAGCCGGATGCAGCCCAGGAAGGAGCGGATGCGTGGATTCTGATAGTTGACGCGCTCGAGCGCCCAGTCGAGAGCCGTCACGCCGTCTGGCAGGACGATCTCCTGGCTGCCGACCAGGATCACTTGCCGGGGCCTCGGGCTCATTCATCTCTCCGCGGGAAGAACGCTACCACCGAGGTACACTATCCTCAATGGCGATTCCACAGGCCGCGGAACGGCCTTTCGACAGGCCGAGGCCCGGAGCCGGCCAGGCCACGCCCGCCGCCGAGCTGGTGGCGGCGATCCGCGAAGGCCGGCCGGTGCGGCTCGACGGCGCGGTCGTCGAAGGCGACGTGGATCTCGACGGCGCCGAGTATCCCCACCGGCTGGTCCTCACCAACACGGTCTTCCTCGGCCGGGTCAACCTCTCGGAGGCCCGCTTCGGCCACTCGGTGGACCTCTCCGGCTGCGAGCTACGGCAGAACGTCAACTTCTTCGCCGCCCGCGTGGACGGCCAGTTGAAGCTGCCGCGAGCCCGCATCTTTCGCGGCGACCGGCCGCCCGTGCGCCACAACTTCGACCAGATCGAGGTGCGGGGCCGGCTCAACGCCACGCAGCTCCGTTCCGAGGTGGCGCTGTCGTTTCGCCAGGCCCGCCTCGGCGAGATCGGCTTCGACGGCATCCGCATCGAGGGGGATCTCGATCTGGAGATCGCCCGCGTAGCCGGCGACCTTTTCTGCCAGGCCTTGGATGGCAGGCGTTCGGAGATCCTGGGCTGCTGCCGCATGGCCGGCCTGGAGGTCGGCGGCCGCGTCGACCTGTGCGGCATCCGGATCACCGGCGACCTCGGCCTGAGCAACGCCGAGATCGCCGGCGACTTCCTCTGCCAGCCGAGCTGCGGCTTCCGGCCCGAAGTGCTCGGCAGCTTGTCGCTCTTCGGGGCGCGGGTCGGCGGTCAGGTCGGTCTGCGGGGCCTCCGCGTCAGCCGGGAGGAGGAACCGCGGATCGGGCTCAACCTCGGGAGCGCCGAGATCCGGGAAGACCTCCGCTGCTCGACGGCGGACGGCCACCGCACCGAGATCCTGGGTCCGATGAGCCTGGCCGGAGCGAAGATCGGCGGCGCGGTCCACTTCGGCGGCGCGCGGATCGGCTGTCCGCCGTCTCCGGATGGATGCGTGCACTACCTGGCGTTCCATGGCGCCGAGATCGGGCGCGGCCTCCGCGTCTCCCCAGACGGCGGATTCCGCACCGAGATCCTCGGCGGCGTCTTCGGCGCCTCGGCCCGCATCTCCCACACGCTCGTCTTCGACCGCGCCCGCATCGATGGCGACCTCGACCTGCAGCGGGCGGTGGTCAACGGCCGCATGCTGTGCGCCTTCGACGACGAGCTCTATGCCTCCAGGCCCGAGCTGCCCGACAAGGAAGTCCCCGGCCAGTTGGAGGTGCGGGGGCGGCTCGATCTCTCGGGCGCTCAGATCCAGGAGCTGGTTCTCGACGGCCGCCTCTTCGACGATCCGGAAAGGCAGGAACCCGCCGGGGACCCTCGACAACGGCGGCGCGAACAGCGGCGGGAGCTGCATCGCCGCCTGCTCACCGGTCGCCAGGAGCCCGCAGGGGAAGAGCCCCGTCTCAAGCTGGACCGCTCCCGCCTCTCCAAGCTTTCCATCCGGCATCGGATTCCCGACAGCCTCAGCGCCGACGGCGTGAGCTTCGACGACCTCGAGCTGCCGCACCGCGAGGGCGAGTGCGATCACACCGAGCTGCTGCGGCGCACGCGGCCCTTCAAGCGCAGCACCTACCTCGCTATCGAATCCTGGCTGCGCAACAAGGGCCTGGACGAGTCGGCGAAGCGGGTCTACGTGGAGATGAGCGACCGCGACCTGGTGACCGGGCGCTCCTCCTTCCTGGGCCGCTTGATGAAGTGGCTCTTCCTGGGCGTGGCGATCGGCTACGGCGCGCGGCCGCAGCGGCTCATCGCCCTTTTCCTGGTGGCGTTCGCCTTGTCGTGCTGGGTCTTCTCGCAGTCCGGGTCCCTGGTGAGCTACAACGAGAGACCTGCCGCCGCGCCGGACCCCTGGCCTCCGGAAGCACAGAACACCTGGGTGACCCTCGGCGTCGCTCTGCGTTGCCACTTCCCGATGCTCCTCTTCCTGGGCGAGCCCAACTACGTGCCGTCGCCGCGGACGATCCCCGGCCTGGGGTTGCGCTTCGACGCCTACGCCCTGCTGGTCTCCGCCTTGAGCTGGGTGCTCGTACCGCTCTTCCTGGCCGGCCTCACGGGCATCGTACGGAAGCGGCAATAAGCAGTACCACGCCCGCGGCTCCCCATTTCCCTCCATCCCGGCCGGTGGCATGGAACGTGTTAGCTTTGATCCGAGGTGGCGGCTCGCCTAGCGTGAGCTGTCGCTGGCGGCTGGAGGAAGGGAGGTTTTCGCGATGCCCACCGGAATCGGGCTGATGGGGTTGGGGCGGATCGGCAGGAACGTCTTCCGCATCCTCTACAACAACGACGATCTGCGGCTGAAGGCGGTCAGCGACGTGGCCGACCCGGCCGCCCTGGCCTACCTGTTGCGCTTCGACACGATTCTGGGGCGGTTCCCCGACGAGCTGAGCGTCCGCGACGGGCACCTCTACGTCGCGGGGCGGCAGGTCAGGATGCTCACCGAGGAAAAAGGCGCGCCGGCGGTGCCACCCTGGCGCGACCTGGGAGTGGAAACGGTCATCGAGGCCACCGCCCACGGCCGCACCCGCGCCGAGGTGGAGCGCCATCTGGAGGCGGGCGCCCGGCGGGTGATCCTCTGCTCGCCGCCGGCCGAGCCGCCGGACGTCACGATCGTGATGGGAGTCAACGAGGATCAACTGCGGCCGGAGCACCGCATCGTCTCCAACGGCTCGTGCACCGCTCACGCCGCGGCGCCGGTGCTGGAGATCCTCGACGGCGCCTTCGGCATCCGCCGTGCCTTCCTCACCACCGTCCATGCCTTCACCAATCAGCAGCGGCTGGCGGACGTGCCGGCCGACGATCCCCGCCGCGGCCGCGCGGCCGGCGAGAACATCATCCCGCAGGAGACCAACTCGGCCGATGTCGTCATGGACCTGCTGCCCGGGCTCAAGGGCAAGATCACCGGCCACGCGATCAACGTGCCAGTGCCCAACGGCTCAGTGGTGGACCTCGTCTGCTGGCACGAACAGCCGGTCAGCGTGGAGGCGGTCAACGAGGTGGTGCGGACAGCGGCGGGCAGCGCCCGCTGGAAAAGCATCCTCGCCTACGAGGACGACCCGATCGTCTCCTCGGACATCCTGCACTCCGCGTACTCGGGCACCTTCGACAGCCTCGCCACCATGCTCCTGGGAGAGAACGTCTCGAAGACCCTGACCTGGTTCGACAACGGCTGGGGCTATGCCCATCGGGTCGTGGACTTGATCCGCTGCTTCGAGCAGCTCGATCGCCCGCAGAAGGAGGCCGCGCGATGAGCGCCAAAATCGGCATCAACGGCTTCGGCCGCATCGGCCGCACCGTCTTCCGCATCCTCTCGGACCGGGATGACATCGAAGTGGCGGCGATCAACGACCTGTTCGAGAACCAGCAGCTCGTCTATCTCCTGAAGTACGACTCGGTGATGGGCGTCTTCTCCAGGGAAGTCACCGCCGACGACGACTTCATGTACGTGGACGGCCGCAAGATCGCCATGACCGCCGCGAAGGACCCCGCGCAGATTCCCTGGGGCGACCTGGGGGTGGACATCGTCATCGAGTCGACCGGCGTCTTCACCAAGCGGGAAGCTCTCCAGAAGCACCTCGAGGCAGGCGCCAAGAAGGTGATCCTCACCGTGCCGGCCAAGGACGAGATCGACGCCACGATCGTCGTCGGGGTCAACGACGACACGCTGAAGGCCGAGCACCGGCTAGTGTCGAACGCATCCTGCACCACGAACTGCCTGGCGCCGATCGCCAAAATCCTCCACGAGCGGTTCGGCATCGAGGAAGGGTTCATCACCACCGTTCACGCCTATACCAACGACCAGCGGCTGGCCGACGTGCCGCACAAGGACTTCCGGCGCAGCCGCGCGGCGACCCAGAACATCATCCCGACGACCACCGGCGCCGCTCGGGCGGTGGGCAAGGTCTTGCCGCAGCTCAAGGGCAAGCTCGACGGCATGGCGATGCGCGTGCCGGTGCCCGACGGCTCGATCGTGGACCTGGTGGCCCGGCTGCGCGAGAAGCCCGTGGCCGAGGAGGTCAACGCCGCCGTGCGCGAGGCCGCCACGGGGACGCTGGCAGAGATCGTGGAGTACAGCGAGGTGCCCCTGGTCTCCACCGACATCATCGGCAACCCGCACTCCTCGATCTTCGACGCCCTCTCCACCCGCGCCACCGGCGACGGCTACGTCAAGGTCGTCGCCTGGTACGACAACGAGTGGGGCTACTCGAATCGGGTGGTAGATTTGATCGACCGCATGGTGGCGGTGGGAGACTAGGAGGTTCCCAATGGCTCACCAAATCAAAGACATGTCCGTTGACGCCTTTCGCGACATGATCCAGGAAACTGTCCGGCAAACGCTAGAGGACTACCTCGAGGACCTGCAGGCTCTGGCTTCTCCTTCCTACATCGCTTCCATCGAGGAGGCGAGGGAGGATCACCGCCAGCATCGAACGGTTCGGCTCGAGGACACCCTTGATGGCTGAAGTCGTCCTCACCCGCCGAGCGCTGAAAGACCTGGGAGCATTGGACGCTCAGACTCGGAAACGGGTCCTTGAGAGGTTGCGGGCAGGCGCTTTGGACCCTCTGCAAAATAGTACCAAGCTCTCGGCTGCCAAGCTCGGCACGTATCGGTACAGGGTCGGCGATTACCGGATCATCTTCGATTTCGAAGGAGACGCTGTGGTCGTATTGAGGATCGGCCACCGGAAGGACATCTACTCCTAGAGACGTACCACGGTGAAACGCGTCGGTATCCTGACAGGCGGCGGCGACGTGCCGGGCCTCAACGCGGCCATCCAGCAGTTCGTCTGGCGGATGGAAGAGGAAGGCTATGAGGTGCTGGGCCTGCGCCGGGGCTGGGCGGCCCTGCTCCACGTCAAGCCGTTCCACGACGCCGACAACTCGTCCTGGCTCATGTCCCTGACGCGGGCCAGCACCCGCACCATCGATCGCAGCGGCGGCACGGTGCTCCACAGCTCGCGCATCAATCCCGCCCTCATCAAGCCGGAGAGCATTCCCGAGCACCTGCGCGGCACCGAGCACGAGCGGCTGCCGGACGGCCGGCTCGACCTGACCGCCTACACCCTGGAGGTGCTCCGCTATCTGCACCTCGACACCCTGGTCGCCATCGGCGGCGACGGCACCCTCTCCTTCGCCCGCCGCCTGCACATGGAAGGAGTCAAGATCGTCGGCCTGCCGAAGACCATGGACAACGACGTCTTCGGCACCGACTACTGCATCGGCTTCTCGACCGCCATCACGCGCTCGGTCAACTTCATCAACGATCTGCGCACGGTGGCGGGCTCGCACGAGCGCTTCCTGGTGGTCGAGCTCTTCGGCCGCAACTCGGGCGAGACCTGCCTGCTGGCCTCCTACCTCGCGGGCACGGACCGGGCGCTGATCGCCGAGGTGCCGTTCGACAGCGGGCAGGCGGTCGCGATGCTGGCCGAAGACAAGCGGACGAACCCGAGCAACTACGCCGTGGTGGCCATCTCCGAGGGAGCCTACCCGATCGGCGGCAGGCCCTTCGAAACCGGCGAGGCCGACGCCGTGGGCAACCGCGAGCTGGGTGGCGTCGGCCGCTTCCTGCGCGAGGAGCTGCAGCAGCAGACCGGCGACCGGGTGATCTATCAGCGTCTCGGCTATCTCATGCGCTCCGGGCCTCCGGACTCCCTCGACCGCCTGGTGGCCAAGAACTTCGCCGGCCTCGCGGCGGACCTCATCCTGGCGGGCAAGACCGGCCGCCTCGTCTCCATCCAGTCAGGCCGCTACACCACCGAGCCCCTGGAGATCGTGGGGGAAGGCAAGAAACGGGTGGACGTCGAGAGGTTCTACGACAGCGAGCGATACCGGCCGAACATCATCGGGGTGATGGGGCTGCCGATGTTTCTGTGTTAGTAGTAGCTCCTGCGATTACCTTCGTCCCGTCCAATACCATGGGTGCGCAGCTTTCTGAATACCTCTTCCGCAGGAATTCCCGGCTCTTCCCCACTCTCCATGGCGTCGTCGCGCCGTGCCGCCTCTTCGGCCCATGCCTGGGCGATCTCGGCCTCCCGAGAGCTCTCCTCGAAGCTCAGCAAGAGGCTTGAGAAGAGCCGAGCCCGATCTTCCTCGGGCAGGTTCAGCGCTTCGGACTCGATCTTGTCAAACGGCAGGGCCATTTTCGCTCTATCCACCTCTGTGGTAACTAAGCATAGCATTGGTCCTGTCTATGCGCTCCGCACCTCGCTCATCAAAGCCAGCGTGTTCCCCTCTGTATCCTTGAAGAACGCCATCCACAGCTCGTGATCAGGCATGCGCGCGAGGAGGTGGGGCTCCCGCACGAGCTCGGCGCCGCGATCGCGCAACGCCGCCCAGGCGCCGTGGATGTCGTCCACCTTGTAGTAGAGGATGGAGCCGGGATGGTCGAACTCGGCCTCCTCGGGTAAGGCCAGGTAAAGCCGCACGCCTCCACAGTCGAAGAAGGCCATCTTCGGCGGCACCTGGAAGAGGAACCTCATGCCGAGGGTGTCGCGATAGAACGCTACCGCCCGGTCGAGGTCGTGGACGATGATGGAGATCTGCCCGATCTGGGAGAGGCTGAGGGATGGAGTCATGGTCATCTCCTGAGAAGGTCCGGTCCGTCGTCGAGGGAGGAGTGTAGCGAGTCGGGGTACCCATGACATACCCCGAAAGGCCTAGGTTCTTCCATCGCCCTTCTCCCCCGATTCCGGGCTTCCAGCCCCGTTGCTCCGGCAGCGCGCTTCGGATCTCCAACGCGGAGCTCGCGGGCGCTGAAGGAAATCCCCGGAGCTCTGCCGGAAAACTCCCGAGCTCTCTTCCAGAGCTCGCGGGCCCTGGGCCAGAGCTCGCGGGCTCCGGGCCAGAGCTCGCGGGCTCCGGACCGGAGCGCGCAAGATCCCTATCGAAATTCCGGAGCCCGCAACCAGAGATTCCGAGTGGGGTGTCATGCTAACTACCTGTCATGCTTCAACTTGTGGTTCGGCAGGCCGGCGCGGGGTGACTTCAGGAATTCGACCAACTCGTCCTCGGACAACTACGCCGGAGTGAGCTCGACGGTGTTCACGGCGCGCTCAGGCTCAGCAAAACCGTCCACCCATTTCTGCGACGCTTTGGTGTTGTACTTCCGCGCGTAGGCAGCCGAGACCGCTTCGCGCAACCGGGCGCTCCGAATCGGCTTCGCGCGCACCTTGACCTCCTCATCACCGATCTGAATGCTGCCTAGCGGTTGCGCGCGAAACGCCTGGAACCAGCCTGTGGGCTTGTTGTTCCAAGACCGCGCAAACACACGCCGCTCCACGACCACCACCCAGACTCCTGTATACCGATGCTCGGTTCCAGCACGGACGCCGAGAATCTTCGCCTTGGCGAGGGCATCGAGCGTCTCGGCAGGGAACCGACGCCGCGCTGGGTTGTTTTCACCGCTCATCGTGGCCGGGTCCTCCTTGTACCGCCCGCGGCGCCAAATCTTTTGACGCGGCCGCAGAGGTTGGGTCCAAGCCGTCTTCGCGCGTTCTTAAGGGCACGTACAAGCGTTGAGCAAAATCGACACCGCATTTGATGTATTGTTTGCAACGGCTAGGTCGCTCTTCCCGTCTTTGTTGAAATCAGCGATCGCAACGGATACAGGCGTCGTTCCAGAAGCATAGGTGGACGCGGTGGCAAAACCACCAGCGCCGTTGCCACGGAAGACGGAAACGGTGTTCGAGCTCTGATTGGCGACGGCGATATCATTCTTGCCATCGCGGTCGAAATCGCCGATAGCCACGGAGCTTGGAGTGGTTCCGGCAGAAAAATAGTTGGCGGCTGCAAATGAGCCGTTGGCGCCACCAAGAAGGACGGCGACATTGCTCACGTTTACGCCTTTGGCAACGACGAGATCGGCCTTTGCGTCGCCGTTGACGTCGCCGATCGCGATCCCGGTTGGCGTTGAGCCGACAACGTAGTGTATCGCCGGCGCAAAGGCTCCACCGCCTGTACCAATAAGGATTGAAACGTTACTGGAACCTTGGTTCGCGACGGCGAGGTCGGCCTTGCCGTCACCATTAACGTCGGCGATAGACAGGGCGACTGGCCCCTTCCCAACTTCATAGTCCTTCGCCGGAAGCGCAAACTTGCCTGCACCATCACCGTTGAGCACTGAGATCCTTTGCAACACGGGATTCACAACCGCAATGTCGCTCTTGCCATCGCCGTCAAGATCTCCGACGGCAACGGCAAGGGGCTGCATGCCGCCAAGATACGTGCCAGCGGGCGCAAAAGTGCCATCGCCCTTGCCGACAAATACCGCGACGCCATTGGCGTTGGGATGGTAGCTGGTGACGACTAGGTCGCTTTTGCCGTCGCGGTTCAGGTCGCCGACCGCCACCGACCCGGCGAAGTGGTGTCCGGTGCTATAGCTAGTTGCTGTAAGGAACGTGCCGTCTCCTTTGCCTAGCAGAATGGAGACTTTGGTGTGGTTCGCTACAGCGAGATCGATTGCACCGTCGCTATTGAAATCACCCACGGAGACCCCCGCCGTACCCTCTCCCACCAGAAGGTGCCCTGCGGATGAGAAAGCGGGGCACGCGGCGAAAGCCTCGCTGCGAGCGAAGAATGCGAGAAGGACAGCTACAGTTGCGATGAGCCAGGTCGGCATGAGCCCTCCACTTGATTGTGCAAAGATCTCATAGGAATTCTACCCCTCGCCCCGGCCAGCGGCAATCTCGTGGAGCTGTTCGAGCCAGCGCCTGAATCTGTGAAATAGGTCGCTGCGAGATATACGCCGCACATTTGTGTCGGCCAGGCCGGCGACTCTGCGGCCTAACCTCTGCGTGAGACGAAGGCCCAACTCCGTAACGGTAACGAGCGAAGGCGGCAGGACCAAAGTCCCGTTGAATCCAGTATCGATGACAGCGTCCGCCTCGATCTCCCTCTGAGGTCCCCGAATCCAGAGACGGACGATCGCTTCCAGCTCGGAGTTGAAAACTCGAGCTGACGAGGGCTCAGCCCCTGCCAAGCCGCCTCTCCAGCCGCCGCCGGGCGATCGGCGAGCTGGCCGCCGCCAGGAAGGCTTCGCGGTCGCGCTCCGGGATCTCGCGCGAGCCCGCCAGCGTGCCGAGGCACCAGAGCCGGTCGCGATCCGCTCCCAGCGCCTCGATGAGCACGAAGGCGTCTTCGAGCGCGGCCGGCACTCCGGCGCGGAGCAGCTCCAGCAACGCCCGCCGGCGAGCCCAGCCGTCGGGAAACGTCTCCAGGAGCGAGCCCAGGTCGGCCGCGGACAGCCGCTTCGTCTCGTCCAGATGCCGCCGCAGCAGGCGAAAGCGGGCGGTGAGCGCGGGCACGGCTGCGAGCCGGTCGGCGAGCGCACTGTCCCGAGCCGGCTCCACGCGCTGCGCCGGTGGAGCTGCTGGACGGACTGCAACGGGCCGCGGCGGCGGAGCGATCTCCTCCGGCTTGATCTCCGGAGCCGTCGATGACTGCGCGGGAGGCGGCGGAGCCGCAAGAGCCGGCGCGGCCTGAGCGGAGACCGGCGGAGCGGCAGGGGCCGGCGGAGTTGGAGCAGACGGAAGAACCGCAGCCGGTTGCGGCGCTGGCCGAGCCTCCGGAGCCGGAGGTGGCGCGGCGGGCCGCGGAGCTTCAGAGATCGCCGCGGGAACCGCTCCCTCCAAGGCGGTCGCACCCTGCCTCAGCCGCTCGAGGCGCCGTTTCGGGTCGCGCAGGTCGGCGATCAGCTCGGGCAGATGAGGCGTTCCTTTGACTTGCGCCTTCTCGATCAAGGAGATCAGCGCCGGCGAGGCCTGCTGGCCGCTCCGCTTGGCGATGGCGTCGACGACTTCGTCAGCATGGTCCAGGCCGAGCTGCGCGGCGACGATCATCCGCTGCTCGGACGTCATCTGCCGCAGCAATCCCCAAGCGCGACCGAGGATCTTCAGCCGCTCGAAGGGAGAGTAGGTACGCCCGAGCTGATCGACCAGCTCGGGCAGGGTGGAAGGCGGCTGCACGGCGGCCTACCTCACGAGCCGGCCGGCGGCCGCGGCGGCTTTGGCGGCTCTACGCGCACGATCCCCTCCGTCACCGCGGAAGGAAGCTTCGAGACGTCCTGGAGGAAGCGCTTCAGGTCCACTCCCGCGAGCTGCTCCATGATCGGCGAGAGCTGGGAGAGGACCTGCACCACGTCCTGGCTCAGCCGGGCGGCGCCCGTGCCCTCGTGGCCGTTGCCCTGGCTGATGATGGTGGTGGTGCCGGCGCGCGACAGCGGCTCGGAGATGGCGGCGGCGATCTCCGGCAGCACCTTCAGGGCCTCGATGGAGAGGCCGGC
>Ga0134122_10000382_pt1 | contig 29339 bp, 26 predicted proteins | sample KB302_FD_96461 | JGI IMG/M metagenome (GOLD analysis project Ga0134122, IMG submission 96461) | Terrestrial soil microbial communities without Nitrogen fertilizer from Kellogg Biological Station, Michigan, USA - KB3-0-2 | ecosystem: Environmental > Terrestrial > Soil > Unclassified ...
ACCTTCTACGGCCTGTGGCCGCTGCGCCGGGTGCGGCGCGAAGTCGCTCTGATCCGATCGGGCGCACGGACCAGGGTCGGCCATGACTTCCCGACCGAGATCCGGCCCCTCACCGAGGAGATCAACCAGCTGCTGTCGCACAGCGAGGCGCAGGCCGAGGAAGCCCGCCGCCACGCCGGCAACCTCGCCCATGCGCTGAAGACCCCGCTCACCGTGATCACCAATGCCGCGACCGCGGATTCGCCCGACCTCGACTCGACGGTGATCCGGGAATCGGCGGCGATGCGGCGCCAGATCGACCATCACCTGGCGCGCGCCCGGGCGATCGGCCGGCGGGCGTCGGCGCAGGCGCGGGCCCGGGTGTGGGAGAGCCTCGAAGCGGTCCAGCGCGCGGTCGACCGGCTCTACGAGAATGTCACGGTCGATATCGCCGGCAATCATGACGCCGAGGTCCGGGTCGAGCGCCAGGACCTCGACGAGATGCTCGGCAACCTCGTCGAGAATGCCGCCAAATATGGCGGTGGCCGGGTGTTCGTGACGGTCGAGGCGAAAGGCCGCACGGTCGACATATTGATCGAGGACGACGGCCCCGGCATCCCGCAGGAGGACATCGGCTCGCTGTTCACCCGCGGCGCCCGGCTCGACACGACCGGCAAGCCGGGCACCGGCCTCGGCCTCGCCATCGTCCGCGACGTCGCCGAGATCTACGGCGGGTCGATCCACCTCGAGGAAAGCGAGGACCTCGGCGGCCTGCTTGCGCGCCTGACGCTTCCGGCAGGCTAGTTCCTCCCCCTCCCCGGCCTGCGGCCAGGGAGGAAAGCGAGGCCGAAACCATTCGCCCGTTCGTCGAACGAGGCTTTGACGAAGCGCCGTCGAACGGGCATTAGGCCGCCCGCATTCCGGGGAGGTATTTTCCATGAAGATCAAGATGTTGGCTCTTACCGCAGCGAGCTTGCTGGCGTTTGCGCCGGCTCTCGCCGCGCCGAGCAAGCCGGTCTACGGCAGCTGGGGCTACGACCCGACCGCGATGGACAGCGCGGTCAAGCCCGGCGACGACTTCTTCGATTACGTCAACGGCAGCTGGTTCAAGCGCACCGACATTGCCGCCGACCGCACCTTCGCTGGCATCGACTCCGTCCTCAACGACCAGATCGAAAAGGACGTCCGCGCGATCGTCGAGGACCAGGCCAAGGACCCGAGCGGCAACGGCCGCCTAGGGCAGCAGATCGGCGACCTCTACGCGAGCTGGATGGACGAGGCCCGGGTCGAGCAGCTCGGCACCGCGCCGCTGGAGCCCTATCTGGCGCGGATCGCCGCGGCGAAAACCCGCGGCGACCTCGTCGACCTGTTCGCCGAGCCCGGTTACGATTCCCCGATCGGCTTCTTCATCTATCCGAACCTCAAGGATCCGACGCACTATTCGGCCTATGCCTCGCAGGACGGCCTCGGCATGCCGAACCGCGACTATTACCTGCTCAAGGGCGCGAAATATGACGCCTACCGCAAGGCCTATCGCGATTATCTGGTGACTCTCCAGACGCTCGCCGGGATCAGCGATCCGGCGGGGCGCGCCGACCGCGTCATCGCGCTCGAGACCGCGATCGCGAAGATTCAGTGGACGCCCGAGCAGAGCCGCGACGTCGACAAAATCTACAATCCGATGAGCCGCGCCAAGCTGCGCGCCTTCGCTCCGCAGTTCGACTGGGACCGAGCGCTCGGCAAGCTCGGCCTCGGCGACGTCGACACGCTCGTGGTCGGCGAAACCACCGCGATTCAGGGCGAGGCGAAACTGTTCGCGTCGGTCCCGCTCCAGACCTGGAAGGACTGGACCGCGGTCCACTTCATCAGCGACAACGCGCAATATCTGCCCAAGGCGTTCGACGACGCGAAGTTCGGCTTCTACTCGAAGACTCTGCGCGACGTGCCCAGCCAGCGCGACCGTTGGAAGCGCGGCGTCGATCTCGTCAACGGTGCGCTCGGCGAGGGCGTCGGGCAGATCTACGTCCAGCGCCACTATCCGCCGGAGAGCGACCGGCAGATGCATGAGCTGATCGACAACATCCTCGCCGCGCTCAAGGACAAGATCGAGAGCAACGGCTGGATGGACCAGGCGACCAAGGCGCGCGCGCTGCAGAAGCTCGCGACCTTCGATCCGCGCATCGGCCACCCGGTCAAGTACATCGATTATTCGTCGCTGGAGGTGAAGCGCGACGATTTGCTCGGCAATGCGATCCGCTCCGACGAGTTCGACTGGAAGCTGCTACTGTCGCGTTTCCCCAAGCCGGTCGACCGGACGCTGTGGGACATGCTGCCGCAGACCAACAACGCTTACTACGACCCGACCCAGAACCAGATCACTTTCCCGGCCGCGATCCTCCAGCCGCCCTATTTCGACCCGGGCGCCGATCCGGCGTCCAACTACGGCAGCATCGGCGCGACCATCGGGCATGAGATCGGGCACGGCTTCGACGACCAGGGCCGGAAATTCGATGCCCATGGCCGGCTGACCGACTGGTGGACCCCGGCGACCGCCAAGCTTTACACGGCGCACGCGGACAAGCTCGTCGCCCAATACAATGGGTACGAGCCGATCCCGGGCGTCCACATCAAGGGTCAGCTGACGCTCGGCGAAAATCTCGGCGACCTCGGCGGGCTCGAAGTCGCTTATGCGGCGTACCGCAAATATGTCGCCCAGCACGGCGAGCCGCCGGTCATCGACGGGCTGACCGGCGACCAGCGCTTCTTCATCGCCTACGGCTACAGCTGGGAGACCAAGCAGCGCGAAGGCGCGCTCCGCGCCCAGCTGCTGACCAACGAGCACAGCCCGGCCAAGTACCGGGTCAACGGCGTCGTCCGCAATTTCGACCCCTGGTACAAGGCGTTCAACGTCCAGCCCGGCGACAAGCTGTACCTGCCGCCGGAGAAGCGGGTCCACGTTTGGTGAGCTGAAGTTCCTCCCTGGCCGAAGGCCAGGGAGGGGGACCGTCGAACGCAGATTCGAGGGTGGAGGGGTAGAAGGCGCCGGCGCCAGTTACCCCTCCAGCATGCTCCGCATGGTTCCCCTCCCCATCGCGTCGCGACGGGGAGGAACTTGAAGGCGGCCACTCTCCCGCCTAACGCGGCGGCGTGACCGCCACCGTTCATTCGCTTCGTGACAAGCGCGAGCCTTCGCTCGACCCGATGATCGCGCTCGTCGCCGATGACATGAACGGGGTCAATGCGGTCATCCTCGAGCGGATGCAGAGCAAGGTCGCGCTGATCCCCGAGCTCGCCGGCCACCTGATCGCCGGCGGCGGCAAGCGCATGCGGCCGATGCTGACCCTCGCCTGCGCCGGCCTGCTCGACTACCCCGGCACCCGCCACCACAAGCTCGCCGCCGCGGTCGAGTTCATCCACACCGCGACCCTGCTTCACGACGATGTCGTCGACGGCTCGGGCATGCGCCGGGGCAAGCGCACCGCCAACCTCATCTGGGGCAATCCGGCGAGCGTGCTGGTCGGCGATTTCCTGTTCAGCCGGGCGTTCGAGCTGATGGTCGAGGACGGCAGCCTCAAGGTGCTGCGGATCCTCAGCCACGCGTCGGCCGTCATCGCCGAGGGCGAAGTCGAGCAGCTGACCGCGCAGCGCCGGATCGAGACCGGCGAAGAGCAATATCTGACGATCATCAGCGCCAAGACCGCCGCCCTGTTCGCCGCCGCCTGCCGCGTCGCCCCGGTCGTCGCCGAGGCGAGCGAGGAAGCCGAGCTCGCGCTCGAATGCTACGGCCGCAATCTCGGCATCGCCTTCCAGCTGACCGACGACGTGATTGATTATGCGTCGGACGCAGCGACCATGGGCAAGGGCGTCGGGGACGACTTCCGCGACGGCAAGATGACCCTGCCGGTGATCCTCGCCTACGCCCGGGGGAGCGAGTCGGACCGTCAGTTCTGGCGCTCGGCGATCGGCGGCGAGCGCTCGTCGGACGACGATTTGGCGCAGGCTGTCGGCCTGCTCCAGGCGACAAACGCCCTGTCCGATACGATCGATCGCGCGCTTCATTACGGCCGCCGGGCGATCGACGCGCTGGCGATCTTCGCGCCGGGCAAGGCGAAGGCGGCGCTGACCGAAGCCGTCGAGTTCGCGATCGCCCGCGCTTATTAGACGTCGTTGCGGGCGCCCCGCACCGTCCGCACCAGTCCCATGGCGACGAGCACCGCCGCGGCCGCCAGCGACACCCCCAGCGCGACACCGCGTGAGCGATCGTCGAGCGGCAGCAGCAGCGACAGGGTCGCCAACCCCCACACTGAAGCAGCGGCCGGCGGTCCGATGCCGAAATCGCGGACCCGGAACGGGTGCACCACGTGCACCGGCGCGAAGGTCATGACGAGGAGGACGATCGCGACTGCGGCGGCGAGCCACGGCGGCAGCGCCGCGACGTAGAGGTACAGCGCTACGACGTTCCACAGCGCCGGAAAGCCGCGGAAGTACCCGTCGCGGGTTTTCATGTCGCGCCGGGCGAAGGTGTAGAGCGCGGACAGCAGGATCAGCGCCGTCAGCGGCAGCGCGATTGCTGGCGGGAACGCGCCGAGCCGCCACAGGAACCAGGCCGGAACGAACACATAGGTCAGATAATCGACGACCAGGTCGAGCGCCGGCCCGTCGATCCGCGGCAGCCGCTCACTGACCCGCGCGTGGCGCGCGAGCGTGCCGTCGACACCGTCGATCACCAGCGCGGCGAGCAGCCAGACCAACGCCTCACGCGCCCTGCCCGACTCGATCGCCGCGAGCGCCAGCAGCGCCAGCACCGCACCGGCGGCGGTCAGCGCATGGATCGCCCAGGCGGCGATGCGGCCATCGGCCCCCGCTCCCTTTCGTCGCTTCACCGGGCGCCGCCGCCTTCGCTTAGCGGTTCACTTCTCCGCCTTCACCGGCACCATCAAATGCGCATAGGGCGTGCCGGCCCACATCACATAGGGCGCCGAGGTGTCGGGCTTCGCGCCCGACGGATAGCCGGCGAGCACCTCCTTCGAGCCGACGATCATGATGTGCGGCCCGGTCTTCACCCAATCGTTGTCCGCCGTCGGCTTGGTCGCATAGGGATCGGTGTTGCTGGCGTCGGTGCCGCCTTCGAGCATGTACATGACGCCGACCGTGCCCGCCGGCGGCGTCTTCTTGCCGATCCACGCCGCGGCCCATTTCGCGGCGTTGGTGTCCATGCACATCGGGTCCGGCCCTGGCGTCGCCGGGCTGTCGGCCATGCAGGTCCAGCCGTTCTTGCCCTCGCGGATGGTCTTCATCGCGCCGGTGGCGTCGATGGTGGCGATCGCCGCATCATGGGCGATCGCGGCCGGCGCGGCGGATTCGGCACTGGCGACGGGGTCGCTCGACGCGGTGGGGTTCGACTCCGCGAGCGCGGCGTTGCCGCCGGTCGCCGCATCATTGCCCGCCTGGTCCTTGTTGCACGCGGCCGTGGCGAACAGCGCCGCTCCTGCGGCGAGGCCTGCGCAAAGCTTCATAATTCTCATAAGCCCTCCTTCCGACCCGGAAGGAGGAGCGGCTTATCACAATTCAGCTTCGGTCACATGTGAACTCGAAAGGTTGATTTGCGCCGGCGTCTTTGCCACCTGCGGCGGCGATGACCGTCGCGCGCATTTCCGAGCTCGATCGCCGCACGACCCAATCGGGCACGGCCAACACCGGTCGCTGGCTGCTCGAGTTCGAGCGGCAGCAGGCGCTTCGCCCGGACCCGCTGACCGGCTGGAACGGCTCGGGCGATACCAACACGCAGGTCCGGATGACCTTCCCGACCAGCGAAGCCGCGGTCGCTTATTGCGAGCGGCATGGCCTCGCCTACCACCTCGTCCCGGCGCCGCCCGTGCGGCTCAAGCTCCAGGCCTACGCCGACAATTTCCGTTGAGCTGAGGCGCTGACCCGGGCACAATTCCCCCGCCGAGCTAGGGGGAAGGCTGCAATCCGCGGACATAAGGCTGGTCGTCGGCACCCGGCCTGAAGCAATCAAACTCGCCCCCGTCGCACGAGCACTCGCCGAACGCGGGCGGGCGCCCACGCTCATCTTCACCGGGCAGCATGCTGCGCTCGATCCAGGCGACCATCGCCTGGACATTTATCCCGCGCTCCAGCTCGACTGTGCCGGCGAAGAGGATCCCCACGCGCACGTCAGCAAAGTCGAAGCGGCGCTTCGACCGCTGCTCGCGCGGCCACCCGACCTGCTGATCGTCCAGGGCGATACGTCGAGCGCGCTCGGCGGCGCGCGGGCCGCGTTCGCAGCCACGGTCCCGCTCGCCCATATCGAAGCCGGGCTCCGCACCCGCGACCGCACTCTGCCCTGGCCGGAGGAGGAATATCGTACCGAGATCGACTCCCGCGCCGAACTGCTGTTCGCGCCGACCGACCTCGCCGCCTTCAACCTCGCCTGCGAACGCGTGCCGGGCCGGGTCTACATCACCGGCAACACCGGGATCGACGCGCTCGTCGCGGTGCTTGACGAGCTGCCGGCCGCGGCCCCGCGGGATCCGGCGATCCCCTCGATCCTCGTCACCTGCCACCGCCGGGAAAGCTGGGGCGAAGGCCTCGCGAACGTTTCCGCGGCCGTGCGCGAGGTCGCCTCCCTGGCTCACGTCGACGTCATCGTTCCGCCCAATGCGCATGTCGCCGCGACGCTTAGGCGGCTGCTCGGCGACTGCCCGACCGTCGCACTACTCGACCCCTGCGGTCATCGTAAGCTGGTCCAACGGATGCGCGCTTGCGATCTCATTCTGAGTGATTCCGGCGGAATGCAGGAGGAAGCGCCAGCGCTCGGCGTCCCCCTGCTGGTGCTGCGCGAGAAGACCGAGCGCCCCGAGGGGATCGCGACCGGCAACATGCGGCTGGTCGGAACGTCACCGGAGCGTATCGTGCGCGAGACTCGCCGGCTGCTGTCCGATTCCTCCGCCCACGCGGCGATGTCGCGCGTCTGCTTCCCGTACGGCGACGGCAAGGCGGCGCCACGCATCGCCGCGATCATCGCCGACTGGCTCGACGGCCGCCGCGCCCAAGTCACTCGAGGATCGGTCCCAGCGTCGCAAGGGTGAGGGGCATGCCGTCCCCGTCATGCCCGAAGACCTCCTTCACGTCAGAATCCGAAAGCAGAGCGCGGATACTGTCCGGAAATTGCGCGACAGACAGACTTTGGTCGGCGATGTCGCTCCAGTTGGTCGCCAGATAGTCGGCGAGGATCGGCCAGCGCAGCTCGACGATCGTCCAGCGCGCGAGCGCCTCGACTTCGACCGTCCGCCCTTCGAGGAACGCGCGGGCCTGGTTGAGGCCATAGGCGTTCACCAGCCGCTTCATCGATCGCGGGTTCGGCTCGAGCAGGTGCGACAGCGGTTGCAGCCGATGCTCCGCGGCCTGCATCGCCTCGCGGCTGGTGGTCTGCTTCGCGGCCGCGGCGCGGATCGTCTCGCGCTCGAGGCTGCCCTCCTCGGTCCGGTCGATCTCCGCCTGTATCTCCTCGTGGCTGGTCTTCCCTTCCAGCTCCTTCTCAGCCTCGGCCTCGAGCCGCTTGACGTCTCGGGGGGAGGAGCGCGCGCCGTTTTCCCCGGTTTCGAGCAGGCGCTTCCAATAATCGGCCTGGCGAACCGTCGACAGGCGCGGGATCGCGGTCGACAGCTGGAAAACCTTGTCTAGGAACAGATAGCCGAGCGGGCGGCCGGGCATGCCAATCTGCCCGCCGAAATCGGAATAACGCTTCTCGAAGCTGGAGCAGATCCACTTGCGGTCGCCGGCCACGACATAGACCACCGGCGCTGAGCGCAGCAGCGTCTGGATGCCCTCGAGCAATTCGATCACGTAATTGCCTTCGCAGCGGTCGATGTCGTCGATGAACACTGCGACCGGGCAACCGATTGCCCCGATCAGGCGCTCGTACAGCCGGACGATCGGCCGATACGGCTCGACCGTCGACTGCACATAGGCTTCGGCGGCGTTCTTCGATCCGAAGAAAATCGTCCGGCTCGTGGTCAGCGCGAGTCCGGCGAGCGTGGCCAGAGCGAGCACCGCGGCCCCGATATCCTTGACCGCTCCTGCAACACCCTCGGTATGGCCGGCGACGGCTTGCCAGGCGAAATACAGCAGCACACCCGTCAGCACGAGGCTGAGCGCCACCGGAATCCAGCGCATCCGGATCGTCCATCTGAGCCACACCCAGCGCGCCATCTTGAACTTGAAGGGGCTCTCGCGGCGGACGGCCCCCCACACGTGGGAGATGATCGGCCACCAGGCCGGGGAGCGTTGCTGGTTTCGCCAGGCGTTGAACTCGACGATCAGCCACGGCGGGTCGGACTGTTCGAGGTTGGTCTTCAGGAAATTGAGGATCGACGATTTGCCCGAGCCCCACGGGCCATCGATATGCAGGATGAACGCAGAATCGTTGCCGAGCGTCCCCGACCGCAGCGTTTCGTACACCTGCTTGCCGCGGGTCGCGAGCACCTCGGCGAACGCCTGCCGGCCGAGCGCGTCGACCAGCGCTGGCGCGTCCGACAAAGTGCCGACGGTTTCGGATAGTCGGGAGGGCCCGGCGGCGAAGGCCGCATCCTCCGACGGCGCCGATGGCTCGGATGACGACGCGCCGCGTTCGGCCAGCAGCGGCTCGGTGACGAACTGCTGCCACGCCGCGAGGTCCTCGCCCTCCTCGTGGCTCGACTGGATGTGATCGACGATCATCTGCCGCGCCTGCCGGAGCGCGGTCCCGTCGGCCCGATCGCTGAACGGCCCGAAGTTGCCCGGCGGCTGGCTCAGCAGGGCGAAGAGGAGGTGACGCGCGTCGGCACGATCCCGGTTGACGGTGCGGCGGGCGAGCGCGACCGCGAGCGGCAGGACTCGCGCTCGAACGCTGTCCGATGGAATTGCCGCACCGTTGAGCGGCACCTGTGACGCCCCGGAGCGCTGACGTTGTTCGCTCAGGACTTCATCCACCTTGAAGGCGCCGGCCTGGAGCCATTCCACGAACCAGGTGGTGGACGAATTGACGCCGCGCATTTCCAGCCCGACCGAGCCGATTCCGAGCAGCAGCGCGACCTCGTCGAGTTCGGCCACCGGCGGTGCGTCGGACCCGCCGTCGCGCGCGACCGAGGCAAATTGCCGCGCTTCCTCGAGCACCCGGATCGTTGTCCCATATTCGCGCAGAAACGGCTCGAAGGGTGCAAAATCGACGAACGATCGCGGTGCGTCGGCACTACTCACCGCCATCGCGTCACCCGCTCCACGCAGCGCCCTTGATGCGTACGAATAGCCCGGTGTTATTGAGTCCGCGGCGAACCTTGAACACGCCGTTAGGCTTCGGGTTCGGGTTGGCCTTGGTTTTGGGCGGGAGTTGATCGACGAAGGCGTAGGCCGACTTCGCAACGCCGTCCTTCTTGTCGGCGCTGTCCTTGGCACCGGTCGATTCGAGGACGATGAGCCCGGGAACCTCCTTGTCGTCGGGCACCCCAAGCATCGATTTCAGGCCGGTGTCGTATTCGATCTCGTGGGGCTGGGAGATCATGATGTGGCCGGGCGGATGGCCCGGCCCGCCGGGCCTGATTTCGCCCGTCTTCGGATCGAGCATCACCAACAGGTTGAGGTCCTTGAAGCTGACTTCGGCAGCCGACGACCGCACCGTTCCGTCAAACCCGTTCCAGATCGCCTTGATGTCGTTGTTCGGGCTGACCGGGCTGGCCGTCGCTGTAACGTCCGACCAGTGGATGCCCTTCCACACGTGGCGCAGATAGTTGCCGACGAGGCCATTGCAATCGAGCCCGAGCCACTTGTCGCAATAGGCCTGGAAGTTCGCCGGCTTGACCATCGCCGGGCTTCCCGGGAGCTCGACGGATGCGAGCTGCAGGATTGCCTGAACGCCTTCGGGAGACCCCTTGCCGGTATAGGGATAGCGCAACAGCAGCCACAGCTGATCGCTGTCGCTCAGCTCGAGTTTGTCGAATTCGCGTTCCTCGACTCCGCCGGGCGTATCGACCCGGACCCGGATCTTGGCGGACTTATCGGCCTTGCGGCGGATGGCGAGATCCTTCTGGATCTTTTGTCCGAGCCGGGTCCGCTCGTCATAGCCGCCGTCTCGGATCTTCAGCAGGTAGCGGTCGACCGCGATGCCGGTCGCGAGGTCGGCGCTTCCCTCCAGCGACGGCACGGTCAGCTCTTCGTACCGCGCAGCATAGTCGGCGGGGGTTTGCACGACCGACCGCTAGCCCTGCACCGCGACTTCCGCCGCCAGCAGCGCCTTGTCGAATTCGACCCCCGACGCCTTGGCGATGTCCTTGAGCGACGTGCGGTATTTGGCGAAGCGCCCAGGCGCGAACTCGATCCCGAACTTCTCGAGCAAATCGTCCTGGCTGAGCAGGAAGCCATATGCCTGAAGCGCCGGCTTCCTGGCGTCGGCGGCTGCAACCACGACGACTTTCCAGAAGCTCCGCGGGATCTTCACCGGACCCTTGCCGAGGTCGACCTCGGGGTCGTCCGCGGCGAGCACCGGGCCGGCGAGGATGCAGGCCCGGGTGTCGCCGTGCTGGAGCTGGCCCTGCGTGTACATTTCGAACCCGCCCCACAGCCCCTCCTTCAGTTGATATTTGCTCGGCGCGGCGGCGCGATTGAAGGCCGCATGCTGGGGCGTGCAATTGGTCCAGTGGAAGGTGTCGGAGTTGGCGAACTCGACTTCCTGCTCGGTGTCGCCCCAGGCGCTGTCCTGGCGGCGCACGATATGCCCGCGGTCCGACTGGTGCGCCGGCTCGTAGAACTGGTCGCCGAGCTGCACCTCCTTGGGGATGCGCGGGTCGAACACCCATTTGTCGGTGCCGAACCCGGCGCGCCCGCCGATCTTCCGGCGGTCGGGGCTGTAATCGACGTTGGCCGCGGTCCACATCGGCAGCCGGCGGCTGGAGTTCAGCACGACGCTGTAATGGTGATAATCGAGGACGTGCGGCGCGCCGTCCTTCATCAGGATTTCGGCGTCGCGCGCCTTGGCGACGGTCGGCGCCGGCACCGCCAGCTCGGCACCGAGGAAGTCGGCCTGGTACCCCTTGCGGTCGTCGTAGTTCGGATCGAACTGGATGGTCCGCTCGAACGCCTCGCCGAGCGGCGCCGACGCGTCGGCTGCCTGTGCACCCCCCATGATGATCGTCACCGGCCCGGTGAACACCATCTGCCGGTCCCCGGCGCCGATCGCCGGGGCCGCGGCGGCCGGAAGCTGGGCGCCGGTCGACTCCGCGGCCGTCCCGCCGAGCAACTGCTTGACCTGCTCGATCGGGTCCGCGGTCCCTACCAGCATGTTGTTGAGGATGCCTTGCTGACGCGGGTCGTCGAGCCGGGTTTCGGCAAGCGCGCGGACGATCGCGCTGGTCCGCGCGCCCTCGTTGGCGATCCAGTGGATTTTCTCGTCGCCCATGTCCTCGTTCCACTCGGTGCCCTCGGTCGAGACGATCTTGCCGTCGTGCATCTCGGGGACGCCCGAATGGTGGAGCCCGACCAGCTCCCACGAAGTGCTGAACACCGGCGAGCCCGACGAGCCCTGGAGCGTGTCGGCCGTATATTGGAGGAACCCCTCGTCGCTGATGTCGATCAGCCGGTTCTCGTTCATCGTCACCCAGGTCTTCGGACCGCCGTCCGGATGCTGGATGATGTTGACCGGCTGGCCGACCAGGATCTTGGCCGGGGACGTAGTCATGGCAATCGGATTGACGTCAGCCAGGGCCGCCCCGGACACCGAGGTATTCTTGAAGCCGACCAAAGCGAAATCGAGCCGCTCGTTGGACATGAAGAAATAATCGGGGTCGATTTCGAAGATTTCGCCGAGGCCGACGCCGCGCTCGTCGCGCTCGTAGAAGAAGTTCGCGCCGTTGCCGCGCGCCTGGGCGACATCCGGAAAGACGTGCCAGTTGGTGAGGATCAGCCGCGGCGAGACGACGAACCCGGTGGCGAAGCCGACGGCTACGACCTTGGGGTCGCAGGTGGTGACCATCCGGACCACCGGCCGGCCGGCCTTGCGCGCCGCCTCGCTCGGCGCGTTCTCGACGAAGTCGAGGGTGGCGCCGATCTTGCGCTCGAGGCCGATCGGCAGCTGTCCCGCTTCACGCAGCGCTGCGGCCTGCTGAAGCACTGCGGTCCGCTCCGCAAATTGCTTCTCGCGCAGCGGCGTGTCGAAGCCGCTCGCCTCACCCCCGAGCGCCGCGAGCTGGTCGCGCACCTGCTGGCCGCGCGGCCGGTCCGTCCAGCGTTTCGCCGCCTCGTGCATGATGTGGCGCCGGCGGTCCTCGAGCGGGGTCAGTTTGGCCATGCGAGTCTCAGTGCTCCACTTTGCCGCGGCCGGCGGGCCCGCGGGGGGGACGTTTCTTGCCGAGTTCGTGCCGGCATTTGTCGAGCGCGAACACGTCGCCGCCCGAATTCATCGTATAGTCGCGCTGCCGCATCAGGCGGGTTTCGCTCTTGACGCTCTTGGCGATGACGTAGCGGACCTCGCCCTCGCCGCCGAAAATGATCGTCGCGCCGCCGCGGAAGGTGAACGACGGATAGCCGCCGCCGCCCTGGACGAAGCGGCGCTGGATGACCTCGGCAACCAGCCCGAAGGCGAGCTGGCCGTCGGGGCCGACTCGGCGCAGCGAGCGGACCGACTCGATGACCGGCGGGTCGACCTTGTCCGGCGCGAAATATTTGTCCTTGGGATCGGCGAGCCCGAACGTGTCCAGATTCTCGGGAAGGCAAATCGTCTCCCCGATCAGTCGGGCCTGGCGCAGCACCTCCGCCGCATCAGCCGCGCAGCCGGGGTCGGCGGAGAAGCGAAGCTCGCCGAAGTTCAGCCCGGGAATGACAATCTTGTGCCGCGGCCGGTCCCACAGCAGCGCGTCCTCGCTCAGCGCGGGAACGCTCCCCGGGAAAATGTGGCGCTTGCGGAAGGCGTCGATCAGCGCCTCGCGGTACGACCATGGATCGTCGGGCACGAGGTCGAAGTCGGCGGTGATCAAGGCCCGAAGATATTCGCCCAGCGTGATGTCGATCGGCGGGCAATAATCGATCGCGCGAATGCACATCGTCAGCAGGTGGCCCGCCAGCCGCGAGGCGGTGTGCGTCAGTTCGTTGAGCAGGTCGGCGGACATCGCCTCGCCTTCGGCCAGGGTCTTGCGACCGCCGGTAGCGAGCCGGATGAACCCGGCCGACTTGTGCGTGTAGATGGTGACGAACGCATCGAGCAGGGCCGAGACGAGGATCGTGCCGAGCTCATGCTCCTCGGCCTGCGGGTTGTAGCGGTGCGCGCCGGCGAGATCGATCGAGCGCAGCGCGCTGGTCCCCTTGCCGCGGGCAAGCTCGTACACCAGCCGCGACCATTCGCCGGCCTTGGTGAGGTCGCCGTGAGTGTTGAGGATGATGCTTCGAACGACATTGCGATAGGTGAAGCGCTGGAGCATCGCGACGAGATCGGCGAAGCCTTCGTGGAACCCGCCGACGTCGGGATTGGAGGCGCGGTCGAAGCGCACGCGCAGCCCATCGAGCAAGGCGTGGGTCAGCTCGTGCGCGATGACGTCGTGCGACAGGCAGGAGAAGATGAGCGCTCCGCCGGGCATGTCGACCCGGTTGCTGGCCTCGACCCGGTACCAGCCGAACAGCAGCGCCTTGCGGTCGCGGACATATTGCGCGTTGGCTTCCTCGAAGGCGTGCGGGACCAGGTTGAGCTTGGAGTCCGGGAAGCCCCAGCTCAGCTCGCGACCGAGCGCGGCGCGGAAGATCGCGTAGGTGGTCATGGCGACCGCGTAGACCATCTGGTGGTGGAACACGGGATCGGTCGGGGCCGGATCGCGGCCGTTGTTGATCAGCAGCCCGACCGCATTGAGGTCGACGTCGTCGTAATTGTCGAGCGGCCAGCTCTTCGCCTTCAGCACCCGGAAACGGGCGCCGTTCGGACCCTTGCGCAGCCGCTAGTAGGGGATGTTGATCTCGGCCGTCTGACCCTCGCGCCGGCTGCGCGAGGGATCGATCGTGTAGATCCGCAGCGGCCGGTAGACCGGGTCGCCGTCCTTGCGCTCGTAACGCGGGGTCTGAGCCGACCAGCGCAACCGCCGGCCAAGCCGGAACTCGATGCTGGTTGCGGCATCCGGCGCGACATCCGGCGGGCCGTCACCGCTCGGCGACCCGCCGCCCTGAGTCTGCGCGACTGCGGCCGTCGCCGGCGGCGTGTCGGGAACCTCGGGCTCGTCCGGGGTCGAGACGATCCGTTCGACCATCGGCCCTATTCGACCATCGCCGAGGCGGCGAGCGGCGGACCGTAGACCATCCGCGCGCCCTTGCGGTCGAGGTCGGTGATCTGCAGGTCGTGGCTACCCACGCCGCCGCAGAAATAATGCATCACCGATTTCGGGTCGTAGACGCTCAGCACCTGCGTGTCCCACAGCGGCTCGTTGGGGCACACCGGCGGGGCATCGTTGCGGATATGCTCGTGGCGGAAGCCGAGCACGTGCCCGAGCTCGTGCCGCAGCACGCCGACCTTGTCGAAGCTCGTCGTGAAGTAGGTCGGGTCGATCAGCATGTGGCGCCGGTCGGGCGGGTCGCTGGGGAAGAAGGACGAGGCGATCACGCTGCCGCCGGCTTCCTGCAGGAAGACCACGAACAGGCAGCCGGCGGGATCGGTGCCCGGCAGTCCGTCGAGGTCGGCGCGGTGCTGGAAATCGACGCCGCAGGTCCGCTCCCAGTCGCCGGTCGCGGCTTTCAGATTGTCGACGACCATCTGATATTCCTGCTGGCTCCGGAAGCTGGACTGGACGACGCGATAGCTAAGCACGGTCCCGGGCCGCCAGCGGATCACCTTGCCGTCCTTGGTCATTGCGATCAGCCCGTGGCTGACCTCGAGCTTGGCTGTGCCGAAGCCCTGCTCGTCGGCTTTCTTGGCCGCCGCGCGCGCTTCATTCTCCTTCTCGCGGACCTCGGCGTAGATTTTCAGCTGGTCGTCGTCGAGCAGCGTGTCGCCTTCGGCGACGTAGAGCTTCTTCCCGTTGACCTCGATCGTGTTCAGCTTTTCCTTGAGGACCGAATACAGGTTCCCCATCACTTGTCTCCTTTACGACTATCGATTTCGACGCCCTCGACGTCGGACGGCAAGGGTTGCGCGGCGTCGGCCGCGCGCATCTCTTCGGGCCCGACCAGCCCCCGCTCATCGGCAAACCAGAGCATGGCTTCGGCCTTCGTCGCGCGACGGTCGCCGAGCAGGAAGAAGGTCTGGCCCTCGATCGTCACGGTGCGCTGCCGATCGAGCCATTCGTCGACTCCCGCGGCCTCGAGCTTGCGCGCGAGGCCGGGGATCGAAGCGATGATGGTTTCGTACCGGTCCATCGGCTCATTCGGGCGCTTCCTGTTGCTGCAGCAATTCCTCTTCGTCGACCGGCGGACAGGCGGCGTCGGAACCTTCGACCTCGGAATGGTCCTGAATCGCGTTTTCGTCGTCGTCGCGAAGCTCGACTTCCTCCGGTAGGCCCTCGCGCAGGGCGTCGACCGCCGGGTCGGAAAAGCCGGCCATGTTCGGGTTGTAGCTGAGGACGAACATCGCCTCCTGCTGCGTGTAACCGGGATCCCAATGCTGGTTTTCGGGCACTTGGGAATGGCCGTAATGCCCGCCGTGCGCGGCCCAGATCGTCGGGTTGCGATTGTGCCCGCCCGGATCCTTTCCGGCGGGCGTCGCCATCTTCGGGAATCCGGCCGGCCACGCCTGCGGGATTCCGTGCGTCTGCTCGAGCCAGCGGCACAGCTGCGCCACGTTCTGCAGCGTCGGCAGCGCCTTCGGTCGAGCGGCGAAGCCGACCACCTCGATCTGGATCGAGCAGAAGCGGTTAGTCTCGACGCCCCCGGGGTCGTTGCGCAGCGCGCGTGCGGCGACCGAGGTATCGATGTGCTGGACGATGCGCTGATGGTCGACCGTGAAATGCGGGTCGGAGCGGTGCGCCCGGAACGCCTGGAAGGCGGCGGCGGCGGTGCTCCCCTCGGTCGTATGATGGACGATTCGGAACGGACCGCCGACGAAGCTTCCGCAGGTGCCCGAAATCGGCATCCACTCAGCGAACGGACATCTTGCCATGATCCTTCTCCTCTATGCTTATCCGTTGAGGTTGGAGGGTTTGAACTGGCGCCCGGCGACATGCTCGAACCGGCCATGCGGCGAAGCGAAGTAGAGCGTGTCGCTGTCGAGCGTGCTGCGGTCCTCGCCGCGGTACAGGAAGTAGGTCACCCCCGCCCCGCCGCTGTAGCTGAGCCCCTCGCGGCCGAAGATGGTGTTGAAGATCCACTTGCGCGTCCGGTAGCTCCCGCCTGAGAAAGCGATTTCGGCAAACAGCACCGAGCGGCCCTTGGTCAGGGCCGCCGCGATCGAATCCGCGAGCATCATCTGCTGCGCCAAAGGAACGCCGGCCGGAGCGCCTTCGGTGGGGCCGAGGACCAGCTTCAAAAGATTATCGGCGGCGCCGCTGACCGGTCCGAGCGCGATCGGGTCGGCGCCTTGGCGCTCGAGCTCGCCGCACCGCGCGCGCAGGTTCAGCATGCGCGCGAACAGCCCCGGCTCGGCCGACGGCAGGGCATGCTCAGGGAGGTCGACCTGCAAGTCGCGCGACGCGAGATGCTTGGCGAGCGCAGCGTCGAGCACGGTCTGCTTGGCGCTGTCCTTCTTGCCCGCGTAAGCGGTCGTGCTGGCGAACACGCTGATCGCCGCGGCCGCGCTCTTCGCAACCCGCTGGGCCGTGTCCGCAACCCTCATCGGCAAGTCGCTAAAAGCGGCGTCCGCGGTTTCGACCGAATCCGGCAGCGGCGCCGGCGCGAGCTGCTCCGCCATCGCTTGGAGCGACTGCAGCTGTGTGTCCAGGATCGCATGCAGGCGGAGTGCCGCCAGAGTCGCCGGACTGACCACGGTCACTGCGCGGATTTTCGCCTCCGCAGCTTTGTTCGCGACCCGCTGGGCGATCGCGAAGGCGATCCGGTCGACCGCTTCGGCGGACAGGATGTCGACCTCGAGTTGCAGCGTTTCGGCGCCCATTGTCTGGCCGCCGGCCTGATCCGAGCCCGAATAGTCCATCGAATATTGATAGGGCTGGGCGGAAGAGGATGAGGCGGACGTCGAGGTCGATCCGGTCGTCACCTGCCCGGGCGCGACCGCTGGGACCGGCGTCGTCGTCGCAAGCGTCGGCAAAGTGCTCGGCGCGTCCGGGATCGGGGCGTCGGAGATTAGGGGCTCCCCGCCCTCCTCGGTGTCGGCGAAACCGGCTTCGCCGCTGCGTCGCGGAGTCTTGGTCACATGTCCCTCCCTGTCCACAGGCGCCACACAGGCCGGGCGATGGCGTAGACCAGCGCGGCGATCAGCGCCGCGATCAGCGGGTTGCCCATCAGCGCCGACCACAGGGTGGTCGGCCGCGCATGGCCGTCCTTGATGACATAGCCGCTCCCTTCGAGCGCGAGGCCGACCTTGCGCGGCTCGGCCTTGAGCTCGGTCGCGAACAGATTGTCGCCCTGCTGGTCGGCGGCCAGCCGGCACTCGCTCGAGCGCGGATAGAGATGGGTGTACAGCAGCCGGCCGGGCCGCGCCGCGCAGACCCCGGTGATGACCGAGCGAAGCTCGGGCCGCGAGCGGCTGCCGGTCGGACGCCCGACCTCGACCCGGCCGAGCGACAGCGCGGTCGCGCTTCCGCCGGTCCCCAGCAGCTCGCCGAGCCGGAAGCTCGAGTTCGCCAGGGCCTCCTGGTTGTCGAACGTCAGGTTGAGCGATTGGCCGGGCGGGATCTCGATCTGCAGCGGGGTGAAGCTCAACGCCGGCCCGCTGGCACTGACGTTGCCGAACCTGAACTCGGGCGCCGCCGCCTCGGCCGAGCCGCCGGCGGCGATGTCGATCTGCGCGGTGAGGTTGGTTTCGACGGCCCTTATGTTTAGCTCGACGACCTGGCCGCTGCCGGTCGCCTGGAGCATCATCCCGGCGTCCGGGTCCTGGCGCTGGTTGCCGATCCGGACCGAAATCCGGCCGCCCTTGGGTGGACGCGCCTGCCACTGGATGGGCGCGCCCTTGACGTTCGGGACCGGGATCTTGAGCGCGAACAGGTTCCGTCTAGTCGCCGGGGCCAGGCGGCCGGTCGAGACGCTGATCCGCAGGCCCGCATCGACCGCTCCGTCATATTGCATCATCGGCGCGGCGCGGACGTTGTACAGCGCCAGCGCCTGGGTGCTGGTGGCAGTCAGCTGGTCGTCCGGAGCGCTCAACGTCTCCGCCGCGGGCATCCGCTGCAGCAGGTAGATCGCAGTGCCGAGCACCAGCGCGGCCGCGGTCGCCATCAGGCGCAGGCGCCATTTGTCGCCGCCCTCGATCGGCACCTTGAGCGCTTCGGCCTTCATTGCACGACGATGTTCGGAGCGATCGCGGCCACCCAACTGCGATCGTCGGTGGTGAACCAGGCGGTGACCTGGAGGCGGTGCGGTCCCTTCGACAGGCCGCGCGTGCCGGGCGCGGTCCCCGGCCAGTCGCCGCCATGGCGGCCGACGTTGAGATTGACCTGGCGGGCGTCGAACACCGGGGCGATCACCGTTCGATCGCCCTCGCGGCCGAGCCGCTGAACCTGCGCCCGCACCTGGCTGAACTCGGACTTGGCGACGAAGCGGAAGCGCGCGCCGACGGATGCGCGCGCGAAATCGAGCTGCTCGATCGCGACCGATCCGACCGCCCGCGGCCCGCCGCCCATGCCGAACACCTGGAGCGGCGCCGGGTCGACCGACTGCGGCTGGTCGACATCGAGCGCGGCGATCGGGATCGACGACAGGACGTAGATCGCCGGCGTCGGCGTGCGCGCACCCGTCGGCGGGGCCGCGACCTTGATCAGCTGCCGCCCGCGGCTGCCGTCGGCGTCGACGATCATGGTCCGCGTGACCTGCCGGCCGCCGCTGGCGACCGTGACCTCCATTTGCGTGACGGTGCCGGGCTGCGGCTTGAAATCGATGACGATCGGCCACCCGTCGCGAGCGAAGCCGCGCACCGCGAAGCTGCCGTCGGGATAGCTGGCCGGAAGCTCCGGTCCGTCGAGGAGCAGGTCCTGGGCGGCCGGAAGCCCGTCGCCGCTCGAATAACAGGTCCGGCTGCGCAGGGCGATGTCGGCATCGGCGACGGCGAGGCCGACCGCTGCCTTCCACACGGACCCCCGCCCTCGACTGCGGATCTGGTCGCAGTCGGCGACCGTGTCGGCGACGGTCGCCTGGGCCGCGCAATTATAGGAGTTGCCGGCGCGCGGGCTCGAATAAGCGTCGGCGGGGCGACCCTGGGGATTGGCCGTTGCGGCAGCGGCGCCGGCGGCAATTCCCGCCGCGCACAGCACGCTGAAGTACACGGCCCCTCGACCGCGAAAGAATGTTCTCATCTTCCGCCCCGCGTCGATTCGGCACGGTGACCGTAAGTAACAGATGTGTTGAGCCGGACAAGCCGAACCCGCTCACTTGTGCGAAGAGCGCCGGTTAACTCGTCATAAACTGGACACAAACGGGTTCGCCCCGCAGACTTGTCCGATCGAATCTAATGCGTTGCGGACGGATTCCGCGCTGACTCGCAACACGGCCGTTGTTTCAATATAGTCGCAAGTCTGGTCGAGTCGTCGACTTACCCTCGGAGCAGAACAGGGCCCGTGCGGTAAAGGGGGTGTACTCGATTGGCATTCAAGCTCGTGTTTGGCTTGCGAAGCAATGACTTCGCGAGACAGGACGGGTGTGCTGCTCGGCAAAACAGTGGGGCGCTGATGGCGAGCACGCACGATGCTGCGGATGTGACGGGCAGTCTTGTCGACTGGGTTCGGGGCATTTTGCCGGACGCAGCGGTGCAGGCGGCATCCCAAGCGCCAGGCTCCGCCAAGCCAAAAACCGATCGGGACGTGACGGTCCGCCTGGCGCGGATCGAAGGGGTGCGCGGTCCGCGCTCGAACGACGCGGTCTCCGGCCGGCTCGAGCTCGAATATGCGTTCGACGTCCAATATGCCGATGCCCTCGCCGGCCACCAGGCGCTCGCCGACCTCGCCTTTGCGATGCTCGAGCGCGAGGACTTCGGCGACGTCGTTCGCGGCGAGAACGGCGCGCTGTCAGCCACCTTCGTGCTGCAGCGCCGCCGTGACCTGCCGCGCGCGAAGCCGGTGCGCGAAGCCGTCATCAACCTCCTTCCGCAAGCGCGGATCGCCGGCTTCGTCCGGGCCGAGAACGGCTTCCCGATCGCCCGGGCCAAGGTCCAGGTCCGCAACAGCGACCGGCTGATCGTCACCGGCAATGACGGCGGCTTCGCGTTCGCCGCTCCGGCCGGGCTCGCGGTCAAAGCAACCGTCACCGCCAAGGGAAAGACCGCCGACGTCGAGCTCAAGCCCGGCGATTCCAACCTCGTCACTCTCGCGATGGAGTCCTGACTATGCCTTCGTACCTCAGCCCAGGCGTCTTCATAGAAGAACAGGATACCGGTGCTCGGCCGATCGAAGCGGTCGGAACGTCAACCGCCGGATTCGTCGGCACGGCGCCGATTGCGGATGCCGGGAAGGGCGAAGCGATACCGGTCGACAACTGGGGCGCGTTCTACCGCCTGTTCGTCGGCGACAAGGCGAAGCCGAACAATGCGCTCGCCAACGCCGTGCAGGGCTTCTTCGCCAACGGCGGGTCGCGCTGCTACATCGCGAACATCGCGGACGGCGACCCGGTCAGCACCGGGCTCGATGCGCTCAACCTGATCGACGAGATTGCGATCATCGCCGCGCCCGGGCGGACCGACCAGCAGTCCTACGGCGCGCTGCTCGACGCCGCCGAATCGATGAAGGACCGGGTCGCCATCCTCGACGGGCCGCCGACGGTCGACGACATCGAACAATTGCAGCGCGCCGGAATGGTCGACGCCCCCGAAAAGGGCAGCAAGCAGAGGCCGGGCCTTCGGCCGCGCATGAGCGACAAGGGCTACGGCGCGTTCTATTTCCCGTGGCTGCGCGTCGCCGATGCGATCGACCCCAAGGCGATCGTGTCGGCCCCGCCCTCCGGCCACATGGCCGGCTTGTGGGCGCAAACCGATTCGACCCGCGGAGTCCACAAGGCGCCGGCCAATCTCCCGATCCGCGGTGCGATCGGCCTGACCAAGATCGTCTCGCGGGCCGAGCATGACGGGCTCAACAAATATGGCGTGAACGTCATTCGCTTCTTCAGCCGCGAGGGGATCCGCGTGTGGGGCGCCCGCACGCTCGCCGGCGAAGACAGCAACTGGAAGTATCTCAACGTCCGCCGGCTGTTCGCGATGATCGAGGAATCGATCGCGATCAGCACGCGCTGGGTGATCTTCGAGCCCAACGACACGCCGCTGTGGAACGATCTCAAGCGCGACATCGGCAACTTCCTGCGGGTCATCCACAGCCAGGGCGCGCTCGCTGGCGACCGGCCGGAGCAGGCCTTCTTCGTCAAATGCGACCGCGAAACCAACCCGCCCGAGATCGTCGATCTCGGCCAGGTCGTGGTCGTCGTCGGCATCGCTCCGGTGAAGCCCGCCGAGTTCCTCATCATCCGCATCGGCCAGTCCGCGGCCGGCACCACCGTCGAAACCGCCTGAACCAAGGAGCCTAGACCATGGCAACCGCCGCCCCTCCTCCCGCCACCCCGCCCGCCGGCGCGGCCGCGGGCCCGCTCGTCCCGTCGGAGATGTTCCGCAATTACAATTTCCTCCTTCGGGTCGAGTCCGCCGAAGTGAAGTTCACCGAATGCATTGGCCTCGGCGTCCGGATCGAACCGATCCGCTACCGCGAGTCCGGCAACTCCGGCGTGGTCCGGGCGCTGCCCGGCCCGGTCGCTTATTCCGAGGTGATCCTGCGCTACGGCGTGACCAGCTCGCGCGACCTGTGGAACTGGCTCAAGGCCACGGCCGAGGGCACCGTCCAACGCAAGCCGGTGACCATCGTTCAGCTCGGCAACAACGGCACCGAGCAGGCGGTCACCTGGAACCTCGATCGCGCCTGGCCGTGCCAGTGGAGCGGCGTGCCGTTCGACGCGCTCGGCCGCGACGCCGCGATCGAGGAGCTGCGGCTCGCCTTTGACCATCTCGAGCGGATGGCACCGTCCGCATGAGCGTGGTTCGCGCGATCCTTGGCAGGTTCGCGCGATTTCTCGTGCGGATCGCGCGGACTCTTGATCCCGGCATAGCGGCGGCGCCTTATTGGGCAATGCCGGAGCGGATGGCCGCGCTGCGGGCGCGCTATCCCGGCGCGCCGGAGCACTGGCTCGAGCTGCTCGCGCGGCGGACGACCCTGGCCGACGGCGGGCCGGCGCCCGCCTATCGGCCCGAACGCGAGGCGCGGCCCGACCTCCCGCGACCGGGATTCAATGCAGCCGAGCCGGCGAGTCATCCGGCGCCGCGGCCGGCGCTCCGCTTCCCGATCGCGCAGAGGCGGGCGCCCGTGGTCGCCCGGCCCGGGGTCGCAAGCTCCGCGGTCCGGCCCGACGGCGAGGCATCGCACCCGGCGCCCCGGCCGGTCCGGCCGCTCCTCACCTTCGCCGTAACGCATGTGCGCAACCCGATCGCCAACCTGCTCCGCGGCCGGTCGCCCAAGGAGCGCCCGGTGGCGCCCCGCTTCCCGTTCGACGATCGCGCGCCTGCGCCGGATCGCGCCGGGCACGACCAGGCCGGGCACGACGCGCCGCGCGAGCATGTGACCATCTTCCCCGCATCGGGCTCCCGCTCCGCGCAGCACCCGGAATGGGGTGCCCCGACCGATCCGCGGCGGGCACCGGACGCGGGCCCAAGCTGGCCCGAATTTCGCTACAGCGCCCCGCCGGGCCCGAGCTGGCCCGGTTCGGCGCCGCGGGCCGAGCGGCCCAGCCCGCGCTTCGCCGGCGCCGACGACCGCTGGCCGGAGCTTCCGCCGTTCCTCGACGAGGCGGGTGCGGCGGTCCACCGGGCGACTGACGAGGTCGCGCTCCTCGCCGAGCAGATCGGTGGCACATGGAGCGCGTGACCTTCCTCGTCGAGCGCACGGGCGAGCGCATCCCGTGCCTGCTCAACCCCGAGAAGCTCGAGGTTCGCCGCTCCGCCGGGATCGTCCGCCGGCGTGGCGTCGGCGGCGCCGTCATCGGCAATCCGCGGACCGACGATCCGCTGATCGCGACCGGCGGCGGGATCACCGAATATGAGCTGAAGCTGCTGTTCGACGTCGACCTGCTGGCCGGCCAGTCCGATGCCGGTGGAATCGCTCCGCCGGCCTCCGCCGCGCCCGCGCCGACCTCGCCCGAAGCGGGGACCTTCGCGGCGCTCGAAGCGGCGTCATTTGCGGCGCTCGAGGAGTCCGCTCCGGGCGGTGAATCGCCGACCGAGCCGGCGACCGAAACGCCGACGACCGAAGAGCCGGCCACCGCCGAGCCCGGCACCGAGGAGCCAGCGATCGCCACCACCGATGCGACGGCCGAAGGGCCGCCACCGCCGCTGGTCGCCGCCCCGCCATCGTCGGTCGACGTCCGCACCCTGACCCAGCCGCTGTGGGCGCTGGCGGAGAATGGCGAGCCGATCGCCGGCAATCTGGCGCCGCAGCGGGTGCGCTTCGTGTGGGGCCGGTCGTGGAACGTCCCGGGCGTGGTCGTCGCGGTCGCCGAGCGGCTCGAATGCTTCGATCCGCAGGGCGTTCCCAAGCGCTCCTGGCTGAGCCTGCTGATGCGCAGGGTGGAAGAGCAGCTCGAATCCGGCAATGCCCCGGCGCCCCCGACGTCGCCGCAGTTCGAGGTCAGCCAACCGGATTCGTCGGCCGAGACCTCGGGCGACGACAGCGTCGTCGTCCCGGTCGACGATGACGGAACCGCGCTGACCCCGCTCTACCTCGTGGCGGCGGAGCGCTACGGCGACCCGCGCTACGATCGGGCCATCGCCGAATATAACGGCCTCGACGACTTGCTCGAGCTCGAGGAGGGCCAGGCGCTGCGGCTGCCGCCTGCGTCCGCCGTGGCCGGGGCGAGCTGATCATGGGCGGCCTCACCATCACGCTCGACGGAACGGCGCTCAGTGCGGAGCTGTCGGCCTGCCTCGCCGACGCCGAGGTCCGCCAGGCGCTGAACGCGCCGGCGCTTGCCGTCCTGACGTTCCTCGATCCGCCGAGCGAAGCGGTCGGGGTCCTCGCCATGGGCGTCGCGCTGGCCGTCAGCGCCGGTGAGGACAAACAGATTTTCTCGGGCGAGGTGACGGCGATCCGCCGGCGCATTCTCGGCTCGCGGGAACGATCGGTCGAGGTGCGGGCCTACGACCGGCTGCATCGGCTGCGCAAGCGGCAAAACCTGCGCCAGCTCGCCGACATCGGCGTCGCCGATTTCGCCTCGACCGTCGCCGGCGACATCGGGGTCAGCGTCGAAACGTCGGGCGAAGCTCCGGCGACCCGGCCGGTGATCATCCAGCACAGCCAGAGCGATTTCGATCTGCTGTCGGAGCTGACCGATTCGGCCGGTTTGAGCTTCTGGCTCGGCGGCGATTCCCTGCGCCTCGTTTCCCTCGGCGGCGACGGCGAGGACGAGGTGCGGCTCGCGGTCGGCGAGAACATTCTCGAACTGACCTCGGACATCAGTGCCGAGCCGATGCGCAAGAGCAGTCAGGCGTTCGGGTGGGACCTCAAGGCCAATGAGGTCAAGAACGAGCGCGCCGGAATGGCTGCGCAGGACGCGCTGGAGATGCGGATGGACGCGGTCGCGGCGTTCGACGGCCTCGGCGATCGGGTTCTCGTCAATCGGCTGTCCGATGCCAGCGACACGGTCCGGCGACTGGCGCAGAACGATATCGATCGGGCCACCGCTCGCGGTCTGATTCTCGACGTTTTGAGCGAGGGCAATCCAGAGCTTCGGCCCGCTCGCGTGATCCGACTCGAAGGCGTCGGTCCCGAGGCCGATGGCCCGTTCGTCGTGTCGCGCACCGTCCATCGGTTCGATGCCGAGTCCGGTTACACGACGCGGATCTTCACCGCTCCGCCGGCCGCAACACAAGGAGAAGGTCGAATGAGCGCGACACTTGGCATCGTCATCGACACGGATGACCCGGAGCAGCGCTACCGGGTCAAAGCGCGCTTCCCGACGCTTGGCGACACGCACAGCGACTGGATGCCGGTGCTGAGCCTCGGCGCCGGGGCCTCGAAGGGCTTCGCGGTCGTGCCGGAGCCTGACGACGAAGTGCTGGTGCTGTTCCCCGACGGCGATCCAGCGCGCGGTATCGTCCTCGGCGGGCTCTACGGCGGCAAGGCCGCGCCCGGCGAACGCCCGGCATCGGGCGCCCGGGCCTTCGTGCTCCAGTCGCCCTCCGGCCCAAAGGTGACGCTCGACGGAGTCGAAGCCCTGATCCGGCTGGAATCGGGCGGCGGCGACACCTTCGAGATGACGCCCCAAGCCACCCTGCTGCGCGCCAAGCAGGACCTGACGATCGAGGCGCCGGGGCGCACGATCAAGATCCGCGCCGCCCACGTGGAGTTCGAAAAGGCATGACCGACTGGCTGACCATCGATGCCCGGCTGGCCTGCGATCATGGCGGGAAGGTCAACAACAAGAACAGCCAGGACTGGGTGCGGATCGAGCAGAAGGTCGTTTTGGTGTCGACCGATCCCGAAGGGCGCTCGATCAGCGGCTGTCCCAACGCCGACGTGATGATGGGCATGCGCCCGTGCGTGACCTGCCTCAAGGTCGTCGTCGGCTATTCCGACTTCGTTCGCATCGGCGGCTGCAAGGTGTGCCTCCAGACCGTCCAGGGGCTGACCGACGGCACTCCGCCGGGCCTCGTCAACTACAAGGTCCTGACTCCGGGCCAGTCGCTGGTGGCGGCGGGGAGCTGAGCGATGCGCGGGACGGCGGCCATCCTGTTTTCCGGCGCCGGCCTCGGGGCCCAGCTCGGCCTCGGCTTCCAGAGCGGCCCAATGCCGTCCGCGGCCGGCGGCATCCAGCTGGTCCACGGCGATGCCGCCATCCGCCAGTCGATCATGCTCCTGCTGACGACGGTCCCCGGGGAGCGCGTGATGCGGCCGGACTATGGCTGCCCGCTCAACCGCCTGATCTTCTGGCCCAATGACGCGACCACGGCCGGGCTCGCGATCCACTATGTGCGCCAGGCGATCCGCCGGTTCGAGCCGCGCGTCCAGATCGTCCATCTCGACGCCGGCGGCCATCCGGACGATCCGGCCGTGCTCCTGATCACGCTGCGCTATCGCGTCCGGGAAACCGGGACCGTCGACTCGATCGATGCCTCGATCGCGCTTGAGCCGGGGGCCGCCTGATGCCGATCCTGCTACCCCGCCTTGACGATCGCCGGTTCGACGATCTGGTTCGCGACGGGATCGCGCACGCCAAGGAGGCGTGCCCGGGATGGAGCGACTATACCGCCGGCGATCCCGGGGTGACGTTGATCGAGGTCTTCGCCTTCATCACCGACGCCTTGCTCTATCGCCTCAACCGGGTCCCGCCGAAGCTTCAGCTGGCGCTGCTCAATCTCGTCGGGGTCGACCTCCAGCCGCCGTCCGCGGCAAGCGTCGACCTCGTCTTCCGCCGGGCCGACGGCGGCGACCCCAAGCAGGCCTTGACCGTCGCCGCGGGAAGCACCGTCGCGACCAGCGACGGGAGCGCCGAGTTCGTCCTTCCGGTCGCGGTGACGGTCGCGGCCGACGCCACTCAAACGACCGGCCGGGCGCTGCATTGCCAGGTGGTCGAGGGCGAAAAGCTTGGTGAGAGCACCGGCATCCCGGGCCAGTCGTTCGTGGTTCAGCGGCCGCCGGTGATTGCCCCTTCCAAGGACGGGCTCGACTTCATGCTCGGCGTACAGGCGGACGAGCAGGGTGGCGGCCGCACCGTCTGGGAGATCGACGGCATCTCCTATGAGCTGTGGACCGAGACCGCGCATTTCGCCGACTGCGAGCCGGGGGCGAAAGTCTATACGGTCGACCGGGCGACGGGCCGCGTGCAGTTTTCGCCGTCGGCCAGCCAGGGCGGCGGCGGCGCGGTCCCGGCGGCGGGCAAGATCATCCGCGCCTGGTATCGTCGCGGCGGCGGACGGTCCGGCAACGTCGCCGCCGGCATGCTGACCCAGCTCAAGCCCAACGTCCAGGGGCTCGAGGTCACCAACCCGGAGCGCGCCGCCGGCGGCAGCGATGCCGAGACACTCGACGGCCTGATCCGCCGCGCCCCGTCGTGCCTTTATTCGCTGCGGATCGCGGTGACTGAGCGCGATTACGAACAGGTCGTCCTCTCCGCCGGCGGCATTGCGCGCAGCTCGGCGGTGGCCGACGCCGAGCTGTGGAAGCACGCCCGGCGCGGCGTCGTCGTGGTTCGGATCATGCCCGAGATCGACGTCAAGGCGCTCGCTAACGGCGCGATCACCGACGCGATCGTCCAGGAACATCGCGTGGCGGCGCTCAAGGAACGCGCCGAGGCCGCGCTCGAGGAACGGCGTCCCCTGGGGATTCTGACCCGGGTCGACTGGATCAAGGTCCAGGCGGTGTCGATCACGGTGCAGGTCACGCCATCGCCTGGGGCCGATCTCGTCGAGGTCGAGCGCGGCATCCAGCGCCGTCTCAACGCGCTGTTGTCGCCGCTCTACGACCGGCCACTCGGGCGCAAGCTGCTGCAGGCCGAAGTCTATGAGCAGATCATGGCCGAGCCCGGCGTGCGCTATGCCCAGGATCTCAAGTTCACCATCGACGGCATGCCCAAGGCCGACGTCAACGACCTGTTGCGTGACCCGCACCAGGATCATTGCTGGTTCGCGGTGACCAGCGACGCCCTCCACCGCAGCCTCGACGACGGCGAGAGCTGGTCGATCGAATTCAAGCGCGACGGCCTCAAGCCGAAGTTCGTCCGCCGCCATCCCTCGATTCCCGGGCTGATGGTGCTCGCCGCGGCGAAGCCCAAAGGCACTGCGATCTTCCTCTCGCACGACCTCGCCGAGAGCTGGGGCGAGCCGGTCGCCCAGTTCAACAGCGACCTGTTCGATGCCGCCTGGGTCGACCGCGCCGGCAACCCGACCCTGCTCCTCGCCACGGCGGAGGGGCTTCGCCAGTTCACCCCCGGGAGCGACTCCGGCCCGTCTCCGGTGGTCGTGGCGAAGGAAGTGGACGCGAAGGGGTTCTACGCGGTCGTCAGCAAGGTCTCGCCGTCCGGGGTCATCGCCGTTGCCGTCGCCGCGCGCGGCGGGGGTGGAGGCGGCGGCGGAATCTATTTGTCGCCGCACGGGGGAACCTCCACGACCTTCCATTTGGTCCCCGGGGGTGGGCTCAAGGACAAGGACGTCCGCCACCTCGCGGTTCAGTCGACGGGCGGCCGCGACTTCCTGTGGGCGACCGTCGCCGCCGAGGCGGAAGAGCAAGGCCAAGGCGCGCTGCGCATCGAGCTGCGCGACACCGGTGAGGACGATCCCGGCGGGTTCGTCCCGATGAACGTCGGCTGGCAGGGCGGCACGTGCGAAGCGCTCGCCTTCGCCGATTCGATTGCCTTCGGCGCGTCCAATCGCGCCGGCGTGCTGTCCCTCAACGTCGCCGAGGACAAGCCGACGTGGCGCGCGGTCAAGCTCGACGCCGGCCTCCCGCTGCGCGGCGACACCAAGCTGCGCCTGCTCGAAACGGTCGACGCGCTGGCTGCGGCGCCGCGCGACAAGGATACGCCGATCGTGTTCAGCGGCGGTCCGCGCGGAGTTCACCGGAGCCTGGACGGCGGCGTGACCTTCGCGTCCGTCTCGCAGGACACCTTCACTAATTTCGCACCGCTGCCGCCGGGCTGGCTCTACGCCGCCGGCACGCACCAGATCACCATCGTGCGCGAGACGGACTCGCGGGGCTGACATGGAGCGGCAGCGCATCCTTCGCTACCTTCCGGAGAACTATCAGCTCGCCGCCGTCGACGAACACGGCGTGATGGCCGCGATGCTCGCCATCATGGAAGCGATGCACGCGCCGGTCGATCGCGTGCTTCGCTCGCTCGATTCCTATTTCGCTCCGTTCCGGGCGCCCGGTCCGTTCGTCCTGATGCTGGCCAGCTGGCTCGGCCTCGACCGCTATTTCGATTGGTCGGGGGGCATCCCCGGGGTCGGGGAAGCGCGCTACCCGGCCGGGACCGACCAGCTGCGCCTGCTCATCGCCGAGTTCCCCGAGCTGGTCCGGGAGCGCGGTACCAATCATGCGCTGACCCGCTTCCTCGAAGTCGCGACCGGGGTGCCCGGGTTCGTCGTTACCGACGGGAAGAGCGCGGACGAGGCCTTCCACATCCTGGTCGACGCACCGGCCCAGGCGACCCCGCTGCGCGATCTCGTCGAACGCGTCATTGCCGGGGAGCGCCCGGCTCATGCGACCTGGGAAGTCCGCATGGCCGCGCCGCCC
>Ga0134122_10000383_pt1 | contig 29298 bp, 33 predicted proteins | sample KB302_FD_96461 | JGI IMG/M metagenome (GOLD analysis project Ga0134122, IMG submission 96461) | Terrestrial soil microbial communities without Nitrogen fertilizer from Kellogg Biological Station, Michigan, USA - KB3-0-2 | ecosystem: Environmental > Terrestrial > Soil > Unclassified ...
CCGTGCTCGGCGGTGCGCTGCTCCTCGTGGCCGTGAGCGGCCACGGCGACACGACGGGTCCGGGCGCCACCGCAGCGCAGGAGGTCACCGTGCTCGGGGTGGTGCTGAGCCCGCAGACCGGGGTCCCCACCGTCCTCCTCCAGGGACGGCGCGATGGACGCACCGTGGCCATGTCCATCGGGCCCGCCGAGGCCACCGGGATCGCGTTCCCCCTCGCGAAGCGGACGCCTCCGCGCCCGCTCACCCACGATCTCTTTCTGACCGTCTTCGGGCGGCTCGACGTGAGCGTCACCCGCGTGGTGATCACCGACCTGCGGGACGACATCTACTACGCGGTGCTCCACCTCGTGGCGCGCGGGGAGAATCTCGCGCTCGACGCGCGTCCCTCAGACGCCATCGCGCTGGCCATTCGCGCGGGGGCGCCGGTGCTGGTGGAGGAGCGCGTATTCGAGAAATCGGAGCGCGCGCCGGCGACGGCCCCGCCGGCGGGGCCGAGGATCTGACCATGGCGAACGAGCTGCCGGCCGACGCCGGTCCCTCGGGGCGCGCGCTCTCGCCCGAGCCCGAGAGCCAGCAGTGGGCGATCCAGCGCCGCATCGAGGACGTCTTCACCAAGCTGGGAGAGAAGTTCGGCGATCTCAGCGGCCGCGTGGTGGTGACGATCAAGCCCGACACCCCCTTCGAGCACATCGGCGGGATCTCGCAGGCCAAGGCGGCCATCCGGGGCTTCACCACCGCCCTCACCGAGCCCGACCTCTATCGCAAGTGGGGGATCAGCCCCCCTCGCGGCATCCTGCTCTACGGCCCACGCGGGACGGGCAAGACCATGCTCGCCCGCGCCCTCGCCACCAGCGCGGGAGCCATCTTCTATCACCTCAAGCTGATGAACCTCACCTCGAAGTTCGGCCCCAATACCGGCGAGCTGCTGCAGGAGATCATCAATATCGCCAAGACCGAGGGCAAGGCGGTGGTGTACCTCGACGAGGCCAACGCGCTCTCGCTCGAGCATCTGCTGCCGCCGGCCCAGGCCCGCGAGTCCAGCGCGCGCCTGGTGGCCGCGCTCTGCGAGAAGCTCGACGGGCTCGACGAGTCCGCGCGCATGCTGGTGGTGGCCTCCACCAACCGCACCGACTCCGTGGACCGCTCGCTGGTGGAGCCCGGCCGCCTGGACCGGCTGGTGGAGGCGGTCTTGCCCGACGGCGCCGCCCAGCAGGAGATTCTCCAGCTCGTGCGGGAGCGCGCGGAGGCCAAGGCGGGTCGGCCCCTCTTCGACGAGATCGACTACCGCTCGCTGCTGCCGCCGATGGGCGGGATGAGCGGCGCGGAGATCTCGGAGGTGTTCCGGCGCGCGCTCGAGCAGAAGGTGCAGGCGGCGGGCGAGGGGCGGGACGCGGGGCTGGTCACCACCCAGGATCTCCTCCAGCAGCTCGACGGCTATCGGCGGATCCGGGAAGTCGTGGAGAAGACCCGCTACGGCCAGTACCTCTGATCGGGGGACCCTCGCCCTCGATGCCGTCCCACACCAGCATCCGCGTGCGCTACAAGGACACCGACACCATGTCGGTGGTCTACTACGGCAACTACCTCACCTACTTCGAGGTCGCGCGGGTGGAGTATCTCCGCGAGCGGGGCCTGCCCATGTCCGAGGTGAACCGGCGCGTCCACATGCCGGTGGTGGAGGCCTGCGTGCACTACGACCGGCCCGCGCTCCTCGACGACCTCCTCGACGTCACCTCGCGCGTGAGCGAGCGGCGGCGGGCCAGCTTCACCTTCAAGTACGAGATCCGCAATGAGAAGCGCGAGCTGGTCGCCCACGGCCACACGCGCCATGCGTGCTGGGACCCCGCCTCCCAGAAGATGATCGCGCTGCCCGAGTGGCTGAAGGAGATCATGTCCGATGACGACCTCGACCCCCCTACCCTCCGATCCTAGGCCGCCGCGCCCCATCGGCGCCGTGGCCGCCGACCTCGGCCTCGCCGAGTCGGAGTGGCTGCCTTACGGCCGCACCAAGGCCAAGGTCCACCTGAGCGCGCTGGAAGCGCGCCGGACTCGCCCCGACGGCAAGCTGGTGGTGGTCTCGTCGATCACGCCCACGCCGGCGGGGGACGGCAAGACCACCATGACCATCGGCCTCGGCCAGGCGCTGTGGAAGTCGGGGGCGCGGCCGGTGATCGCGCTGCGCGAGCCCTCCATCGGACCGACCCTCGGCCTCAAGGGCGGCGGCACCGGCGGCGGCCGATCGCAGGTGGTGCCCATGGACGAGATCAACCTGCACTTCACCGGGGACTTTCACGCGATCACGGCGGCCAACAATCTCCTCGCCGCCGCGCTGGACAATCACCTCCATCACGGCAATGCGCTCGGCATCGACGTGCGCCAGGTGCTCTGGAAGCGGGCGCTGGACGTCAATGACCGCGCGCTGCGGAAGATGGTGGGGGGACTGGGCGGGCGCATGGACGGCGTGCCCCGGGAGGGCGGCTTCCTCATAACCGCCGCCTCCGAGATCATGGCCGTGCTCTGCCTCGCCGAAAGCATGGACGATCTCAAGCAGCGACTGGGCCGGATGGTGGTGGCGCTCACCCGGGACGGCAAGGCGGTGCCCGCGGACGCGCTGCGCGTCACCGGCGCCATGGCCGCGCTGCTCCGTGACGCCATCCACCCCAATCTCGTGCAGACGATGGAAGGCACGCCCGCCCTGGTCCACGGCGGACCCTTCGCCAATATCGCTCACGGGTGCAACTCGGTGGTGGCCACCCGGCTGGCGCTCAAGCTCGGCGATATCTGCCTCACCGAGGCGGGCTTCGCCACCGACCTCGGCGCGGAGAAGTTCTTCGACATCAAGTGCCGGCTGGCCGGCCTGCGCCCGGACGCGGCCATGATCGTCGCCACCTGCCGCGCGCTGAAGTATCACGGCGGGGTGCCGGTGAAGGACCTCGAGCCGGAGAACCCGGACGCGCTCCGGCGCGGGCTCGCCAACCTCGACGCCCACGTGGACATCATCCGGCAGTTCAAGGTGCCGGCCATCGTCGGCCTCAACCGCTATCCGAGCGATACGGAGCGCGAGTACCAGCTCGTGGCCGAGCATTGCGCCAAGCTGGGGGTCCGCGTGCATGTGGCCGACATCTTCGCGCGGGGCGGGGACGGCGGCGGGGATCTGGCCAAGGGGCTCCGCGAGCTCCTCGCCACCGAGCGCTCGGAGTTCACGCCGCTCTACGCGCTGGATCAGCCGGTGAAGGCGAAGCTGGACACCATCGCGCGCCGCATTTACGGCGCCGACGGCGTGGTCTATCCCGGCCGGGTGGAGCGCCAGATCACGGAGCTCGAGACCCTGGGGTACGGCGGCCTGCCCGTCTGCGTGGCCAAGACGCAGCGGTCGCTCTCCGACGACCCGACCCTGCTCGGCCGCCCGCGCGGATTCACGATCACGGTGAACGACATCTATGTCTCGGCGGGGGCCGGCTTCCTGGTGGCGATCACGGGCGACATCACGACCATGCCCGGCTTTCCCCGCAAGCCCAATGCGGAAGGAGTGGACGTCACCTCCGACGGGCGCATCACCGGCCTGTTCTAGGGGGCTGTTCCGGGGCGCCGTTCAGGGCCGGGCGCGGGGCGGCGGGGTCGAGGGACCCATTTCCCTCCCAACGGCATGCGCACGCAACGAGCCCGGATGGAGCCCAGCCGCGAAGGGTAGAAGCGAACGCGCACCTTGTGGTCCTCCGACCCCGCCGCCCCGCGCCCGGCCCGGGCAAGGGACCCGAGACCTAGCGCGGAACCTCGGCGGGGACCGCGATGACCACGCGATCCCGGCCCTCGCGCTTGGCGCGATACAGCGCGGTGTCGGCGGCGCGGAGGAGCAGGTTTCCCGCGAGGCCGTGCTCGGGGTAGCCGGCCATCCCGAACGACGCGGTGATGGGACCGAGCAGCCGACCCTTGTCCGACACGCGCAGCCGCTTGATCTCGTCCCGCAGCTCTTCCGCCCGCCGCTCCCCGTCGGCCAGCGAGGCCTCCGGCAGCACCAGCACGAACTCCTCGCCGCCGTACCGGCACGCCACGTCCTCCCGCCGCAGGTTGCGCAGGAGGAGGTTGCCCAGCTCGCGCAGGAGGGCGTCGCCGGCGTCGTGGCCGAACTCGTCGTTGACACGCTTGAAGTGATCGAGATCCAGCATGAGCACGGCCATGGGCCGGACCGCGCGCTGGGCGCGGCGCACCTCGCGCTCCAGGGTCTCCTCCATGTACCGGCGGTTGAAGAGCCCGGTGAGGGGGTCGCGGATGGACTGGCTGCGCAGCACCTCGCGCAGCTTCACGTTGGCCAGCCCCAGCGCCACCTGCTCGCCCACGGCGTCGGCCAGGCGGCGCTTGGCCTCGGTGAGCGGCACCCCCGCCAGGCGGCCGCGGGCGAAGAAGGCCACGTGCAGCACGCCGAGGGCGTCGCCCTGCGCCACCAGCGGCGTGCACAGATAGGCGCCCGGCGGCGGCGAGGGCAGGTGCGTGCACAGCGGCCCGGAGCGGGTGTCGTCCACCACGTGCGCCCGCCCGCTGCGGAGCGCCCAACACTCCTCCATGGCGAACACGCCGGCGCTGTTCTGAGGATTGGCGCCCCAGCGCGCCACCGACTCGATGAGGTTCCGCGACGCGCTGCAGGCGAACACCGCGCCCGACTCGCCGCGGAACAGCTCCCGGAGCTCGCGCTCCAGCACCGCGTATGCCTCCTGCAGCGTGAAGCAGGCATGCAGCAGCTCACCCAGCCGGTTGATGTGGTCGAGCTCGTTGACGCGCTCGGCCAGGCCCTCGCGTGTCTCCTGCTCGGCCTTGACCATGGCGGACAGCCGCTCCGCCATGTTGTTGAAGGCGCGCCCCATCACCGCGATCTCGTCCGTCCCATCCACCTCCGCGCGCGCGGAGAGATCGCCGGCCCGCACGAGCTCGGCGGTGCGGACCACGTCGCGGAGCCGCCGGATGATGAGCAGGTGGCCGACGATGGCCGCCACGCCGAGCGCGACCGCGCCCACCAGGCCGAGCGAGAGCAGGTTGCGGACCAGCGTCCGATCGGCCTCGGTGAACACCATCGCGCGGGAGATGCCCACGGAGACGTAGAGCCGGTCGGCGGGCGGCCCGCCACCCACCGCGGTGAAGGCAAACAGGCGCGCATTGCGGCCGTTGAGCGACTCCACCGTGATCTTGGCCTCGCTCTGCTGCGCGCGGATCGCCTGGGTCACCTCCGACTCCGGCATGGGCTGCCCCACCGAGCGCTCCGATTCCGGATAGCCCGCGAGGACGATGCCGCTGGCGTCGGTGACGACGAACGAGGAGCCGAGGGGCAGGCGGGCGCGCTCGGCCAGCTGGTGGATCCACCCGAGATCCAGGCTCGCGAAGAGGACCGAGCGCACCTCGCCGGTGGGCCCCAGCGCGGGCCAGGCGAGGATGACGGCCGGGCTGCCGGTGACGGGCTCCAGCACGTAACCCGACACCACGAAGTCGTGGGTGGCGCGCGCGCGGAGGAAATAGGACTGGTCCGCCACATTGACCGCGGCCCGCAGCGGCACGGCACTACAGGTGATATCCCCGGTGGGGCCCGCCATGCTGAGATTCACGTAAACCGGAAAGCGCTTGCGGAGGTCCGTGAGGAGGGGGCCGCACGGCCCCGCCTTGCCCGGCTGGGCCGCGGGAACCTGGGCGAGGCCGATGAGAAGCGACCGGGCGCCCTCGATGAGCCGCTCCTGATTGGAGGCGGCCAGCCGGGACAGCCGCAGGGCACTCTCCTGGGCGTCCACGGCGGCGAGCTGACGCTGCTCCCAGGCCGTGACGAGGATCAGCGCCAGGGCCGGGAGGAGAGCAAGAAGCACCAGCAGGAGGAGTCGCGAGCGCAGGCTCGACCGGAATAACCGCGTCATCCTCGTCACCGGGCCCCATTTTCTCACGAGGAGCGCATCGGCGCCACCCTCGGCGGAGGGTCACCGGAACTCCGCGCAGCGTATGGTATACTCACGACCGCGCGCGAGCCAAACCAACCCCACCATGATTCAAGTCGACCATCTGACCAAGAGTTACGGCCCCGTCACGGCCGTGTCCGACGTGTCGTTCACCGTCGAGAAGGGGCAGATCGTCGGCTTTCTGGGCCCCAATGGTGCTGGAAAATCCACCACCATGAAGATCCTCGCGTGCTTCATGCCGGCCTCGGGCGGCACCGCGCGAGTGGCGGGGTTCGACGTGTTCTCCCAGTCCATGGAGGTGCGGCGCCGCATCGGGTACCTCCCCGAGAACGCGCCGCTTTACGGGGACCTGGGGGTCGGCTCATACCTCGAGTTCGTGGCGGAGATCAAGGGCGTGCCGCGCGGCGAGCGCAAGGGGCGGGTGGCGGACGTCATGGCTCGGTGCTTCATCACCGACATGCAGCGCCGTCTGATCAGCAAGCTGTCCAAGGGCTATCGCCAGCGCGTGGGCCTGGCCCAGGCGCTCCTGGGGGATCCCGAGGTGCTGATCCTGGACGAGCCCACCATCGGGCTCGACCCCCAGCAGATCGCGGAGATCCGCGCCCTCATCCGCTCCCTGGCCGGCCAGCACACCGTCATTCTCTCGACCCACATCCTGCCCGAGGTCTCCATGGTCTGCGACGGGGTCGTGATCATCAATCGCGGCCGCGTGGTGGCCCAGGGCACCCAGGCCCAGCTCGTGCAGCAGGTCTTCCCCACCGCGCGCATCGAGATCGAGATCGGCGGTCCGCGCGAGACGGTGGTGGCGGCCCTGCGCGGCATCGCGGGGGTGCTCCGCGTGGACGATCTCACCGGCGCGGACGGCTCGGGGCGATTTCTGGTGGAGTCGCCGCGGGACCGCGACGTGCGGGGCGAGGTGGTGCAGCTCGTGGCCGCGCGCGGGTGGAAGCTGCTCGAGCTCCATCAGGTGGGCATGAGCCTGGAGGAGGTGTTCATTCGAGTGGTGGCGGGCGAGGAGCACGGCGACGTCGCTCCCGCCCTCGCGGCGGCGGAGGGCGCCGTCTGATGCGCTGGCTGCCCATCTTCAAGAAGGAGATGCGGCTGTACTTCGGCTCGCCGGTGGCCTATGCCTTCCTGGCGCTGTTCCTCCTCATCACGGGCTGGATGTTCGCGCAGATCTTCCTCATCTACAGCGAGCTGTCCATGCGCGCCTTCATGCAGCCGATGGCGGCGCAGAATCTCAATCCCACCGAGAACGTGATGCGGCCGCTCTTCTCCAACATGAGCGTGGTGCTGCTCTTCTTCATGCCCATGCTCACCATGCGGCTCTTCGCCGAGGAGAAGAAATCCGGCACCATCGAGCTGCTGCTGACCTATCCCGTGCGGGACGGCGAGGTGCTGGCGGGTAAGTTCCTGGCCGCGGGCGCGGTTTACGGTCTCCTGCTGCTCCTCACCCTCACCTATCCGGGCCTCATGGCCGCCTTCGGGCGCATCGAGTGGGGGGCGATCCTCACCGGGTATCTCGGTCTTCTCCTCCTGGGCTCGGCTTTCCTCGCCGTGGGCGTGTTCATCTCCTCGCTGACCGAGAACCAGATCGTGGCCGGCTCCGCCACCTTCGGGGCGCTGCTGGGCTTCTGGCTCATCGGGTGGGGCGCGGACGCGGCCGGGGGCTGGGTGCGCACGGTCCTGCAGTACCTGTCGATCATCGAGCACATGGACAGCTTCGGGAAGGGCGTCATCGACACCAAGGACGTCGTGTACTACGTCACCGTCACCGCGTTCGCGCTCTTCCTCACCCTCCGCGCGCTCGACGCGAAGCGGTGGAAGGGGTAGACCGGTGAGCATCATCCTGCAGCGCTGGGGCTTCCCCGCCGCGGCGGCGTGCCTCGTCGCCGCCCTCGCCCTCTGGCGCCTGGTGCCCTGGCTCACGCGGCTCCGGTGGGCGCTGGTCATCGCGGGCGGCCTGCTGCTCCTGGTCTCCCTCGCCCTCAACGCGGGCTCCCTCCGCGCGGCCTCCGGCCGGCGGACGGCGCGCTACGGCGCGGGCGCGGCGGTGCTCATCGTGCTGGCGCTGGGCGTGGCCGTGCTCGCCAACGCGCTCTCCGTACGCCATAACGCCCGCTGGGACCTCACCGAGAACCGGCGCCAGAGCCTCTCGCCCCAGAGCATCAAGGTGCTGGGCGCGCTGGCCGAGCCGGTGGAGGCCATCGCCTTCTTCCGCGGCGATACGCCGGGCCGGCGCACCGCCGAGGATCTCCTCAAGCTCTATGCCTCCTTCTCCAGCGGGAAGTTCACCTGGCGCATGGAGGACCCGGATCGCTCGCCCGGCCTGGCCCAGCGCTACGGCGTGGACACCTACGGCACCGTCATCATCGAGCGGGGCAGCAAGACCGGTGACAAGGTCGCCGCCAAGTCCGAGAAGGTGCTCGACGCCGACGAGGAGCGCATCACCAACGGCCTGCTCAAGCTCACCCGCGAGGCGAAGCGCGTGATCTATCTCCTCAAGGGACACGGGGAGAGCGATCCCGCGAACACCGAGCGTCCCGGCTTCAGCCAGGCCAAGGACCAGATGGAGAAGGCCAACTACGAGGTGAAGGACATCACGCTCGCCCGTGATCCCACCGTGCCCGCCGATGCGGCCATGGTCATCGTGGCGGGGCCCAAGACCGATCTGCTCCCGCCGGAGCTGGCCGCGCTCGACAGCTTCATCGGCCGGGGCGGCAAGACCTTCTTCATGCTCGCGCCCTTCCAGGCCGACGGGCTCCGGAAATATCTCGCCCGCTACGGCTTCGAAGTGGGGGACGACCTGGTGGTCGAGCTCAACCCCATCGGGCGGGCCTTCGGGCTCGGCCCCGAGGTGCCCGTGGTCACCCAGTACGAGGCGCACCCGATCACGCGTGACCTCTCCGGGCTGATGACATTGTTCCCGCTCTCGCGCTCGATCGACGTGACCAAGACCCCGCCCAAGGGCACCACGGTGCAGGCGCTGGCGCGCACGAGCGCGCAGTCCTGGGGGGAGACGGACAAGAACGCGCTCCAGCGCGGCGAGGCCAAGCCCGATCCTCAAGATAAGCCGGGTCCGCTGTCGGTGGCCGCGGTCGCCACCGTGGATGCGGCGACGCCGGCGCCGGCCGCCGCCACTCCGGGCTCCCCCGCTCCCCCCGCCGCTCCCAAGGACGGCGAGGCCGCCGACGCCGCGAAGAAGCCCGCGAAGGCGCGCCTGGTGGTGATCGGCACCGCGAATCTCGCCTCCAATCAGTTTCTGGGTGCCCAGGGCAATCGCGACTTCTTCCTGAACGTGGTCTCGTGGCTGGCCGAGGACGAGAGCCAGATCTCGGTGCGCGCCCGCGACACCAAGTCGAATCCCATCGTGCTCTCGCCGCCCCAGGCCGAGCTCGTCCTCTGGCTCCCGGTCGCGATCCTGCCCGGGGCGGTCGTTCTCGCAGGCATCGTCGCCGTCGTCAGTCGCCGCCGCCGCTCGAGATAACTGGGGGGGGCGATGAGCGGGAAGACCGTGACCGTTCTCACCATTCTCGTGGCGGCGCTCGCCGGCTTCTTCTACTACGACACCTACTGGCTGGAGCCCGCGCGCGAGAAGAGAGAGTCCGTCAAGGGCCGCCTGTGGGAGGTGGAGCCCAAGGACGTCGAATCCCTGACCATCAAGCGGAAAGGGGAGACGGTGCGGCTCCGGCGCACCGACTCCGGCTGGGAGCTGCTCGAGCCGGTGAAGACGCGCGCCGACCGCGGCGCGGTGGACGGCATCGTCACCACCGTCGTCACCGCGCGAGTGGATCGCGAGGTGTCCGCCGCGCCGGGCAAGCTCGACGAGTTCGGCCTGGCTCCGCCCGAGACCGAGGTGACGCTCGAGGTGAAGGGGCGCGCGCCGCTGGCGCTGCTGGTGGGCGCCAAGAGCCCCACCGGCGCCTGGCTCTTCGCGAAGGAGGCCAGCAAGCCGGCGGTGATCGCGCTCTCCGAGATCGTGGCCCGCGACCTGGGCAAGCCGGTGACCGAGCTGCGCGATCGCACCGTGCTCGCCTTCGAGCGCAAGAGCGTGGGGCAGGTGGATATCCAGCTCCCCGGGCCGCTGGGCGGAGAGAGCATCACGCTCGAGAGCGTGGAGGCGGGGAAGTGGCGCCTGACCAAACCGCGACCGCTCCCCGCCGATCCCGACGTGGTGGCGGACTTTCTCGAGAAGCTCGACGGGGCCAGGGCCAAGGACTTCGTGGAGGACGCGCCCAAGTCGCTGGCGCCCTACGGCCTCGATCGTCCCACCACGGTGACCCTCTGGGTCGGCAAGGACAAGGAGCGCGCCTCGCGCATCCTGCTCTTCGGCCGCGAGGACAAGGACAAGAAGGGCGTCTACGTGATGCGGTCGGGCGAGCCCGGCGTCATGCTGGTGGGCGAGGAGCTCTGGACCGCGGTGCCCAAGACGGTGGGCGTGCTGCGTGACAAGGTGGTGCTGGCGTATCAGTACGACAAGGTGAGCCGCGTGGAGCTGGCGGGCCCGCGCGGGTCCCTCACGCTCGAGCGCGAGGGGCCGGGCTGGAAGATCACCGTTCCCGAGGCGCTGAAGGCCGATACCGGCGCCGTCAACGGCGTGCTGTGGAAGATTCGCGACCTGCGCGCCAGCGGCTTTCTCGCCGAGGAGGCGGCCGCCATTCCGCGTCTCCTGCCGAAGCCCGACGTCACCGTGAAGGTATGGGAGGAAGGCGCCAAGGAACCGAAGGTCCTGCTCCTTGCCGCGTCGCGAGAGACCCGCGGCGGCCAGCCCGCGGCGGTGGCGGCGGTGGAGGGGCGCGGCCCCGTGGTCCTCGTGGACGGCAAGGTTCTCGACGACCTCGCGCGCGGGCCCGACGATCTCCGCGACAAGAGCCTCCTGCCCGCCTTCGAGATGGGCGACGTCAAGCGCGCCCGCTTGGTGTCCGGCGGCGCCGCGCTCGTCGTCGAGCGCAAGGGCGAGTCCGACTGGCAGGTGGTGGAGCCCAAGCGCGGCGGCACCAAGGAGCGGCGCGTGGCGGATCTCCTCCTCTCGCTCAAGGCCCTCCGCTGGAAGTCCATCGCGTCCGCCAAGGGCGAGGACGCCGCGCGCTTCGGGCTGGACAAGCCCGAGCTGGAGATCACCCTCATGAAGGCCGACGGGGGCGAGATTGCGGGGCTTCTGGTGGGCAAGGCCGACGGGCCCCTGACCTATCTGAAGCTCAAGTCCTCGGCGACCGTCTATTCGGTCGACTCCAGCTTGATCGGGGACCTCCGGAAGGCGCCCGTCGAGATCCCGGGCTGACCGGGAACCCGAGGGTTCCCCCGCGCGTTACGCCACGAAGGAGAGCGCGATGAATCATCAGGCTCGGATCGCGCCGGCCACGATCGCTTCCAGTATCCTTTCGGGGGCAGCGCTGCTCGCGACGCTGTGCCTGGGCTCGGGGACCGCGACGGCGCAGACGCTCCGGATGGGCGGGGCGCCACCCCCGAGTGGTGGCCCGCGCCCGTCGGAGCCGCCCCGGCCGCTCTTCCGTCCCGCTCCGCCCACGGTGGTGAGCTCGGCCCCGAGCGTGGTGTATCAGCCGCGCTTCTTCTACAGCGTGCCGCCCAGCTACTACCGCGCGCCCCATGGCCACGTGCCCTACTATCAGCAGCCCGTCCCCTACGCCTACGCGCCGCCCTACCTCCCGGGCCCGTATGTCGCGCCTTCGTACGGCCAGTGGACGCCAGGCTACTGGGCCTATACCTGGGTGCCCCAGAGCCAGGCCGGCAGCGCCTGGGTCCCGGGCTACTACGACAAGGACGGCGTCTGGGTGGCGGGCTATTTCGCGACCCAGGCCACGCAGAGCGGCTACTATCAGCCGTACTGGGTCAGCGGGTACTGGATTCCTTGATCCGAGGACGGCCTCGCCCACGCCGCCCTCCTTCACCTCGCAGCTCATGAGGAGGCATGCATGATGGCCGTATCCAGCACATTCCGAATCGCGCTCGCGTCGGGAGCGCTCGTCCTCGGGCTCGCCGCCGCGGCGCCCGCTCTCGAGGTCGGACAGAAGGCGCCGGACTTCACGCTGGCCGCGCCGGGGGGCAAGACGGTGAAGCTCTCCGACCTTCTCGGCAAGGGGCCGGTCGTGCTCTACACCTTCATCCAGGCCTTCACCAAGACCTGAACGGAGGAGATCAACGGCTTCGAGGCGAACCTTCCCGCCTTCGAGGCCGCCAACGCCCAGGTCGTGGGCGTGAGCGCCGACCACGTCGCCACCATCGAAGCCTTCGTCAACGCCAACAAGACCAAGCAGATCCTCCTCTCGGACTTCCGCCGTCAGATGTTGCCCGCTTACGATGCCCTCGTCACCGACGACAAGAGCCCCATCTTCCGGTACGCCAAGCGCGCCTACTTCATCCTCGACAAGGAGGGCGTGGTCCGCTTCATGAAGATCCAGACCAATGCCCTGGACCTCCTCAAGCCGGAGGAGGTGCTCAAGGCGCTCAAGGATTCGGGCGCATGAGGTCGGGCCCCCTGCGGGGGCTCATCATCGGCCTCTTGCTCGGCCTCGCGGCCGGCGCCCTTCCGGTGGCGGCCGCCGCGCCCGACTGGACGTCCTTCAAGGCGGTGCCATACGAGCCGCCCAAGACTGCGCCCGAGTTCAGCCTCCCCGATCTGGAGGGGCGGACGGTGTCCCTGGCCGACTTCCGCGGCAAGGTCACCCTCGTCTTCTTCTGGACCACGTGGTGAACGGATTGCCGGGAGGAGTTGCCTCCCGTCAATCGCCTCTACGCCGAGCTCCAGAAAAAGGGCCTCGCGTTGCTGCTGGTGAGCTTCCGCGAGGATGCGGCCCTGGTGAAGCGCGTTGCCCGCGAGCGCGGCTATGTGGCGCCCGTGCTCCTGGACGCGAGCGGGGACGTCACCGGCCGCCTCTACGGGGTCTGGGGGCCGCCTACCGCCTACGTGGTGGACCGGCAGGGCCGGCTGCTGGCCCGGCTGCTCGGCGGGCATGACTGGAAGAGCCCGGCCGCGCGCCGCCTCCTCGAAGCGGTGCTCGAACTGCGCTAGCATGGAGCCATGAGCGCCGGCGCCTACATCAAGCAGCTCGAGCTCGGACCCATGCAGAACTTCGTGTACCTGATCGGCGATCCCGAGACGCGGGAGTGCGTGGTGGTCGATCCCGCCTGGGAGATCGACGCCATTCTCGCCGAGGCGGCCGCCGACGACATGCGGATCCGCGACGTCCTCATCACGCATACCCACCAGGATCATGTCGGCGGCCACCTCTTCGGCCACGACATCCCCGGGGTGACGGAGCTCCTCGAGAAGAATCCCGCCAAGGTGCACGTGCACAAGGCGGAGCGCGAGTTCCTGCGGGGCTTCGGCTCGGACCTCGTGAAGGTGGAGAGCGGCGACACGCTCGCGGTGGGCAAATTTCCACTGACCTTCATCCATACCCCCGGCCACACGCCCGGCTCCCAGTGCTTCCTCGTGGATGGGCGCCTCGTCTCCGGCGACACGCTCTTCATCCGCTCGTGTGGCCGCACCGACCTGCCCGGCAGCGATCCGTCGGAGATGTACCGGTCGCTCAACGAGCGGCTCGGCGCGCTGCCCGACTCGACGGTCGTGCTGCCGGGACACAACTACGGCGGCTCGCACACCACCATCGGCGACGAGAAGCGCGGCAACCCCATGATGCGCTTCGCGTCCATGACCGACTTCCTCCGCGCGATGGGCGGCGGCCGCGCCTGACGCGCGCGCTCGCCGTCGTCAATCCCGCCGCGGGAGGCGGCCGGACCGCGCGGCTCTGGCCGGACCTCCGCGACCACCTCCATCGCCTCGGTCTGTCCTTCGACCACGCGGAGACGCGCGCATCCGGCGACGGCCGGACGCTGGCGGCGGCCGGGGTGACGGCGGGCGCGGAGCTCGTCATCGCCGTGGGCGGCGACGGCACCCTCAACGAGGTCGTCAACGGCATCACCGGCGAGGATGGCCGCCCGCTCGCCGCCGCCGGCGCGCTTCTCACCGGCCGCGGGCGCGACGCGGCCAGAACCCTGGGGCTGCCCCGAGATCCGCAACGCGCCGCCGAGCGCCTGGTCCAGGGGAGCGAGACGCGGCGCGATCTCGGTCTCGTCCGCGGGGGCCGCGGCCGCCGCTACTTCGTGACGGTGGCGGGCGCCGGCTTCGACGCGGTGGTGGCCGCGCGCGCGGCCACCTTGCCGGGCCGCGGCACCGTGCCCTATCTCCGCGCGGTGGCCGCCACGCTTCGCGCGCACCGGCCCTGGGTCGTGAGCCTGGCCGTGGACGGGGCTCCCGCGCGCTCGCTGTCGGTCACCGGCGTGGTGATCGCCAACGGGCCCTGCTTCGGGGGCGGGATGCGGGTGGCGCCGGGCGCCGATGCTTCCGACGGCCGGCTGGACGTGGTGGTGCTGGGGACGCTGAGTCGCGCGGCGCTGCTTCTCTGGCTGCCCACGCTCTACTGGGGCGGCCACCTCCGCCATCCGCGCGTCACGCGAGAGCTCGCGCGCGCGGTGGCGGTGACGAGCGCCCTGCCGGTGCCGCTCCAGCTGGACGGAGAGCCCTGGGGCGCTTCGCCTTTCGAGGTCACCGTGTGCCCGGGAGCGCTACGACTGCGCGGCTGATTCAGCGCGCGAGCGTGCCGCCGTCCACGAACAGCGCCTGGCCGGTGATGTAGTCGGGGCAGGCGGCGAAGAAGCAGACGGCGGCGGCGACGTCCTCGGGACGGCCGTGGCGGCCCATGGGGATGCGGGCCCGGATCCGCCGCGCCTGCGCGCGCGGGAAGCCTTCGGGCAGGAGCACCACGCCCGGTCCCACCGCATTGACCTGGATGCGCGGCGCCAGCGCCACCGCCAGGCCGCGCGTCAGCATGAGCACGCCCGCCTTGGAGATGCCGTAGGGGATATAGCCCGGCCACGCGCGCACCCCGCCCACATCCGCGATGTTGACGATGCGCCCGCCCACCGGCATGAGGCGCGCCGCCGCCTGGGCGCAGAAGAACGCCCCGCGGAGGTTCACGGCGATGAGCCGGTCGAACTGGGCGGGAGTGGTGTCGGCGAGCGGAGTCCGGAAGAATACCGCGGCATTGTTGACGAGGATGTCGAGCCGCCCCAGCCGGCGCGCGGCCGCCGTCACCAGCGCGCGCGCGGCGGCAGGCCTCGCGAGATCGGCGCGCAGCGCCACCGCGCGCACGCCGAGCGCCTCGAGGTCCGCGACGGTGGCGCGCGCGGCCGCCGATGATGCGTGATAGCCGATCGCCACGTCCGCGCCCTCGCGCGCGAGCGCCAGCGCGATGGCGCGTCCCACGCGCGCGGCGCCGCCGGTGACGAGAGCCGCCTTCCCGGCCAGTTTCTTGACTTGCTGCGTCGCGCGTGATTTCATCGATTCGATGAGGTGCCGGTGAAGAACTGGTTGAAAGTACGGTTCATCACGGGCTTCTTCGTCACGGTCCCCGCCATCGCCACCGCGTGGCTCCTGTACGTGTTCTGGGACGCGATCGACAATTTCTTCTCCCCGGGATACGAGCGGATCTTCGGGCGCCGCATCCCCGGCCTCGGCTTTCTCACCGCCATCGCGCTCATCCTGGTGATGGGCACCATCGCCACCAACGTCGTGGGTCGGCGCATCCTCGCCCGCGTCGAGAGCGGGTTCTTCCGCGTGCCGATCATTCGCAGCATCTACCCGACCATCAAGGAGCTGCTGGCGTCCTTTTCCCCCGAGAAGCGGGGCTCGTTCAAGGAGGTCGTCCTCGCCGAGCACCCGCGCAAGGGCGAGTATGTCTTCGGGTTCGTCACCTCCGAGATCCTCGTGGAGCTTCCGGAGGGCAAGCGCCCGATGGTGACGGTATTTGTTCCCACCAATAATCTGTATCTCGGCGACGTCATCATGGTGCCGCGCGAGGAAGCGCACGCCACCGGGCTCAGCGTGGAGGAAGGCATCCGGATCATCCTTTCAGCCGGCACTGCTTCACCCCCCCGGCTCCCCCGTCAGCGCGGCTGAGCCGCCGCCGTCCCACTCCCGCAGCCAGCGCTCTACCTCGAGCCCCATCGGATAGAGCTTTCCGAAGAAGAAGTGGTCCGCGCCCTCGACGATGGCCGTGCGCGCGCCGGGCAGCCGCGCCGCGAAGGGCTCGAGGTCCGGCAAGGGACAGTATTCATCGCGAGTGCCCGCAATGATGAGCAGCGGCGTGGCCGATGTGGGAATGAGCGTCCAGTCGAGCATGCCCAGCGGTGGCGCCACCAGGCAAAGTGGAAGGGGAAGGGCGGGCGGTCTGGCGGCGACGCGCGCCGAGACCCAGGCCCCGAAGGAGTAGCCCAGCAGGCCGAGCGGAGCAGTGGCGGGAAGGGCCATCCGGGCCCGCGCCAGTGCCGCCCGCACGTCGTCCTCTTCCGCGATCCCGCGGCCATGCGCGCCGCCCGACGCTCCGACACCGCGAAAGTTGAATCGCAGGGTGGTTAACCCCCGGCTCTGCGCCACCTCCGCGGCCCGCACGATGACGGGATTGTCCATGTCCCCGCCGTACAGCGGGTGGGGGTGGCAAAGGACCAGACCGGCGGCAGCGGCGGGAGATTCCGTGAGCCGGGCCTCGAGGCGCGGTCCGCCGGGCACCTCGATTTCCACGGGGAGCTCCATCTTTCTCAGACCTTAGGTGGAAGCGACGGAATATTCAAGGGTCGGGGGCCGTCACAGACGGCGAGGTATACTTCACGCCATGCCGTCGCTCGGCTGTCTCTGGAATCGGACCCGCCTCGACGCCTTCGCGGACGCTGCCCTCGGCCCCCGCGGGGCGCGCGCGGTAGCCCGGCATCTCTCGGGCTGCGCGGCCTGCCGGGACCGGGTGGAGCGGGGGATCGCGCTGGGCGCCCAGATTCGTGGGGCGACGGCCGTGCCCCCGGCGCCGGACTGGGCGGGGTTCTGGGCCGGCGTCCGGGCGCGTATCGGCACCCAGCCCGCGCGGCCCTTCCGGGAGCCCTGGTGGCTGCCTCTCTGGAAGCCGGTCTGGGGTCATCCCCGGGTGGCCCTGGCCACCGGACTCGCCATGGCAACGCTGCTGTCCGTCCCCTTCTGGCCGGCTGATGACGCCGAGTTCCTGCCTGCCTGGGCGGGACCGGTCATGGTGCAGGACGTCGGCACCGAGGATCCTGACCGCAGCGTGATGGTGTACTCCGATTCCGATCGCGGCTCCGGGCCGGGCGTCACCGTGATCTGGGTCTTCGCCACCCGCTAGCCGGCGCCGCCGGCCGATCCGGCTAGCCGCCCAGATTGGCGAGCCGCTCCTTCGCGAGCGGCGCCTCCTCCGACTGCGGGAAATTGTCGAGCAGGTACTGCAGGCGCGTCTGGGCCAGCCGCGTCTGCTTGAGCTCGAGGAGCGCCAGCGCTTCCTTGTAGAGAGCGGTCGGGACCTTGTCGCCACGCGGATAGTTCAGGCTCACGCGGCGGAACTCCTGCACCGCCTGTTCCAGCTCGCGCGTGGCCTTGTCCGACTGGCCCGCGGCGAGGCTGGCGCGCGCCTGGCTGAACAGGGATTCCCCCACCCAGTACTGGGCCTGGTCCGCGAGCGCCGCGTCTGGATAGCGCCGGACGAACTCCCGGAAGCCCGCCACCGCCAGCGGGTAGTTCCCCTTGCTGAAGTCGAGATACGCCGCTTGATAGGCCTGCTCCGGCGTGGGGCCGCCCGAGCTGCGCGGCACTCCCGCCGCTCCCGGCGCCGCCGGAGTCGGGCCCGCCGAGGGCGGAGCGGGAGCCGGGCGAGACGCCAGCTCGCGGCGCAGGGCCTCGATACGCTGTGAGAGCTCGTCGAGCCGAGCGGACACGCGGGTCATCTCGGCGGAGAGGGTGTCCACGCGCGTGGACAGCGCGGCGATCTGGCGGCTGGACTCGGTGTTCGCCTCCCGCGTGCGCCGGTCGAGCTGGCCCAGCACCGCTTCCGTGTCGCCGCGTCCGCGATGCACCGAGAGAGTCAGGGCATTGAGATCCTGACGGAGCTGGGCGACGTCCTGGTGCAGGGCGTCGGTGGCGGAGTCGGCGCAACCGCCCGCGAGCGGCGCCACCGCCACCAGGAGCGCCAAGACACCGAAGGGGAGCCCGAGGCTCCCCTTCGTTTGCCGCTTCATCACCGCGGGTCGTTCCTTCCCGGGTGGCGCCCGCTAGCGGGCCTTGACCAGGAAGTGAGCCCGCCGGTTCTTCTGCCAGCAGCCCTCGCTCTTCTCATTGCAGACCGGGCGTTCCTTGCCGTACGAGATGATGGTGATGCGGTTGGCCTGGATGCCCTGAGACACGAGGTAATTCATGGTGGCCTTGGCGCGACGCTCGCCCAGCGCGAGGTTGTACTCGTTCGTCCCGCGCTCGTCGCAGTGCCCCTCGATGAGAACGAGGTTGTTGGCGTTGGACTTCAGCCACCCCGCGTTGCTGTCGAGGGTCTTGGCGTCGTCGGCGCGGATGTCGTACTTGTCGAAGTCGAAGAACACGTCCTTGAGATTGGAATTCTCGGAGAACTCACTCGGACGCGGCGGGGTGCCCGGAGCCGGAGCCGCCGTCGCGGGCGCGGCCGGCGAGGGGGCCATGGCCGTCGGTCCCGAGGAAGAGCCCGGAGCGGGAGGCGTCGCCGTCGAGGGGCCCGCGCCGGGCGCGGGAGCCAGCGCCGAGCCCGAGGGCGCGGGCGCGGAAGCGACCGGGGCGGCGGGGCGCTTGGGGCAGCCCACGAGGAACAGAGTCAACACGAGCAGGGGCATCACCAAAAGCACAGAACCCCGTCGCTGAGACATGGTGTGGAACCCTCCTTTTGAAGCGCTGAAGACCCGAGTGGAAAACAAATGCAATCCTATCACGGAAGACGGGGAGACCATGCAGGACTTGCCGCTTCTGCGGGGCCATTGGGCACCGGCTGCTGCTCGGAGCCGTCGGGAAGCATGGTGTAGATCCGCGGCCCGCGCTGGCGCGTCGACTGGAACGCGAGGTGCCGGCCGTTGGGAGCCCAGGACGAGCTCTCGCTGTCACCGGGCCCGGTGGTGAGGCGCCGGACGTTCGATCCGTCCGGAGCCACGATCCAGATATCGTGCGGGCCTTGCCGGGACGTGTAGCTGATGGCATCCCCTTTGGGTGACCACCGCGGCTGGGTATTGAAGCCGGCCTGGGTGAGGCGCCGAACATTGGTGCCTTCCACGTCCATCACGAACACCTGGGCCGGCCCCGCCCGATCGGAGACGAAGGCGATCTCCCGTCCGGTGGGCGACCAGTTGGGCTCGGTGTCGATGCCAGGATGGGTGGTGAGGCGGCGGAAGGCGCCGGTCGCCAGGGTGAGGATATAGATCTCGGGATTCCCGTCCTTGGACAGGGTCAGGGCCACCTGCTTGCCGTCCGGGCTCCAGGCCGGCGAGGAATTGATGCCGAGGAAGCCGGCCAGGAGCTGGACGGGGCGCCGCTCGAAGGCGAAGAGGCGGTAGAGGTACGGATAACCCCGCATGTAGGACGTGAAGGCCAGCGAGCGGGCGTCCGGACTCCAGCGCGGCGAGAGATTGATGGACTGGTTCGCGGTCAGCGGCACCGCGCCCACGCCGTCGTAGTCCATCACCCCGATCTCCTTGGTGCCGTCGCGCGGCGCCACGTAGGCGATCTTGGTGTCGGCCACGCCCGCCTCCCCGGTGAACTGGAGCACCACCTCATCGGCCATCTTGTGGGCGAGGCGCCGGGGCTCGGTGGGCACCACCGCCATCTTCTTCGTCGCGATGAGGCGGAGCTCGGGGGAGGTGAGATCGTAGAGCCGCAGCTCGCCCTCGAGGCGGTCGGCGCGCGGCATGAGAAGGCCGTGGAGCGCGGCATGGGCGCCCGCGGCGGCGGCGTCCGTCCAGGCCTTCTTCAGCGCTTCCGGGTTCGCGGCGGGGAGCGGGGGCTGTCCGCCCACCACGGAGAAGAGCGCCGAGAACTTCAGGTCCGCGGCCGTCACCTCGGCGAGCGAGCGCGACAGGCCTGATGGGTCGGGAGCGCCGACCACGGTGAAGTCCGGCATGAAGAGGTTCAGCTTCTTCGCCCCGCCCCCGAGGACGTTGAGCAGCACGTCGGGCGCCTGCGAGCGCGCGGAGCGGACGGGCGGCAGGACGAACCACATCGCGCCCACCACGAGGAGGACGGCGACCACGGCGAGGCGGCGGGACGCGCTCATCCGCGCTCCGGCTTGAACTCGAAGCTGAACATCACTCGCAGCGAGGGCCGGTTCCAGTCGCCGGGCAGGGGGGCGAAGGGCCGCGCGTCCATCACCGCGCGCAGGGCGGCCTGATCGTAGAACGTGTTCCCCGAGCTCTTCTCGATCCGCGGCGTGCCGGTGGAGCCGTCGCGCTGTATCTCCACCATGATCAGCGGCTTCTGCCCCGGCTCGGCGATCTGGCCCTGCTTCTGCCACTCCCGCTCGACCTTGGTGAGCACCTGCCGCAAGTACCACGCATGCGGAAAGTCCGAGGCCTCCAGCGTGCGCACGCCGGTGCCCGTGAGCGAGCCCGACACCTGCCCCGGCGGGGGCGCGGGCGCCGGGCGCGCGACTTCATTGGGGACCTCGGTGGCGCGGGGCGCGGCCGGGGGCAGCGGGCGCCGCTCGCTCGGGGGCGCCAGGGGCGGCAGCTCCTTCTCGCCCGGACGCGGCAGCGCGGGGGCTCTCGGCGGCAGCGCGGCGCTCGTGGGCGCGGCCTCGGGAAGGCTCGGCGCCTTCGGCGGCTCGGGGGGCCGCGTCTCGCGCGGCGGCACCGGCTCCGGAGCGCGCGGCGGCGGCGCCACCGCGGGCCGCGGCGGGAGCGCGGAGGGCGCGGCGGTGGGGGCGCCCACGGCGGCGATGCTCGGCACGAGGTTCACCACGTACACCTTTCGCGCGCTCAGGCCTCCCCAGATGACCGCGACGAGGAGTCCCCCGCCGAGGGCCACATGCACCACCGCCGAGACGGTGAGCGCCGTCATCGGAAGCCGCCGGCGGCGCAGGGCCGGGCCGAGCCGGCCGCGGGGAACCTCCATCTTGGACGGCAGGGGAAACTCGCGAGCGACGGTGGCGATCAGCGTTCCCTCGCCGGTTCGGTGACCATGCCGAGCTTCTCGACGCCGGCGCGGCGAATGCGGTCCATGGTCTCCACCAAGAAACCGTACGAGAGCCCCTGATCAGCCTTGAGGTAGACGGTCTTGTCGGTGCGGGCCTTGATGGCGTCGCGGAGGCGCGGCTCGAGCCCCGCCACCGGCACCAGCTTGTCGTTGAGGTAGATGGCCTGTTCCTTGGTGAGCGTGAGGACCAGCCGTTCCTCGGTCGCGGTGGGCTTGGCCGAGCTCTTGGGCAGGGCCACGTCGATGCCCCGATGCATGAGGGGCGCGGTGAGCATGAAGATGAGGAGGAGGACGAGGATCACGTCCACGAGCGGGATGATATTGATCTCGGACAGGTTGGCCCCGATCCGCGAGCTCCCGCCGCCGCCGGAGGACTCGAGTCTAAACGCCATCTTTCGCCGAGGCTGCCGTCTTGGGCATGGGACGGGAGAGGAGGTTGAGGAGATCGAGGGTGAAGCCCTCCATCTCGGCCGCCCAGTGCTTCACGCGATTGACGAAGAAATTGTAGCCCATGACCGCGGGGATGGCCGCGCCGAGACCGGCCGCGGTGGCGATCAGCGCCTCGGAGATCCCGGGCGCGACGACGGCAAGGCTGGCCGAGCCCTGCTGACCGATGCCGTGGAATGCGCTCATGACGCCCCACACGGTGCCGAAGAGGCCGATGAACGGCGCCGCGCTGGCGGTGGTGGCGAGGAAGGGAAGAAAGCGCTCCATTCGCGCGATCTCCACCGAGGCCGCCCGCCGCATCGCGCGATCCACCGCCTCGAGGCGACCCGGCGGCAGCCCATCCTCCGCCTCGGCGAGCGCGTGCTCGAGCAGCTCGCCGCCGGCCACGCCACCGGCCGCTTCCTGGCAGCCGGCCAGGTAGAGGAGGGCGAGCGGGCTCTCGCGGTGCCGGCGCGCCCCGACGTAGATGGTGGCCAGCCGGCGCCCGTCCCGGAACACCTTCAGGAAGTTCATGGACTCCCGGCGAACCTTCCGGAACTCCCACCACTTCTCGACGATGAGCGCCCAGCAGACCACGGAGAAGACGGCAAGCACCAGCAGGACGAACTTCGCGACGGGTCCCGCATTGATGACGAGCTCGACGACACTCGAGTTCAGACTGCCGTTGCCTGGCACCGTGGGCTCCTTTTGATGACGGATCTTCGCGCGGGAAACGCCTGATTTCGATGATACAGAACGGCTCCGAAGAGTGTCAAACAATTGACACCGAGGGGGCGCCGCCGTATAAGAGTTCCGACATGTTCCGCTCGCCGGGCCCGGTCGCCCTCCAGATTGGCCCGCTGAGCATCCGGTGGTACGGCATCCTGATGGCGCTCGCCATGGCGATCGGGCTCTGGCTTGCCTATCGAGATGCCCGGCGCCGCGGCCTCGATCCCGAAAACCTGCTCAAGGCCGCCGAGCTGGGCCTTCTGGGCGCGCTGGTGGGTGCCCGCCTCTACTATGTGCTCTTCAACCTCGACTACTACACACAGTTCCCCCGCAAGATCATCGCGGTGTGGGAGGGGGGGCTCGCCATCCACGGCGGCATCATCGGGGGCATCCTGGTGGGCGGCGGGTATGCCTACCTGCGCAAGCTGCCGGTTCGCGAGTACCTGGACATCGCCGCGCCCGGCCTGGTGCTGGGGCAGGCCATCGGCCGCTGGGGGAACTATTTCAACGAGGAGGCCTTCGGCACTCCCACCGCGCTGCCCTGGAAGCTCTATATCTCCCCCTCGCACCGCCCCCTCCTGTACGCTCAGGACGACTTCTTCCATCCCGCGTTCCTGTACGAGTCGATCTGGGACCTCGCGGTCTTCTTCCTGCTCGCCCTCGTCCTCCGGAAACGGCTCAGGCCCGCCAAGGGCGCGCTCTTCCTCGCCTATATCGGGCTCTACTCCATGGGGCGCTTCATCACGGAGGGGCTGCGGACCGACCCCCTCATGTTCGGGTCCATCCGGGTGGCTCAAGTGGTGAGCCTGCTCAGCGTGGCCGCGGCCCTGATCGCCGTCCCCATCATGCTCCGGCGCACCCGCGCCTGACCGGCGCGCGCGTGCACTTCGCTTTTCTCGGCACCTCCGGCGCGGTGCCGTCCCTGCGCCGGGACAATACCTCGCTGATCTTCGTGGGCGGCGCGGAGTCGGTGCTGGTGGACTGCGGGGGCAGCCCCATCCAGAAGCTGCTGCTGGCCGCCGTGGACCCGCAGAGCGTGACGCGGGTGGTGATCACCCACCTCCACGTGGACCACTCCTACGGGCTGCCGTCTCTCATCCGCGGGCTCGCCCTGATGGGACGCACCGCCGCGCTGACGATCAATTGCCGTGAAGAGCACGCGGAGCCCCTCCGGGAGCTGCTGCGCGTCTTCCGCATCCTCGACCGGCCCGAGCTCTTTCCGCTGCGCCTGGAGCCGGTGCCGGCTCTCCCGCGCGCCGCCATTGGCCGTACCGGCCCCTTCACGCTCTCCGCCTCGCCCAATGCGCATGGGCCCATGCCCAACCTGGCCCTGCGCTTCGACGCGGCGGCGGCGCCGTCGGTCGTCTACTCCTCGGACACCGAGCCCTGCGAGGCGGTGGTGGAGCTCGCCGGGAGCGCCGACACCCTCATTCACGAGGCGACCTTCTCCGAGGGCGACCGCGCCCGTCACGGCGTGCACTCCACGGCCCGGCAGGCGGGAGAGATCGCGGCGCGCGCCCGGGTGCGCCGCCTCATCCTCGCCCACATCGATACCGCCCATCACGACGCCCCGGCCGCCCTCGCCGACGAGGCCCGGCAGTCGTTCGACGGCGAGGTGGAGATCGCGGAAGAGTTCATCCCATATCCCCTGTGACCACGTATGCGTCCGCGGACGGCCGGGGGCGGCTCATCGTGGGAGACGGCCGCCGTCTCGGCGCCATCGCGACGGGGGAGGTGGCCGTGATCATCACCTCGCCCCCGTACTGGGTGCGGGGGCGCGGCCTTGCCTCCGCCCAGCGCTGGGCGCGGACCCTGGCCACGGAATTCGGCCGGCAGTGGCGGCGCGTGCTCGCCCCCGACGGCGATTGCTGGCTCGTCATCGGCGACCGCCACGACGGGCGACAATGGGCCGGCCTGGACGGACTCGTCACGGACGCGATGCGCCGCGCGGGCTGGACGCTCCAGGCCAAGGGCTGCTGGGCCCAGGTGCGGTCGCGCGAGCGGTGGGACAACCGGATCAACTATGTCCTCCGCTTCCGAAAGGCGGGCGCCCATCCGGTCCGGCCCCGATCGGTGACCCTGGCCTGGATGCTGCCGCTGCCGTGGTCGCACCCCGAGAGCCGCTGGGACGCCACGCCACCGGCGGTGATCCGGCGGCTGCTGGCGGTGAGCCGCAAGCGCGGCGCGGTCCTGGATCCTTTCCTCGGCGCGGGGACGGTGGCCCTGCTGGCGGCGCGAGCGGGACGGCGGTGGATCGGCGTGGAGCGGGACCGGCGCATGGCCGCGCTGGCGGCGCGGCGGCTGGGGCTTCGCCGGATCAGGACACGCGTGCGCGGATCCGCTTGACGAGCTCCTGATAGGAGGACTTGGTCAGGACCTCGCTGAACTGGGCCCGGTAGTTGGCGGTGATGCTGATGCCGTCCACCACCACATCGTAGATGAGCCAGCGGTCGCCGCGGGCGCTCAGCCGATAGTCGATGCTCACGTCGCCCTGGCGCATGACCACCCGCGTGCGGACGGTGGCCTGCTCCCCATCCACCGACTCGCCCGCGTAGGCGATCTTCTCGCCGCCATACCGCTCGATCTTGGCGAGGTAGGCGCGCTCGACGAGGCCGCGGAAGAGGTCCGAGAACTCCGCCCGCTCGGCCTCGCTGCGCGCGTCCCAGTGCGGGCCCAGCGCGCGATGTGCCATCTCCGCCCAGTCGAAGATGCCGTTGGTGATGTCGCGGAGCGCCTGGCGCCGCTCGGACGCCCTGGCCGCGGGCTTGAGCGTGGGGTCGTCGAGGGTCTGCAGCACCCGCTCGATCTCCGGACGGAGGCGGTCGGTGACCGAGTCCGCCGCCACGTGCGCGGCGCCCCAGAGCGCGAGGAGGACCATGGCCACGGACAGGAGCAGGCGAGTCGGCGTCATGCCACAGGGGAGTGCAAGCGATATGCCCGGCCGACGCGCGCGCGCGCGTCGACGCTCCTCTTTTGCAACCCGCTGTTTTCCTGGGTCCGGGTCGGTTGACGTCCGGAGCCCGGCGCGCGAGCAGTCAGGCGGGTGTGTCAAATGTGCCGGTACGGATCGACCAACCTCGTCAGCGCGAAGACGTGGACGGGGAGCGGCCGAGCCGCTCCTCCACCAGCCGGCGCAGCGAGGCGGCGTCGAAGGCGGTGGCGCGTCGGCTCGGGGCGGCGGCCTCAGTCTTGAGCCCGGTCTCGCTGACGATCACGCAAATTGTGCCGTCCGGGTCCAGGGCGCGCTCCGCGAGGAGCCGCTCGAGGACGGCGAAGCTGGCCGCTCCGGTGGGCCCCGCCCAGATCCCCTCGACCCTCGCCAGCCGTGCCTGGGCGGCCAGGATGGCGGCGTCCTCGGCGTCTCCCGCCACGCCCCCGCTGTCCCGGAGGATGCGGAGCACCCACTCGCCCTTCTTCCCCGGGTTGCCGGCGGCGAGGCCCTCCGCGACCGTGTACCCGATCTTGAGCGGGGTCAACGGCCGGTTCTCGCGCCATGCGCTCGAGATGGCGTTGGCGCGCGTCGCCTGGGCGGCGACCATGCGCGGCCGGCGGGGGATCCAGCCCGCCTGCTCCATCTCCGCGAAGCCGCGCGCGGCGGCGATGAAGGTCTCGCCCACCGCCACCGGCGCCACCACGACCTCGGGCGGCTTCCAGTCGAGCTGCTCCGCGATCTCGTAGGCGATGGTCTTCTTGCCTTCGTGCTTGTAGGGATTGCGCGAGGCCCCGCAGTCGAAGAAGAGCCGCTGCTCCACGAGGTCATCCCAGAGGCCGATGAGGTCGTCGTAGACGCCCGCGTAGAGCACGAGATCGGTGGCGGCGGCCGCCATGTGCAGGAGCTTGGGCGCGGACGTCTTCTCGTAGGCGAAGATCAGCGACCGCAGGCCCGCCCGCGCGGAATAGGCAGCCACCGAGGAGCCGGCATTGCCGCTCGACACCACCGAGGTCGCGCGGAAGTTGAACTGGAGCGCGGCGGCGACCGCGGTGGCGGAGGAGCGGTCCTTCACGGTGCCGGTGGGGCCGGAGCCCTCGTACTTGACCAGGAGCCGCCGCACCCCGAGCTCGCGCGCCAGGCGCGGGCATTCCAGCAACGGGCTGCCGCCCTCGCCCAGGGTGACGCGATGGGACGGGTCGGCGATGGGGAGCACGGCGGCGTAGCGCCACAGTCCGGTGCCGGCGAGAAGGACGCGGCCGTCGTGGACCAGCCGGGCAGTGTCGTAGATCAGCTCGAGCAGCCCCGCGCAGGCGCGGCACTCCAGCGTGTAGCCCAGCGGATGCGTGGCGCCGCAGTCGATGCAGCGGAGCCCGGTGGCGAGGCTAGTGGACTCCAAACCGCCGGTCCAGCTCGTGGACGATCTCCTCGATCCGGTGCCGCAGCGTGTGCTCGCCCAGGGCGCGCTTGAGCGCGTTCTGGCCGATCTCGCGCGCCTCGTCGGGATGGGCGAGGTAGTAGTCGAGATGGCGGCGCAGCTCGTGGAGATCGCGGTAGGTGATCACCTCGTGGCCGGGGACGAAGAGCGAGGGAAGCTCGTCCTTGTGATCCGCCACCTGGCAGGCGCCGGAGGCGGCCAGCTCGAAGGCGCGCGTGTTCACCCCCACGATGTCGTTCATCGGGTGATGGTGGTTGAGCGACAGCGTGGCCCCCGAGTAGATCGCCAGCTTGGCCTCGCCCCATACCGGTCCGCCCGCGACGAGGTTGCGCACCTCGGACGACTCCGCGCGGTCCCACCCGCGGCCCCAGAGGCGCATGGGATAGAAGGCCAGCTCGCGCACCAAGCGCTCGCGATACGGATAGTGGCTGCCCACGAAGGCCACCGTGCCCCGGAGCTGGCGCGCCTGTTCCGGAGTGGGCGTCACCGGATGGTGCATCTCCGGCACGCAGTAGAGCGGCAGGTAGTGGAGGTTCCGCAGCCCCACGCCCTCCAGCGAGCGCAGCGCGTACCGCTCCTTGGTGAGGAAGAGATCGTAGGCCTCGATATGCTCGAAGGGGATCATCCACAGCGGGTTGTCGGGGAAGAGGTTCACGAACAGCGTGTCCACTCGCGCCTTGACCCGGCGGATCACGCCCGGCGTGATGGGCCCGCCCTTGACCACCATCACCACCGCCGGGCGCCAGTCGAGGCAGGCGCGCTCGAGCCGGCGCAGGATCCAGAGCTGATAGGCGGCCTTGGTGCCGCGGTTCTTGTAGAGCGGGTTGTCGCGGCGGTAGGCGAAGGTCCGGACCTCGTGGCCCAGCGCGCGGAGCTCGTCGCGGAGGTCCATCCCCATGTGCTCGGCCCGCTCGAAGGGCAGGACGATGAGCCAGCGCATCGTCCTCAACCTATCACAAACGCCATTGACAGGCCCGGCGGGCCGGCCGGACAATTGCCGCATCTGCGCATGCGATCCACCGCCCTCCGCCGTCACGTGCCCTCGCTGATCCTCTTCGCGTCGCTGCTCGCGGCGTGGCAGCTCGCGGTGTCCGTGCTCAAGATCCGCGAGTACCTCCTGCCGGGCCCGTGGGCGGTGCTGCGGGCCACGGTGGACTTCCGCATCCCGTGGGCGCATCACATCTGGATCACCAGCGTGGAGATCGTGGGCGCCTTCCTCGTCGCGGGCGCGGTGGGCGTGCTGCTGGGCACCGCCATCGCGTGGTCGCCCGCCGCCGCCCGCGCGCTGGTGCCCTTCCTGGTCTTCGTCAACACCTTGCCGAAGGTGGCGGTGGCGCCGCTCTTTCTCCTGTGGCTCGGCTACGGCATCTTCCCGAACATGCTCATCGGAGCCCTCATCGGCTTCTTCCCGGTGGTCATCAATACCGCGGTGGGGCTCACCCAGGTGGAGTCGGACATGCTCGACCTCGGGCGCGTCTTCGGCGCGCCCAAGTGGAAGGTGTTCGCCACTATCCGTATCCCGAACGCCTTTCCCTACATCCTCGGCGCGCTCAAGATCACCGCCACCGCCGCGGTGGTGGGCGCCATCGTGGGCGAGTTCGTCGCCTCGCAGGCCGGGCTGGGCAGCGTGATCGTCGTCAGCCAGACCAACCTCAACACGCCGGTGGCCTTCGCCGCCCTCGTCTGGATCTCCGTCATCGGCCTCGTGCTCTACGGCGCCGTCGACCTTGCCGCGCGCCGGCTCGCCCCCTGGGCGGAGACCGGCGCCGCCTCGTGACCAAGGAGAAGCTCATGCTCCGTCTCGTCCTCGCCGCCGTCCTCGCCCTCAGCTTCGTCCCCGCCGCCTTTGCCCAGGCGCCGCAGAAGGTGGTGTTCGCGCTGAACTGGTTCGCCGTCGGCGACCACGCCGCCTACTGGGTGGCGCTGGAGAAGGGCTACTACAGGGACAAGGGCCTCGAGGTCGAGCTCCAGAACTCCAAGGGCTCGGGCGACTCCATCGCCAAGGTGGACACCGGCCGCGCCGACGTGGGCCTGGCCGATGCCAGCGTGGTGATCCCGCTGGTGGCCAAGGGCGCCAAGATCAAGGTGGTGGGGGCGGTGTTCGACCTCACGCCGCTGAACATCTGGACGCGCAAGGACACCGGCATCGTCAAGCCCAAGGACCTCGAGGGCAAGACCCTGGCCGCGCCGCCGGGCGACTCGCAGCGCCAGCTCTTCCCCGCCTTCGCGCGCATCAACGGCATCGACGAGAAGAAGGTGACCTGGGTGAACATCGAGCCCGCGGCCAAGTTCGTGGCGCTGTCCGAGAAGCGCGCGGATGCCGTGCCCGACTACACCACCGGGCAGCCCTTCTGGGAGAAGGCGGTGGGCAAGGAGAACCTCGTCCGCATGCCGTGGTTCCAGTACGGCTTCGACACGTACTCCATGTCCATCATGGCGAGCGAGAAGACGATGAACGAGCGGCCCAAGGTGCTGAAGGACTTCCTGGAGGCGTCCTACCGGGGCTGGCGGGACGTGATGGAGAATCCCAAGGCCGCGCTGGAGATCTTCCGGAAGCGCGTGCCCGAGATCGACCTCGCCCTCATCGAGCCGAACATGATGCTGGGGCTCGAGCTCATGAAGACCGACCGCTATGCGCAGAACGGGATCGGCTGGATGGACCGCGCCAAGATGTGCCGCACGGTGGAGCTGATCAACACGTACATGGAGGTCCCGAAAAAGGTGAGCTGCGACGAGGTGTTCACCAACTCCTTCCTGACCCGGATCGAGCCGCCCAAGAGCATGCGCTAGC
>Ga0134122_10000385_pt1 | contig 29279 bp, 30 predicted proteins | sample KB302_FD_96461 | JGI IMG/M metagenome (GOLD analysis project Ga0134122, IMG submission 96461) | Terrestrial soil microbial communities without Nitrogen fertilizer from Kellogg Biological Station, Michigan, USA - KB3-0-2 | ecosystem: Environmental > Terrestrial > Soil > Unclassified ...
AAGTCGAAGAACAGGGTGCGGTCGGCCTCGGTGGCCAGCGAGATCATCTTGCCCTTCGATTCGGGGGCGGTCTTGTTGTAGATGTACTGCAGGTTGGTCGTCTTCCCACACAGACCGGGACCGTAATAGACGATCTTGCAGTTGATCTCCTTGCTGGCGTAATTGATGAAGGTCATTCTCGGTGCCTCGGTCCATCATCCGCCGCCGCGACGATCCGCCGGGAGGTGCCCGGAAGGAAGCCGCCGCGATGGCGGCGTCTTCGGGCTCGCGGCGGCTATTCGCCGAAAAGCGCGTCGATGTCGTCGTCGGTGATCTCGGAAAAGGGGCTTGCGTGAACAGCTCCCTGCGCTCCTTTTTCACCTTTCTGCAGCATCACCTCGAAGATCTTCTCCAGGTCCGCGTTTGCCCTCTTGACCCGCAACCGCACCAGGCCGAGCGAGGACCGTTCGTCGAAGATCACTACCAGGATGGCGCGCTTGGCGACGATGGAGATGTGGATGTGGTCCTGCTGTCCCTCGTGGAACAGCACCGAGAACTCCCGCTCGCCGATCAGCTTCGCCAACCCGTCGGTGGCAGCCACGTTGCCGGCGGTCAGCGAGGCGAGCGAGGTGGTGTCGAACTGCTCGATCTCGCCCGCCGCGGCAATCTGCTGACCGTTCTTGTCGATCAGGAAGACGGCCTTGGCGTTGGCCTCCTGGCGCAGACGGCGCAGGGCCTCCTCGAGATGCCTGAACTCCTCCTCGTAAAGCACGAAGTCGGCTGCGCCCATGGCCATCCTTTCCGGACCGCGCGACGATACAACATCGCGCACCGGGCCGTCAAAGCTTTGATTCCACGTCAGTTGTCTCTGCCCGAAAGACGCGCTCAGCGGAACAGCCGCCAGCCCTGGAGGACATCGCTCTCGGCCAGCACCAGTTCCTGCCCCTCCTCCCGGAACCGCAGCGGGATCGGCGAGCACCCCTGGCCGTTGGCGTTCGTCTCCGCCAGGCGGAAGGCCTTGTCGCACTTGTTGCACACCATCCACTCCCCCTCGTGCCGGAACCCCCGCTTGGTCTTGGCGCACGTCTCGTCGGCGTCGAAGGCGACCTGCACGTGGCCGGCGCCGTCGCGCCCGACGAAGAACCGCACCTCCTGATTGCCGGAGTTGAGGAAGCGGTAGAAGCGGACGTCCTGGGGCTTCAGGTCCGCCAGGCTGATTCTCACCTGCCCGCCCGGTCCGGGCGAGACCTGCTTGAAGCCCTGGGGATTCAGACGCCCCTCCAGAGCCACCTCGGCCGCCCAGACCACCCCGAGGACCAGCAGGACGATCAGGAATCCATGAACTGGTTTGAAACGGCGCATCGTGCCGGCCATTCTAGAACAATGTGTAGATGAACGGCGCGGTCGCCTGGCTGGTGACCACCAGCAGGATCACGAGTCCCAGGATGAGCACCAGGGGGACGATCCAGTACACCTTGTTCTGCCGGGCGAACTGCACGATCTCCCCGAGAAACGAGCCGACGTAGCGTAGCCTGCGCATGGAATTCTCCCTTCCTTCCGGACCTGCCTAGTCTAGCTGGAACTCCTGGCGCCAGTCTCCCCGCTCCTCCAACGGCGGCTGCGCCTTCTTGTCGAGGAGGAAGGGGCCAAGGACGAGGTAGTCCATCTCCGTGCGCATGAAGCAGCGGTAGGCGTCCTCCGGCGTGCAGACGATCGGCTCGCCGCGCACGTTGAAGCTGGTGTTGACGATGACCCCATAGCCGGTGAGCGCCTCGAACTCCGAGAGGATGGCGTGGTAGCGCGGGCTGTCTTCCCGGGAGACGGTCTGGATGCGGGCCGAGTAATCGACGTGCGTGATGGCGGGCACGTCCGAGCGCGGCCGGTTCACCCACTCGACGAGCGGCAGCTCCTTCTCGTCTCCCCGCTTCGGAATGCGCCGGCGCGCCACCACGTCGGCCACCAGCAGCATGTAAGGCGACGGGCGGTCCAGCTCGAAGTAGTCCGCGACCCTCTCCTCCAGCACGCTCGGCGCGAACGGCCGGAAGCTCTCGCGGTACTTGATCTTCAGGTTCATCACCGACTGCATTTTCGGCGATCGCGCGTCGCCGACGATCGACCGCCCGCCGAGCGCCCGCGGGCCGAACTCCATGCGTCCCTGGCAGAGGCCGACCACGTTCTCGCCGGCGATCAGCTCGGCGATCCGCCGCGCCCAGTCCGCCTCGGGCAGCTCCTCGTACGGCAGGCGGTGGAAGTCCAGGTACTCCCGGATCTGCTCGCGGGAGAACTCCGGCCCCAGGAGAGCGCCGCGCATGGCGTCCCGCGCTTTACCGCCGGTGAAGGCCAGGGCCCGCGGCTTGCCGAGCGCGTTGTGCCAGACGGCGAGCGGCGCTCCGAGGGCGCCGCCGGCGTCCCCCGCCGCGGGCTGAATCCACAGGTCGTCGAAGATCCCCGCGCGCAGCAGCACGCCGTTGGCCACGCAGTTCAGGGCGACGCCGCCGGCCATGCAGAGGTGGCGCTTGCCGGTGAGCTCCCGGGCGGTGCGGGCGAGCTTGAGGACGATCTCCTCCGTGACCTCCTGGATCGACCTCGCGAGGTCCATCTCCCGCTGGGTGATGGGCGACTCGGGCCTCCGCGGCGGCCCGCCGAACAGCGCCGCGAATTTGGCCGTAGTCATCTCCAGGCCGTCCAGATAGCCGAAGTAGTCCATGTTCATGCGGAAGGAGCCGTCGTCGCGGACGTCCACCAGCTCCCGCCGGATGGCGTCCGTGTACCTGCCCTCGCCGTAGGGGGCGAGCCCCATCAGCTTGTACTCGCCCGAGTTCACCCGGAAGCCGGTGAAGTAGGTGAAGGCCGAGTAGAGGAGGCCCAGTGAGTGGGGGAAGGTGATCTCCCGGAGGAGCCGCAGCCGGCTACCTTCGCCGACGCCGATCGTCGTCGTGGCCCACTCGCCGACGCCGTCGAGCGTCAGCACCGCCGCTTCCTCGAAGGGCGAGGGGTAGAAGGCCGACGCCGCGTGCGACTCGTGGTGCTCGGTGAAGAAGATCTCCTTCGGCTCGCCGACGCCGCAGCGGTCCAGGGCCTCCTGGATCTGAGGCGGGATCCACAGCTTCTCGCGCAGCCACACCGGCAGCGCCATCACGGCCGAGCGCAGCCCCTTCGGCGCCACCGCCAGGTAGGTCTCGAGGATGCGGTGGAACTTGAGCAGCGGCTTGTCGTAGAAGACGACGCCGTCGAGCTCTCCCTGGCCCACTCCGCCCTCGGCCAGGCAGTAGCGCACGGCGTTGAAGGGGAAGCCCTCGTCGTGCTTCTTGCGGGTGAACCGCTCCTCCTGGGCGGCGGCGACGATACGCCCCTCGTCCACCAGGCAGGCGGCCGAGTCGTGGTAGTAGCAACTGATGCCGAGCAGCTTCACGGGTCAGAACTGCTTCCGGTAGGACTCTGGGGTCCGCTCGCGCCCTTCCGTCGAGGTCCAGTAGGTGGGCAGCCGGCGATCGGCGTGGCGGGAGATCGCCAGCTTGTGGCGCGCCCGCAGCAGGAGCCCGACCGGCAGAAAGACCACGTAGAAGAGGACGACCATCAGCACCCAGGTCACCGCGGAGCCCACGGCATGGGCGAACCGGTCGAGGGCGCGAGCCAGCCCCTTGTAGAGGCCGAGGGGCGAGGCCATGGCGATCAACCAGACCAGGACCGCGATCGCGGCGATGACCACCGCCGCGGCCGGCCGGTGGAGAAGGAAATAGACGACCGCCGCAGCCGCCAAGCCGATCAGCCCGCCGGTCAACCCTTTCCGGCGGTTCGCCGCCGCCTCGCGGGCGCGCGCCTCCACGCTCCCGGCGGCGCGGTCGCGCCAGACCCAGGCGATGGACGAGGGCGATACACCCTTGGAGAGTGCTCTTGTTTCCGGCATATCTAGAGATAGGGAGACTCTTTCGGGCGTCTCCGAAGCGGGACAGGATAGTCTGCGATGGCAGTGCGTGGCAAGGGCGCCGGCCCGCTCGGCGGTATGGAGCGACTGGCGCCAGTCGCTTTGCTCGCTGCAGGGCAGAACGGCGCCGGCGACCTCAAACCGAGCGCTTGCTTTACCAGCAGCGTTATCTACTTACTGCTGCTAATTTTGACGAATTTTGGCGGCAACAAGGCGCTAGAGGGTGGCTCGCGTGAAATGTCTGTGGCGGTGCTTGCATTAAGTAATGGAAGTGGAGTAAGGTTGGACTTCAGTCAGAGCTAACTTGCCGTTGCGCCCGTCTCATTGACGGTAGCCTGGTGGGTTTTGCGTCTACCGAGAGTCCCAGGAGGGTATGGCGGAAGGATCGCAGCGGGTTTTGTCTCGCCCTTGCTAAGCAGCAGCACCTTAGCTACAGGTGGATAAATCGAGTTGGCTTTTTGCTACAGCGCTAAGAACATGAGGCAGACAGGTGCCGAGGAATGGTGGCTCTGGCCTTCGCCGAAGCGGCGTAGGAGTGCACTGGCAAGCCAATTCGCCTCGACGGGTAACCCTCCTGTCATGCGGGCTAAACCTTCTGCGATCGAGTGGTTTCTACAAGTGAACCACCCATTACGTGGGCAATGCCCCTTGAATGAAAGGAGGGTTCGTGATCTGGCTCTTGCTCTTTGCCGTACTCCACCTCCCATCAGTTCTCTATCCGGCGGGAAACGTGGCGGTGCCGGTGCTGGCGAAGGACGACTGTTGCGAAGCACTCGTCCCAGCGCCGCAAGAATCACCCAATCTCGCGACCATAATCGATCCTAACGGCTAACGTCCACCGACACTGGAGAGACTTTCGATGACCACGATCATTGATCCCGATGCCGGTAAGAATTAGGCCGCCGCGCCAGGGAAAGTAGCAATCCTATCGGCGAGAGAGGCTGCGAATTTCGCAGCCTCTCTCTTTTGGAGGTTTGTGAGATTCTTCCCCTGAAGGCCCTGAGCGATACGAAGCGCCTGCCGGAGCTCCTCCAGATTAGAACCGTATGTCCACACCACCTTGCAATAAGTTAGTAAGTAAGGTACAGCATGCGGAGAATCCGCCTCATATTGCATGCCCACGTCCCTAAGCTCCCGGCCTTGAGCCAGAAGACGATCCCGCTCAAGGTCCAGCCCGAGCAGGCACGAAAAATCTACGATGTTGTTTAGGGCGGGATACTTCGCGGTACTTCCCTCGATGTCCTTCAGGATAATATATGCCTTTTGGCAGACGTAGATTGCCATTTCCAGATAGTCCCTGTCTTCGTCCGTAAGCGTCTGCACCGTCGGCCCAGAGTGCAATGTGCCTATCACCATGCCCATAACTGTGTAGACCCTCCCCTCCAGCTCTTTTTCAAGCTTGGAAACTGTCTTTTGGGTCTCTACCTCCAAAACTTTGATCTGCTTCTGGGCGGCTTCCGATGCTTTGATCTCCTTCTGAATATCAGCCTTGAGGGACTGCCACTCGAAAATAGCGGCGATTGCCAGCAAAAGGGAGAAAATGATCAAAGCAACTGAGGAGGCCCCGAAAAGAAGAGCAGCGAAATCGCCAAGACCCGGAAGGTTCTTCGCGGGGTTACCGAGAGCCAGCGCAGCCCATACGAGATAGAAGGAGCCCGCAAGCAGGGCGACTAGAACAACGCATACGCAGGAGATAACGAGCGAGTTAGGCCATGGTTCTTTGAACCTTGTTTCTGTTTCTGTGGACATAGAGGATAGATCCTTATTTAGTGGCGTGGAGCAGTTCGTCTTCTCTGCGCTTACGCCGAGACACCTGTTCATCGTTCAGGCATACCCAGCGCACTCGTAGCTGCAAGAGTATAGCCTAGAGTCACGTTTCCGTGATTCCGCCCAGGAATTCTTCCGCCTGAACGACTTGCCAAGCCGATTTATGCCAAACTTCAAACTTCCAGTCAGCGCCTTGTGGTGCTAAACGGTCAGGGGTTCGATGGAGGACGGAGTGAAGCGATCGCGGCTATCCGCCGACGAAGAGCAGCGGCGGCAGGAAGCTTACCCTGTCCGACCGGAGGGATTTCGGCGAGGCGCACCTCGGCCACGCGCGGAGGGAAACGGACCTTCCGCGAGCTGCGGCTTCGGCTGGAGCGCTGGTGGATCCAGAAGAAGCTCGACCGGGCGCGCTGCAAGCGGGGGGCCCTGCGCATCATCCCTGGAGACCCGGGGATCGGGACCGCAATGTGCGCAAAGGGCCGTGGGTGAACTGAGAGCACTGCATTCGTGATGCCAGGCGTCCTCGCTGGAGGACAACGCGCGATTTTCCCTGCCGTTTTGGCGCGCAAACAGCCGCCGATTCCCTAGAACATTGGTTTTTCGGTTTTTTCATTGTTTTTTCGGCTCAAACAATGTTTGAAGTCAAAAAACAATATGTTGGTCGTTTCAAACAATGTTTTTTCCGAAAAAACAATGAAAAAACCGAAAAAACAATGTTTGACGGGAAAAAACAGTAGAAAAACCCGCCAGCGCGGTTCCAGGCGGCCGGAGCGGCCATTTTCCGGAAAACGAAGACGTGTTTCAGCGGTCCGCCGGGGGCCGCCTGGTTCTCCTGCTCCTATGCGGTCGCCGATTGGGCCTGGAATAATCTCCGAAAGAAAGGGCTTGACAGCGGCGTGCATATCGCGGATACTATGCGCGTTGAACGGTGGCAATAGGGCCGGCCGGGATCGCGAAGGAGTTGGCATCATGGAAAGGAATCGGGGACCTCCCACGGAGGCGTGGACGGATCGAGCCGGGATGCTCGTGCACCCCAACGAAACAAACGGATAACCCAGAAAAAGGAGAAAGACCATGAGAAAAGCACAGGAGTTCGCCAAGAAGATCACCGAGTGGGAGCTGATCAACGCCAACATCAAGCCGCGCCTGGCGGAGATGCCGCACCTGCAGGAGATCGCGACGGCCATCGAGGCGCTCATCGCCGAGGCCAGGGGTCTCGACGCCGAGCAGGAGATCGCTCGCGGGCGGCTGCAGGACATCATCCACCGGCGCCAGGAGGCGGAGAAGCGTGGGGAGACCCTGCGCCGCCGGGTGGCCGCCCATCTGAAGGGGAGCTTCGGGTTCAGCAGCGATGAGCTGGTGAAGTTCGGAGTCCGCCCCCGGGCGACGGGTCCGCGCAAGCGGAAGGCACCGGCCGAAACTCCGCCGACTTCGGCTCCCGAAGCCTAGTCCCTCGAACCCGCAGTAGGCAGTAATCCCGAGGGGGCGGTCCATCCCGGACCGCCCCTTTCGGGTGTTGGGAGGGCTTGCATAGCGCCAGGGCTCAGCAAGAGGGCACCGCAGGTCGTTTCGGTCCCAGGGCAACGCACACACCCGAAACGCGTCCGCGCAGACGGATAAACGGCGCCGGGCCGCGGTGTCTACACCCGAAGGATCGAGGTATAATCTGGTCGTCAAAGAACGGCTTTCGGGTGGAGTTCGTTCGGTGCGATGGCAGTGAAGCGGACCGCTCCCGCACTCTCCCCGTAGAGAAGGAGTCTTTATGAGCGGCTTCGAAGAGGTCTTCCTTTTGGGCGCTGCCGCCGGGGTCGTGAGCGTCGCGGTGCTGTCGCTCGTCGGGCGCAAACTCGCAGGGGCTTTCGCCCGGAATTCGCAAACAGTGCGCGACCGTCTACAGGCGACCGACGAGGCGTTGGTCCGCCGCCTCGATGCAGCCATCAACAATCCGGTCTCGGCCGCACTGAGCTTGGCCAAAACAAACCTCCTGTTTCTCCTCATGTTGTCCGCCATCTATGTCTTTGGTTTTTTCCGCAACACCTTTGTCGAGGTCATCCGCATTGCCAGGCTAAGTGACGGCTGGAAGGACTTTGTTGAAGTCGCGGCGCGGTGCACCACTGGTACGATCGTTATCTTCCTGCTTTGGATCATCTCCTACGAGCTACGTTTCTTCTTCCATCTGCACCGTATCGTTTTCAGCGAAAAGCGGGGAGCAGGTGGCGAGGAAGCGGGTGGCGGGGAAGGGACGTGAGCTTCAGCAGGACCGCCCGTATGGTAGCGGCGATCCGCACCATCGCGGCGCGCGGCGATGCCGGAGGAAGGCTCCTCGAAGACGATGTTATCGGCAGGCTGGTTGATCCCGCCGAGCTTGAGGAGATTCAGAACCTCCTCAAGCTCGGGACCGCTACCTACGAGTTTGTTGTCTCGCGCTGTTGCTACATCGACAACTGGCTACATCGCTTCAGGGCGGACGGGGGCCGTACCGTCCTGCTCCTTGGGGCGGGCCTCGACTCTAGAAGCTGCCGCTTCCCCGGCCTAGGTTTCATCGAAGTCGACTCTCCCATGGCCGTGAAGGCCAAGCGTGAGCTCCTGAAGACACGCGGAATCGATCCCCAGTGCGAGGTTCGGTACGTTGGTACCGATCTGGCGGCGATCCTGACCGCGGAAGAACCATCGTTGGGGATCGAGATTGGCGTCCTGGAGCAACCGGTGGCAGTGGTGGCTGAAGGGCTGGTCTATTACCTGCCCAAGGAGGCCATCGGCGGGTTGTTCGGTATTGTGCGGAGCCATCCTGGGGTGCGTGTGATCCTCGACTATATGGACGATCGTCTCTTCGAGCGGCAGGCTCCGCAGAGCTTCGAGCGCCGAATCCGGGCCGAAGGAGAGCTGGTTACCTCGCTCTGGAGCGTCGCAGAGATGGAAGGACTCTTTGAACAAGCTGGCCTCACAGTCCTCGAGAAGGTCGATACGTACGAACTCATCCGGCGCGATTTCCCGAAGACGGCGGTGACCTTCTCCTCGAACCACATCATCGCCGGGCAGGCGCGGGTGGCGTGAGGTGCTGATCACCGCAGCCCTACTCGGCCTAGTCATAGGAGCATGTGTGATCTATGGGATCTTTGCGCTCCTGCGGATCGATCCAGCTCTCCTCGTCCCGAGCGCCGGTCCACGCGCCTTCATTTCATATGCGCGAGAGGACCGCAGAATCGCCGTACGCCTCGAGCTGGGCCTGCGGCAGCATGGTATCTTGCCGTGGGTCGATGTCTCGCAGCGTCTGCTCGGGACGCTGCTCGCGGAGAATATCGCGCGGGCGGTCGGAGCGGCCCATACCTTCATCGTCCTGATCTCGCGGAGTTCGGTGGAATCGAAGTGGGTGCGCCTTGAGATCGAGTACGCGCTACAGGCTCACCTTAGGGCAGGTGTGAGGATCCTCCCAGTACTATTGGATGGTACTCCGGCACCGTCGGCGCTTGAGCCATTCTGGAGCGAGGTTGTACAGGAGTGGGACGAAGAGAGCATCGCGCGAATCGGCCAGAGCTGCCGCGAGGCATGGGCAGAGATGCGGGTGGCAACAATCGTGGGGGAGTCGTCGGGAAAAGGATAGCTCATGGAAATGGTACGCAAGTTCGTGATCGCGGCCCCACACCGAAGGATCTGGGGCTCCCCATAGATTACACCCCTTATCCCGACTTCGACCCTCGTGAGTATGGCCGTGCCTTCTTCCTGAGCCCCTGGATCTCGGTGGAGCCGCAATCGATATTTTTAACCTCACGTTTCCCTGATCCCGCCCAAGAATCCGCCCGCCTGAACGACTTGGAGGACGATTTGCGACAAGCCTCCAGTTGGCCACGCCTTGCGGGACGAACGTCAGGGGCTCGATTGAGGACGAAGCGGAGTCGAGGCTTACCCGCCCTCGAAGGGCAAGGCCGGCGGGAAGCTTCCTGCGGAAACAGGACGTTGCGGCCCCCGCTCCTGAGTCGCTCAGCGGCCCGGCGAAAGGCATCGACGAATTCGCCGTAGACGGCCCGGAGCAACTGGCGCCAGGCTTTGCTCGCGGCATGACAGAAGGGTGCCGGCGATCTCTTCGAGTGGCTGGGCCGACTCTGGGGATCTCCCTACATTTCGTCGCCGGGATTCGGTGCAATGTCAGGTACTTTGGCGAGTACCGACAGGAACTTCTCCCGATCGCCACGCCTGGCTCTTTCCTCGAGATAGTCGACGGTCATCAGAGCCGCCATCTTTTCCGCCACAGCCGTGCTGATGAACTGATTGATGGAAATGCCCTCCTGCTCGGCGAGCTCGCGGACTCGCTTGTGGAGGTAATCCGGCAGCCTAAGACTCAGCGTACTCATTGAGACTCCTCCAGGATTCGCAGGAACTCCTTCGGCGGGTGGACCTGCACGCCCAGGCGCTCTGTCCCTCCGAAGTCCCGTTGATTGTGGGTGATGATGGCTTCACAACCTGCCGCGAAGGCAAGCTCCAGGATCATGTCATCCTTGGAGTCTTGGAGGTACGGCCTCCACAGGAAGAATATGTTCTGCTTGTAGCCGACGCTGCAGATGTAATCCAAGAAATCCCTCACTTGCTCGTTTGTGTACAGGCCGCTCGCCACGTGGCGAGCCAGGGCGTCCTCGTACTCAAAAAGTAGGGGCACCGAGATTGCGATCTCAAACCGGCTTGCCTCGAGCAGTGTGAGTAACTTGAATGAGGCTCCTCGGCGCGAACGCAACCCCGCAACGACTACGTTGGTATCCAGCACAACCCGTCTCCGGCCCACGGCAGTATCATAGGCGATACCGTCGACCGCGTCAAGGAAGGCATAGCAGCGGCAGCCGGGCGGTCATCATCAAAGCGCGCCGTGAGGTCTCGCGGTGCATGAGAAAGCATAAGCCGTCGCTTATGGTCAAGCGTCAGGGGGGCGCCTCCGGGGAGCTACACCGCCATCTTCTGAAGGCGGAGAGACGCACCTTGGGACCTGCCTCCCGGGAGCAACACCCTGAATCAATTCCTCCCGGGCCACAGGCGCACGCCGGCTCTGGCATCGTCCTTGCCCCTGGTTGAGAACGACCTGACCTATCTTGAAAGGAGCCCCGTCATGGGAGACGTAGAAGTGAAGGTCACCTACAAGTACGTGGACAACCCCTCGGTGGAGAACCCGTTCACGGTCGACATGGAGGTTCACGTCGAGTCCGGCAAGATCTTCATGGGCAGTGCTTGTCTTTGTAAAGGCGTTCACAGAGTGTACTGGACCCTGAAGGGCGATCCTTCGGAGCTCTCGAATTTCAAGCTCACAAGTAATACGCCGGCCCTGGTCATACTGCACGGACTTCCAACCAAGGATCCTGTCACAGGGAAATGGACGGCTCTCATCGAAAACACGGGAGTCAAAGAGGTCAACGGGCTCAGTTATACTTTCGATTGCAATCCTCCGGTGAATTTCTCCCACGACCCCACCATCGCCGTGACCAACGATCCGCCTCCGGGCGGCATTCTCCTTTAAGGGAGAACGGCGCGAGGGAAGCCGGGTTCGCCGCGTAGCGGATCGAAGAAGGGGAGCGCGAACCAGGAGGCCTCCACGCCGCCCTCGGCGGCTCGCCGGGCATGGAAGAGCGCTGAGCCGCGGTCGCCGACGAGAACGTAGATCACCGCCGCCTCGTAGGCGAGCTGGGCATTGTCGGGGGTGAGCCGGAGGGCGCGCTGGATCGCCTCGACCGCCTGCGCGGTCCGCCCGAGGTGGGCGAGGGCTTGGGCCTCAACCGCCATGAGCTGCCAGTTCGCGGGAGTGCCCAGGCGCGCAGCCGTGCCGGCGATATTCTCGTAGAGCCGCCGGGCCTCCTGCGGCCGGCCGCTGAGGAGGAGGCAATCCGCCAGGTTGAGGGCCGCGGAGGGATCCTCGGGCTGCAGGGTCAAGGCCTCGCGGAGGCTCCGTTCGGCCTCGCCGTAGCGCCGCAAGAGAAGGAGCGCGACGCCGAGGTTGGTGAGGGCTTTGGGGCTGGGGTCGTCCTGGGCTGCCCGGCGCAGCAGCGTGACGGCGCGGTCCGGATGGCTCAGGAGCTCGATCTGAGCCAGGGCCTTGAGGCCTTCGACGTTCCTCGGCGAGCGCTTCAGGAGCTCTTCGAGGTGCTGCCGGGCGGCGTCGAGACGGCCGAGGCGATACTCGGCGTTGGCCACCGTGAGCAGGGTCGCCCAGGAGGGCTGCAGGCGGGCGGCTTCGCCCATGAGCTCGAGAGCCTCTTCAGGGCGGCCCCGGCGCTCGGCGAGCTGCCCGCGGCGCAGGAGGCTGCCCGCGGGGTCGGATTCCTCCATCCGCTCCAGCACGCCTTCGGCCTCGTCGAGGTCTCCGGTATCCAGATGGAGGGAAAACAGGGTCGCCAGCAGCCGGGGATCGCCCGGCGCGATGTCGAGGGCCTGCTTCGCGACGGCGAGTCCCTGCGCCAGATAGCGCTTCTCACCCGTGTCCAGGTACCGGCGCTTGGCCACCCAGGTCTCGAGCATGTAGGCATCGAGGAACTTCGGGGCCCGCCGCCGGAGGTCCTCCAGGGAGGCGAGGACCTGCTCGAGGGCCGCGGGGTCGCCAAGATGGCGGCGGAGGTCGAGATAGGTCCTGTAGTCCTGCTCGGAGATCTGCAGCTCCAGGCTGGGAACCCGCAGCTTGCTGTCGGCATAGCCCTGCCGGAGAGAGGCTGCGACGGCGTTGGCGAAGAGCTGCGGGTAACCAAAGGGGAGGCGCAGAGAATCCGACCAGAGCACCCGGCCGTCGTTGCCGCCGAGCCGCCGCAGGTCCACCTGGCAAAAGTCTCCCTGGCAAACCGCTCGCGACCCCACGGCCTCGCCGGCCGCCAAGGCGTGCGCCACGGCCGCCGGCGCCCCCTGCACCGCGAGAACCTGAGAGCTGTCGAGCGCGGCGAGGCCCTGCAAGGAGGCCACGGTCCGCAGCAGCGCGGCCTGGAGGTTGGCGGTCACCTGGACGTTGTCTTCGGAGGAAAGCGAGCCCGTGACCTCCGGCTTGAGCACGGCGACGTACACCGGCGGGGCCGCTTTGCGAGTCAGCAGATAGCCGGCCGCGCCGAGGACCAGGAGGGCGAGGCCCGCTGCCGCCCAGGCCCACCGTTTCCACCGTGCGCGTGCCGGAGACCAGGCCATGGATGAGCCCGAGCTGCCGGATTCCCACAGGCCGGCCGCCGCGAGCTCTGCCAGGACCTCCTTCGCGTCCGCGTACCGTTGCCGCGGTTCCTTGGCCAGGCAGCGGCCTGCGATCCCGGCGAGCGCGGGCGGCGCGTCTGGACGGATCTCCTGGAGCGGTGCAGGGTCCTCGTGTAGGACGGCGTGCACCATGCCTTTGCGCTCGCCGCCGAACGGGCATTGCCCGGCGAGCATCTGATAGAGGATCACCCCGAGCGCCCAGAGATCGGCGGCCGGGCCGCTCGGCTCGCCGCGGAACTGCTCCGGGGCCATGTAGGCGGCCGTGCCCACGGCAAAGCCCTTCTCCGTGACGGAAGCAGACTCCGCCCAGCGGGCCAGCCCGAAATCGAGCAGCTTCACCCGCCCGTCGCGCAGCAGCATCACGTTGTCCGGCTTGAGGTCGCGATGGACGACGCCGGCTTGGTGGGCCGCGGCAAGGGCCGAGGCGAGCTGGCCGATGATTGCGGCGGCCTCGCCGGCGGGAAGCCTGTGCCCGGGCTGCCGGTCGAGGCGGCTGGCCAGGGTCTCGCCGTCATAGAAGGCCATGGCGATGAAGAGCCGGCCCTCATGCTCCCCGATCTCGTAGACCGTGCCGATATTGGGATGGTCGAGCGCCGCGGCGGCCTGGGCTTCGCGGCGGAAGCGGATCTCGTCCCGGCCCGCGCGCGCCCTGGGGGAGATGAGGAACTTCAGCGCCACCTCCCGGCCGAGCTCGAGGTCGACCGCCTGGTAGACGATCCCCATGCCGCCACGGCCCAGCAGGCGCACGACCCGAAAATGAGAGATCTGGCGGCCCGGGAGAGAGTCCTCGTCCTGGATGGCCGGGCTCGACGGTATGGCACCCGCCAGCGTGCGGTCCGAGCTTGAAGGAAGGGGTAAGGCCGTGCCGCAGGCCGAGCAGCGGGAGTCGAACTCCGAGTTGCTCTGACCGCAGGCCGGGCAGAGGAGAGCCTGCATCAGGCCTCCTCCGCGGGCCTCGCCTTCAGGGAGAGGGAGGAGCGGTGCCGGGCGAGGAGCTTCTGGAGATAGCTGCGGTGGAGGCCCGATTCGCGGGCCGCCCGTGACACATTGCCGTCGCAGCGCTGCATCAGCTCTTCGATGAAACGCCGCTCCACCTCGGCGACGCCGGCCTCGCGGGCCGCGTTCAGCGACTCGCCGGTGAGCTCGCGGAAGGCCGGCTCGGGCGCGGGACCGTCGCCGGCCGTTCCTGCTATTTCCGGCGGCAGGAGGCCGGCGTCGAGCTCCGGACCCCGGGCGAGCAGGCAGACCCGCTCGACGGCGTGGGAGAGCTCGCGGACGTTGCCGGGGTAGTCGTAGGCGAAGAGGGCGCGCTCGGCGCGCGGCGTCCAGCGTGGCTTCTCACCCGGTCGCCGCCAATGCCGGCGCAGGAAGTGATCCACGAGGAGCGGCACGTCCCCCCGGCGTTCGCGCAAAGGAGGCAAGGTCAGGTCCAGCACCTTCAACCGGAAGTACAGGTCTTCCCGGAACCGCCCCTCGCGCACCATCTGCCGCAAGTCGCGGTGGGTGGCGGCGACGATGCGTACGTCCACCTTCTCCGTGCGGTCCGAGCCGAGCCGCTGGATCTCACCGAACTGGAGGAAGCGCAGCAGCTTGGCCTGCGCCTCGATGGGGATCTCGCCGATCTCGTCGAGGAAGAGCGTGCCGCCATGGGCCGCCGCCAGCCGGCCGGGGCGGTCGCGCTTGGCGTCGGTGAAGGCCCCGGCGACGTGGCCGAAGAGCTCGGACTCGAGCAGCGTCCCGGGCAGGGCGGAGCAGTGTACGGTGACGAACGGTCGGCCGCGCCGCGGGCTGTTGACGTGCAGCGCCCGGGCGATCAGCTCCTTGCCGGAGCCGGTCTCGCCGAGCACGAGGATGGGAGCGTCCGCGCCCGCCACCTGGGCCACGATCTGGAGGATCTCGACCATTCGCGGATCGCGGGTGACAATGCCCGCGAAGTCGTGCTGCGAGAAGAGGTCGCGCTCCAGGCTGCGGTTGCGCCGCCGCAGGCTTTCGCGCTCGCTGGCCCGCAGCAGGAAGAGGCCGGCGACCTCGGCGAGCGCGGCGGAGAAATCCCGGCTCTCCTCGCCGAAGCTGTCCACCTGCTCGCGATTTTCGAGATAGATCACGCCGTAGACCTCGCCGCCGTGGCGCAGCGGCGCGACCAGAGCGCAGCAGCGGCCGATCACCAGCGCGCTCTCGCCAGAGCCGAACCGCGAGTCCTCGATCAGATTGGGCAGGTAGAGGAGCGTCCCGGTCTCGATCGCCTCGCGCACCAGGGTGCGGCTGTACCGCCGTTCCACCGCGGAGCGCTGCTCGCGGTCGTAGCCAACGTCGAACTTCTGCTGGAACGACCCCTCCTCGCGCACCACGACGAAACCCGTCTCGGCGCCGCAGCGCTCGACGATGCGGCGCAGCAGCACCTCCGGCGCCCGCTCGCCGTCCTCCTCGGCGAGCAGGAGCTTCGAGATCTCGAAGAGCTCCTCGTAGAGGTTCATCCGCCCCTGCCTCCGATCGATGACACCTGCCTCTGGAATCGGGCAGATCTTAGAGCAAAGCGGAGGAAAAGTCTGTAGCAGGACGACGGCGGCGGTAGAGAGGATCCCCGCGGAGAAGCGAATGTGGGATCTGCCTCCGCCGGGTGGCATGGATGACCGGGCCGGAGATCGCCATGTGTCTTTGTCTCAATGGTTTGCCTCACTCTCGGCGCCGCCGGGCGGAGCGGTATGGAAGTTGCCCTAGGAGGGTGTCGTGGAACGATCCCACAAAAGAAGAAAGGAAAAACCTATGTCAACGCAAGTTAGCGCAGAGATGCTTGCAACCGCCGCCGATTACGACTCCGGATGGATTTCGGACAACAACTCCAGCGACCACGAAAAGTCGTTCGAGCACCACTTGGGTGTCGTTCCAAGCCGCATCACCGTCTATTTCTCGGCGGACCAGTTGCTGGCCTTCGTCGCGACGAGCAACACGAGCTCCCAGCTCAGCTTCAATCCTGAAGGTGTCTGCTGCGACGATAAGTACGTCAGGATGTGGATCACCGAGAGAGCGAATCTGTTCGACACCATCGATTTCATCAACAATATCGGCCATTGGGTCGGCCGAACGAGAGGTTACTGGCGGGTGTTCGCCTGGAGATGAGATCGCCACGGAGCCCGGGCTTCAAGGTCAGGAGCTCTTGGACAAGCTGGCGTCTGCCGAGTGAAGAGCGGCGACGAGCGGATTCACCGTACCTGAAAAGAAAAGGAGGATGGAAATCATGCGTCCGATGAGAAACGTTTCTCTCGCTGTGCTCGCCCTGGCCTTGGCTCTGCCATCCGCCGGGCAGGCCGCCGATCTGTGGATGATGCCGGCCCACTACCAGGAGAAGGCGGCGGCGCCCTGTCCGGTCTCCGCCGCCTGGTTCGCCCCGAACGCTCCCGAAGCCTCCTTCAAGTTCGCCGACGATAACTGTGCGTTCCATCAGTGGGCGGTGCAGGAGTTCCTCTACCTCATGCAGAAGGATCCGAAGGACCCGAACGGGTACCTGCGATTTCTCACGATGGCCTCACCTCACGCTCTGTTCCTCTATCAGGGAGACGCGCCGGCGTCCTATCCCGGCTCCCCGAGGACCCAGTTCAAGCTGGGAGCCGGCATGGCGCGCCTGCGGGCTACCTCCAAGGCCAACGACGCTCCCCGCGTCGTCTTCCTGCCGCGCACGTTGAAGACCGAGAACACCACCTTCGACGCCGCCACCCAGGCCGGCAGCAACGCGGTGCTCGTCGATCAGGCGGGCCAGGTGGTTTACTACACCTCGCAGATCAACAAGGTCTACTACGACTTCATTCTCAACAACAAGTATTACAAGAAGGAGGCTTACGCCAGCATGCCGCCGGAGACCTCCTTTCCGATCGGCGCCGTGGAAGTCAAGTCCTCCTGGAGGATCGCCTTCAAGGAAAATAAGTACTACATCCCCAAGGCGGATCTGGATCAGGGCAAGTTCTATACCGTAGAGGGAGAGGTTTGCAAGGACCAGGACTGCAAATCTCTGGTGCCGGCGACGATGGCTCTCGTCGGGTTTCATGTGGTGGGCAGGGTCGCTCAGCATCCGGAGATGGTGTGGGCTACCTTCGAGCACTATAACAACGCTCCCGACTGCAACCGGACGCCGTTTCCGCCCAGCGACATGTCTTTCTATAAGTCGAGCTTCGACTGTGGCAAGGGCCCCTTCTGGGACAAGTGCAACCAGATTCGCAAGGACGACTGGACGACGCCGAGCGAGATCTGCCGCGCCCATCCGGACGGTGAACCCGGAACGGATGGCAACACCGACAACATCAGGTCGATCAGGCTCAGCTACTTCAATCTCGTTCCCGGTACTTCCGTATGGAAGTACTACTCCTACATCAGCTCCATCTGGACCGCTGCTGTCGAGAAGGAGCCTCCGGTGGCTCTGATCAAGCTCGACACCGCCAGCCTCCGCGGCTCGAAGAAGGCCGCCAACACCAGCATGGAGAGCTTCACCCAGGAGAAGAACTGCCTCCACTGCCACACCTACCAGCCGACCCAGATCAAAGGCAACTGCTTCCCTGCCGGCAACAAAAATCTTTACCTCAGCCACCTGCTCGGTCTGATCTGCGACCAAAAGCAGTGAGCGCTGACCTCAGCCAAAAGGAGAGCTCCATGGCCATAACCTGGACCAACACGATCAAAGGCTACTTCACGCAGACGGATGTCAATCACATGAAGCTGGTTCAACCGCAGCTCGACTTGTCGGATTACACCAGCACCAAAGACAACGCGGTTCTGGTCTACAACCGGCTCATCGACAAGGAGCGGCCGATGCCTCCGAAGTCGACCGGCGGCCCTTGGCTCCAGGAGAAGATAGACAACTTCAAGAAGTGGATCGAAGCGGGGACTCCCGAATGAGCAAAAGGTCCGAGCTGCTGCGATGGCCGGGCGCGGCGAGCTGGACCGCCTCCGTGCGGACCGCCCTGGTGAAGGCGGGGGGAGAAGGGGTTTTCGAGCGCTTCCAGGTCCGGCCGCCGGGAGCCAATCGTGCCGACGACGAGGCCTGGGCCGACGAGATCCTCGGCGAGCGATCCCGCCTCACCGCCGGGCAACTGGTCGATCAGCTCGCCGCCGATCTCAACCGCCGCTACCGGACGGTCCGCGCCTATCACGCCGGCCGTCCGGCCGACCCCGATTCCTACCGCCGACACGGCCTTCTTCTCGGCTCCTCGGCGCGCCTGGTGGGGGAGGCCTGGGAGCTCTTCGCCGGGGAGGAGGAGGCTCTCGCGGCGCTCCTCCCCCGGCAGCACCTGTCGCTGGTCGATGGCCGGGTGTTCCTGCACTTCGACCAGCGCTTCCTGCTCCGCCGCTCCACTTTCTACACTATCTACGGCAGCTACTTCCTGCTCGCGCTGGCGATTCAATTGGAGAAGGCCACCGGCCGGCCGATGCGCGAGCGGCTGCGGGCGCGCGGCGTACCGACGGTGGCGGCCTGCGACGTGCCGCTCGCCCTTCTCCCCGTCGAAGAGCTCCGCCAGCTCTGCTGCCAGGGAATTCGGGCGGCGCTGGCAACTCATGATGGGGAACCGGAAGCCGTCACTGACTTCGGATTCACCCTTTATCAGCCGCTCCCGTCGCAGAACGTGGTCTCCTGCCGCCACCCTAAACGGCTGCCTGACTACCTCTGATCTCCACCATCACGAGCCGACTGTCCGGAATCATGAAGGCTGAGGGGTAAGGCCCTTCGGCAGCAGCAGCCAATACCGGCCGCGCTGCTTCATGCGGCCGGCGACGGCTTCCGCTTCATCTCCGAACCCCCAGAAGACGTCGCCGCGCACCGGCCCTTGGATGGCGCCGCCGGTGTCCTGCGCGATCATCAGACGCTGGAGCCGGCGGTTCGGCTCGCCTTCGCGAGGCGAGGGCGCGCCGCAGACCAGCCAGAGGGGCACGCCCAGAGGCAGGTACTTGAGGTCCACCGCGAGCGAGCGCCGGGGCGTCAAAGGCACGCCGTCGGCGCCCAGCGGGCCGTCGCCTTTGATCTCCTGGAAGAAGATGAAGGAGGCGTCGCGCTCCAGCACCTCCCGGATCTTTTCGGGATGGGCCTCCAGCCAGGCGCGGATGGACTGCATCGAGACCTCCGCGGAGCGGAGGGCGCCGCGGTTGATCAGCTCGCGGCCGATGGCGGTGTAGGGATGGCCGTTCTGCGCCGCGTAGCCGAGCCGCAGCTCGCCGCCCTCGGCGAGGCGGACGCGCCCGGAGCCCTGGACGTGGAGGAAAAAGGCGTCGATAGGATCGTCCACCCAGACCATCTCGAGCTTGCGGCCGGCGAGGCTTCCGGCATCGATCTTCTGTCGGTCGGGGAACGGAACGAGGTCGCCGTTCACCACCTGGCCGGCGATCCGCCGACCTTTGAGCTCCTCGCGGAAGCGGCCGAGGTCCACCATGACCAGCTCGGGCGGTCGGGTGTAGATCGGCACCGTGTACTTCCCCGCGCGCTTGCGGCTGCCGTGGAGGAGGGGCTCGTAGTAGCCGGTGAAAAGGCCGAAGGGATCGCGATGGTTGCGGGCGGCGTAGGGCCGAAAGCGGTCCTCGAAGAACCGCCGCGCCGCCGCCCGATCGCCGTGTGAGAGCTTGCCCGCCTCGGCGCAGATTTCACGCCAGTCCCCTGCCGTGCCCGCGAAAGCTTGGCCGCTGATCGGCGCGCCGTCCGGCAGGGCGGCGATCCGCTGGCAGGAGTGCAACAGGGCCGGCACCGCCTCCTCGACAGCGTCCTGCCGCCACCCCGGCAGCTCCGCGAACGAGGCGGGCTCCAGGACCAGACGGTCCTCGGGCGGCTTCAGGTCGAAGAGGCCGGCGAGACCTTCGCCGCCGCTCCGCACGGAGAGCCAGAAGCGGAGGCCCAGGGCGATCAGCAACAGGGCGAGGACGGCGAGGAGGACGGCGGCGCGGCGAGACATGGGGGGGAGTCTACGAGCTACCCCCAGGTAAACAGAAATGCCGTAGCGGCGCCGCTACATCTCCCTTTTCCAGGTTGTTTTCCCCTCTCTCCCTCGCGGAGAGAGGGGCCAGGGGAGTGAGGGGCCGCAGCGGCGCACCGAGATTGATCCAGAAGAACCTCCAGCGTCAGGTAAAATGACCCCGTGAGAGGCGCGCACCCGTGGTAACCCGCAACCCTCCCCGGCGGCTCGACATGGGGAGCTTCGGGCTCGGCGGTCCGGCTCCCCGCGACCTGCTGGTGATCCTGGGCGTCCTCTTCGTCACCTTCTCGCTGCGGTTCTTCGAGGCGACGGCCTTCGTTCCGGCGCTGCTGCAGCTCACGCCGGCGGCGTGGCGGAACGGGTTCGTCTGGCAGCTCGCCACCTATCCGTTCATCGGCGCCGGGGGAGGGCTCTGGTTCCTGCTCGAGCTGCTGTTCCTCTACATCTTCGGCCGCAACGTGTATTTCGGCCTCTACCGCCGCCACTTCTGGCGGCTGATCTTTTTCAGCTCGGTCGGCGCGGCGCTGGTGGCGGTGGCGGTCCACATGCTGTTCACTCTCACGGGCGCGATGGAGATCCCCGCCCCGTTCGCGATCATGCAGGGGCAATGGATGCTCCTGGTCATCTTCATCGCCGCCTTCGGCACCGCCCATCGCGACGCCACGGTCTACCTCTTCTTCGTCCTGCCGGTCCAGGCCCGCTGGATGCTCTGGATCGAGATCCTCTTTGCCTTCATGGGGTTCCTCTACTCGCGAGACCTGCCGGGATTCCTGGGGCTCTGCACGGCGGTGGGCCTCTCCTACCTGTACGTCCGGTCGAGCGGCTCGATGCGCGGCGGGAAACGGACCTTCCGCGAGCTGCGGCTGCGGCTGGAGCGCTGGTGGATCCAGAAGAAGCTCGACCGGGCGCGCCGCAAGCGGGGCCTGCGCATCATCCCCGGAGACCGGGATCGGGACCGCAATGTGCGCAAGGGGCCGTGGGTGAACTGAGATCACTGCATGCGTGATGCCCCCAGGCCAGGCCGCCCGTTCTCCTTTGAAAACTGAATCTGGCGGCCCTTGACAAAAAGACCGCACCGCCTTTATTGTGCAAAGCACTTTTTCTGCTCCTTGAGTCGCTGGCTCGCGGAGGTTCTGATGAACGTCTCAACGCTGAAACAGCGCCCCGCCCGGCGGATACTCAAAGGCTGCGCGGCCTTGGTGATGCTGGGTGTTCTCGGGGTCGGGGCGTTGTTGGGGTCGCTCTGGGTGGAGCACAGGATCGCGGTCACGCTCCCGACTCCCACGGGGCCCTTCGCGGTTGGCCGCGCGATCTATGCCTGGGCCGACGATGCGCACTCGGACACGCTGGCGCCGGTTCCGGGAACCAGGCGCGAGCTCGTTGTCTGGATCTGGTATCCGTCGGCGGCTGGGCCGTCAGCGGCGGCGATGGACGACTATATGCCCGCGCCATGGCGAGCGGCGTTCGAGCAAGGCAGCAATATCATGACGCTGCTGACGCGGGACTTGTCGAAGGTCCATACGCACAGCGCTCGCAACCCCGAGGTTTCACCGCAGCAGCGAGCGTACCCGGTGGTGATCCTGCGCGGGGGGGCCTCCGCCAACGTGATGAATTACTCGACGCTCGCCGAGGATCTGGCCAGCCACGGTTACGTCGTCGTGGGCGTCGATGCCCCCTACCGCACGAATGCCGTCGTCTTCCCCGACGGCCGGGTGATGAGAAGGACGCCGGAGAACAACCCGGAGCTCTGTGTGGGCCAGCAGGGGGCCCGCTGCATCGACAAACTGCTGGCCGCGTGGACCGCCGACATCGCGTTCGTGCTCGATCGGTTGGAGCGGTTGAACGCCGCGTCCGCGTCCGGCAAGCTCGCGGGACGCCTCGACATGACGCGCGTGGGAGTCTTCGGCCACTCCTTTGGTGGGGCGCAAGCCGCGCAATTCTGCTCCGAAGATTCCAGGTGCAAGGCGGGCATCGACGTGGATGGTGCTCTATTGGGCAGCGTCATTCGGGCCGGCATCCGCCAGCCGTTCATGTTCCTCCTGAGCGACCACAGCAGGGAGTCCGATGCGGAGAGCCGCCAGATCAAGGCCAACATCCAATCGATTTATGATCGTCTGCCTCGGGACGGAAGGCTGCGCATCGCGATCCGTGGCGCGAACCATTTCCTCTTCAGCGACGACGGCGCCCTGCTGAAAAGCCATATCGTGCGGGGGGCGCTCCGTGTGTTCGGTAAGCTCGGTATCGACGGACGTCGCCAGCTTGCCGTGACCGCGTACTGCGTGCACAGCTTCTTCGACACCTATCTCAAGCGGCCGGGCGCTTCGCGGCTCGAGATCTCATCGCCGCTCTACCCCGAGATCCAGGTGCTCGAGTGAATGCGCTCGGCGAGATGACCTCCAACGAGAGCCGTGGAAGGCCCGAAGGTGGGCTCCTTCGCCGCCTGAGAGCCGTGGCCCTGGTCGCGGTGCTGGCTGGAGCCGCGGGCTCGGCCGGGTTTTTTCTCCGTGCCGGTCAACGTACTCCCCGGCTCCTCCTGCTGCTCATGGCGATCTGGGTGTTTTCCCCGTTCGTGGCCCTCATATGGGCCAACGTGATTTCGATTCGTTGGTCGGTTTTTACCCGAGCGACGCTCTATAGCGTGATGCTGGTTGTCGCGCTGGGCTCTTTGGCCATCTACGGATACGACGCCTTGAGGCCCCGCAAAGCGCAGGCCGCTTTCGTATTCGTTGCTGTTCCGCCAGCGTCATGGCTGCTCATTGCAATAGCTTTCCCGACAGCCGCGTTAATGTCACGCAGGCTGTCGCGTCGAGGTGACGCCTGACTGGCGCCAAGCCTTGCTCGCGCGAGCCTCCCTCGCTGGATTGCCGCCCTGGAAGCCCTGCCCTTGTCTACCCTGTAGCGGCAGCACCTGTGATGCTGGGTGCTACACTGTGCCGCGACCGCCGGTAAGGCTGAGAGGGACATGAAGCTTCTCCACGTGGCGCTGGTACGCAGCTCCGAGGCGGCGAGCGACCGTTTCTTCGAGGACGTCCTCGGCCTCGCCAGGACGCGGACCAAGACCGTGCCGCCCGAGCTGTGCGCGGAGCTCTTCGGCCGCGAACGGGAGCACCGGCTCGTCTACTACGGCAACGAGCACCTTCAGTTCGAGGTCTTCGTGTCGGACCGAAGGGATTTCGGCGAGACGCACCTCGGCCACGTCTGCCTGGAGGTCGCCGGCGCGGAAGAGCTGCTGGCGAGGTGCGCCGCGGCGGGGATCGAGGTGCGGAAGGTCGCGCGAGGCGAGTCCTGCGTGATCTTCATCGCCGACGAGGACGGGAATCTGTTCGAGATCAAGGAGCGGGCTTGAAATGGCAGACGTGGACGGAGTCGGCGAGACCAAAGAATTTCATTCCGATGTCCCGCAGCAGACGGCGGGCTTCTTCCTCAAGGGGTCCAGCCATTACGACTGGGGCCTCAAGAACCGGCTGTCGCGGATCTTCGATCCGAAGTCGGGCAACACCGTGATGCTCGCCTTCGACCACGGCTACTTCCAGGGGCCGACGACGGGCCTGGAGCGCATCGACTTGAGCATCGTGCCGCTGATCCCCTTCGCGGACACCCTGATGCTCACCCGCGGCGTGCTGCGCAGCCTGATTCCGCCGACATCGCAGCCGTCCATCGTTCTGCGCGCCTCCGGCGGTCCCAGCATCCTGAAGGAGCTGTCCAACGAGGAGATCGCGCTGGACATCGAGGACGCCGTGCGCTTGAATGCCGCGGCCATGGCCGTGCAGGTCTTCGTGGGCGGCGAGCACGAGACGAAGTCCATTCACAACCTGACCCGCCTGGTCGATCAGGGTCTTCGTTACGGCATCGCCACCCTGGCGGTCACCGCGGTGGGGAAGGACATGGTGCGCGACGCCAAATACTTCCGCCTGGCCACCCGCATCTGCGCCGAGCTGGGGGCGCACTACGTCAAGACCTACTACGTCGAGGAGGGCTTCGAGACCGTGACCTCCTGCTGCCCCGTGCCGATCGTCATCGCCGGCGGCAAGAAGCTGCCGGAGCTCGATGCCCTGACCATGGCCTACAACGCCATCCAGAGAGGCGCCAACGGCGTCGACATGGGCCGCAACATCTTCCAGTCCGCAGCACCCGCGGCGATGATCCAGGCGGTGCGCGCCATCGTCCACGGCGGCGAAACGCCGGCGCGGGCGTTCGAGATGTACAACAGCCTGAAGAACGAGGCGTAACGGGCTCCACGTCTGGGGGGATTGGTGCAGCCAGGAGGACTCGAACCCCCAACCCGCAGATCCGAAGTCTGCAGCTCTATCCATTGAGCTATGGCTGCACGGTCCGACGTGCGGAGATGGATTCTACGGCAGCCGGAGCCGGTGCGCACCCCTGGGGCGGCGCCCACGTAGGGGCGCCGCTACTCCAGGAGCCCGGCCGTGGGTGAGGAGGCGGAGGCGTAGAGCTTCCGCGGGATGCGGCCAGCGTGAGCGGCGAGCCAGCCGGCTTCGACAGCCAGCTTCATGGCCCGCGCCATGGAGATGGGGTTCTTCGCTTCGGCCACGGCGGTGTTCATGAGCACGCCGTGGGCGCCGAGCTCCATGGCGAGGGCGGCGTCACTGGCTGTGCCCACTCCGGCGTCGACGATCACCGGCACCTTTGCCTGCTCGAGAATGATCCGCAGGTTGGCCGGATTGCGGATGCCCATCCCCGAGCCGATCGGCGCGCCCAGCGGCATCACCGCCGCGGCGCCCAGCTCCTCCAGCTTGCGGCAGACCACCGGATCGTCGTTGGTGTAGGGCAGGACCGTGAATCCCTCGGCCACCAGCCGCTCGGTGGCCTTGAGCAGCTCGCCGTTGTCGGGGAAGAGGGTTTTCCTGTCGCCGATCACCTCGAGCTTTACCCAATCCCAGCCGCCGAGCTCGCGGGCCAGACGGGCCGTGCGGATCGCCTCGTCGGCGGTGTAGCAGCCGGCCGTGTTCGGCAGCAGGAGGTAACGGTCGGGATCGACGAAGTCGAGCAGCGAGCCTTGACCCCGCTCGTCGAGGTTCACCCGCCGCAGCGCCACCGTCACGACCTCTGTGCCGGAGGCCTCCAGGGCGGCGGCCATGGTCCGGAAGTCGGGGTACTTCCCCGTGCCGAGGAACAGGCGCGAACGAAAGGTGCGGCCGGCGATGGTGAGCGGCTCGACGTCGGTGGTGGTCGTGATCGGCGGTGCGAGCGTGACGGTCATGGATGCCTCCTCGATGATTCTAACGCAGGGCCCTCACCTTCCCGGCCCTCGGGCGGCAGCACTCCGTTTGCCCTCAACCGCCGCACGTGCACGGTGTCCGGCAGCTCGCCCCATTCGCGGATTCCGGCGGCGACCTCGGGCGTGAGCAGGCCCAGGGCTTGGGCGTGGACCGGATCGAAAGGCATGACGCGGCCGGCGCGGCCTTCGTCGCCCCTCTCCAGCCAGCGGGCGAACTTCGCGCGGGTACGCTCCTTTCTGAGCCGCGGCGGAGGCTCATTGCGCAACGCGAGGAAGCCCCAGAACGTGAGGAAGAGAACGAGCGCCGCCGCGGCGCCCGCGGAGAGCTTCGCCCAGAGCTCGCGCCGCGCGAGGCCGAGGCCGCAGGCAGCGGCGAAGAGGACGAGGCAGAGCGCCAAGGGCGCCAGGTAGAAGCGGGAGGCGGGATAGAAGTAGAGGGAGAAGAGGGCCACGTGCGCCAGCGTCCAGATCAGCAGGGCCGGTGCCGTCCAAGCTGCGATCTCCGCCGCCGCGCTTCCCCGGCGCTTCGCGGCCCGCAGCAGAGGGACCGCGGCGATCCAGCCCGCGATCGGCCAGAAGAAGCCGAGATAGTGGCGCAGCCCCAGACCGGGCAGCCCGAGAAGGACGCGGCAGGCCAGCTCGAGATGGGAGAGCGGCCGGCCGTGGACCTCCTGGCGGAACATCAGGTCCGGCGCGAGCGCGTAGCGGAGGTTGAAGGTGTGCGACAGCCGGTCGAAGCGCTGGGGCATCCAGAAGCCGTAGCCGGACCAATGCCACGCCGGCCAGCCGGAGCGAGCCATCACCAGGACCGTGACCGCCGGAAAGACCGCCGCACCGGCAATCCAGGGAAGGCTCCGCCGAAGCGCCGCCCGGACTCCGAAGAGGCGAACGCACCCAAGAAGGAAGACGAGGATCGGCGGCACCATCAAGGCTGCCGTGATGGTGCGCATGGCGGCGGCGAGCCCGAAGGCGAGACCTCCCACCGCCAGAGCCCAGGAAACACGCCTGTCTTGCCGGAGGAGCCCGGTGCCCGTGAAGACCAAGCCGGCGACGGCCGCAAGGGCAGCCGGCTCGTCGCTCATCAGCGTCTGGCCAAGATCGACGGCGATGGGAGTCAGCGCCCAGACACACCCTGTCAGCAGGCCCGCCAGGAGAGGCGCGATGCCCGGCCGGTCCTCGGGGTCAGACAACGCCTTGGTGATCCTCGCCGCGAGAAAGGCCAGGAGCCAGGCGAGAGCGGCGCCGAAGAGCGCGGTGACGCGCCAGAGATCCTGTCCCTCAACGCCCAGCAAGACGGCCGGCGCGATAAGCATCGGCCAGCCGGGTGGATAGCGCGGCCGCACGCGATGGGGGCCGATCTGCAGGTATACCTCGCCGGACCGGGCCAGCGCCTGCGCCTCGGCGGCGTACTCGACGGCGTCGGGCCATGGGTGAAACCGCGAGCCCTTAGGCTCGGGAGCGCCGTGCCAGCGCGTCCAGATTGCCAGGGGGACGATGACGGCGGCGAGGAGAGCGGGACGTTGCCAGCTCACCCGCAGCTCGTCACCCCCCGGGCTACGTCGAACCGTATCGGGTCCGCGCTTCGCTGGAGGCGGACGACGTGGAGGGGCCGCTCCGAGGTGATGCAGATGCAGTTTGGCGCGGGTGGGGCCTCCAGGAGGTCCACCACCAGCTCGCCGCGGCCTTGGGTGATGTTCCGGATGGTGATCTTGGAGACGCAGCTCTGGGTCTCCATCGCGGCGGCGATCACCATGTCGCTGCTGAAGTCGACCGCCGGCGGCTCGGCGGGCAGGAATCCGGCTCCGCCGCCTTGCCGCAGGCGGCCCCAGAGCGCCGCCCATGAGGCGTCGTCGCGCGCCACCTCGCGGATCTCTCCGCCGGACTGAGACGGTATGGAGCGCTGGAGGATCGTCTCGAAGGCGACGTTTCCGGGCCCAGGCGCCGTGGGCGATTCCGTGCGCGCCGAGCCGTTGCAAGCCAGCGTCAGCAATCCCGCCAGGACGAAGATGTAGGGGCGCAGCACGCTGCGCCCCCTCATGCGACCGCCTCGGCCAGCACGGCCTCGTCGATCCGCTCGTGCCCCTGGACGACGATCCGGTTCCTCTCGTCCACGAAGACCAGCGACGGCTGATGGGACCGGCAGTCCGCGTCTTCGTAGTCTGCATAAGTGGCGAGGATGACGACATCGCCCGTCCCCGCCTTGTGAGCGGCGGCGCCGTTGATGACGATCTCGCCCTTGCCCGGCGTGCCGGGGATGGCGTAGGTGGCGAAGCGTTCGCCGTTGGTACAGTTGTAGATCTCCACGCGCTCCCAGGAGACCAGGTCCGCCGCCTCCATGAGCAGGGGATCGACGGTGACCGAGCCCTGGTAATGGAGGTTGGCGTCCGTCACCGTGGCGCGGTGAATTTTCGATTTGAGCAACGTCCGTTTCATAGCTATGGGTTCTCCTCGACGGTGAGTCGAAGGTTGTCGATCAGTCTCGTTCCCCCGACACGCACGGAAAGGGGAAGCACCAGCCGGCCCTTCAGGGTCTCGACCGGCTGGAAGGTCTCCGCGTCCACCACCTCGGCGTACTCGACGCGCGCCAGGGGCTCCGCGCTCAATACGTCCCGCATGCGCCGCCGCACCGCACTGGCGCCGCGCTCGCCCGCCGAGACCGCCTCTTCGGCGGCGCGGAGGGCACGGTGGAGCACCGTCGCGGCCCGCCGCTCGTCGGGCGAGAGATAGGCGTTGCGGGAGGACATGGCGAGCCCATCCGCCTCGCGGACGGTCGGTCCCGGCACGATCTCGACGGGTAGATCGAGGTCGCGCACCATCTGCCGCACCACCGCGAGCTGCTGCGCGTCCTTCTCGCCGAAGACGGCGACGTCGGCCCGCACCAGGTTGAAGAGGATGCAGACGACGGTCGCCACACCCCGGAAATGGCCGGGGCGAAACTCTCCTTCGAGCCCATCGGCGGCGCCGCCCGGCTCGACGAAGGTGGCGTGGCCGGGCGGGTAGATGGCGGCGACGTCCGGCAGGAAGAGGAGATCGCAGCCGGCGGCGGCGAGCATCGCTGCGTCCTTCTCCGGCTGGCGGGGGTAGCGGTTGAAATCCTCGTTCGGTCCGAACTGGGCCGGATTGACGAAGACGGAGGCCACCACCTGATCGGCGTGCTCCCGGGCGAGGCGCACGAGAGACAGATGTCCCTCGTGCAGCGCGCCCATGGTGGGCACGAAGCCGATGCGCTCGCCGGCGACGCGCCAGGTGGCGACGTGACGGCGGAGGTCGGGTTGGGTGGTGGCGGTCAGCATGGCGCCCCAATGCGGTATTTCCCCTCTCCCGCTGGGAGAGGGGCAGGGGTGAGGGCCAGCCCCGGAGGGGCGACAGATTGTTCACCCATACAGCTTCGCCGGCTCTTCCAGCCGCGGGGCGACCCCGCCGTAGCTCTCCTGGGGCGCGGGGAACCGGCCCTCGCGCACGTCCTCGGCGAAGGCGGCGATACCCTCGCGGGAGAGCTTGCCCAGCTCGGCGTAGCGCCGCACGAAGCGCGGCGCGATGCGCTCCTCCATCCCCAGCAGGTCGTGATAGACCAGCACCTGGCCGGCGCACTCCGCACCGGCGCCGATGCCAATGGTAGGGATTGTCAGGCGCTGGGTGACCTCGGCCGCCAGGTCGGACGGCACGCACTCCAGCACCAGCGAGAAGGCGCCGGCGGCCTCGACCTCCTCGGCAGCCGCCAGGATGAAGCGGCGCGCCGCCTCGTCCCGCCCCTGGACCTTGAAGCCGCCGAGGCGGTGCAGCGACTGCGGCGTCAGGCCCAGGTGAGCCATCACCGGCACCTCGGCCGCCGTCATGGCGGCCACCAGCTCGGCGCGGGCGCCCTCGATCTTCACCGCCTGCGCCCCGGACTCCTTGACGAAGCGGATGGCGTTGCCGACCGCCTGGTCCGTTCCGATGTGGAACGAGCCGTACGGCATGTCGGCCACCAGCAGGGCGCGCTTGACGCCCCGCCGCACCGCCCGCGTGTGGTGGATCATCTCGTCCATGGTGACCGACAGCGTGTCGGGATGGCCGAGCACCACCATGGCGAGCGAGTCGCCCACCAGGACGATGTCCACTCCCGCGGCGTCGGCCGCGCGCCCTTGAGGAAAGTCGTAAGCGGTGACCATCACCAGACGGTCGCCGCGCCCGGGTGCCGCCGCCACCCAGGGAACCGTGACGCTCTTCGGCTCTTGAGCCACGA
>Ga0134122_10000386_pt1 | contig 29276 bp, 29 predicted proteins | sample KB302_FD_96461 | JGI IMG/M metagenome (GOLD analysis project Ga0134122, IMG submission 96461) | Terrestrial soil microbial communities without Nitrogen fertilizer from Kellogg Biological Station, Michigan, USA - KB3-0-2 | ecosystem: Environmental > Terrestrial > Soil > Unclassified ...
TTCAGGGTACGGCTTCGAGCGGCACTGCGAAAATTCATGCGTCGAAAGAATATGTTCCGGGGCTGCGTCGATTACCTTGGCAGAAGCAAGGCCAGCGTGGTCCTCTTGAACCTGGAAGATCTGTGGGGAGAGACTCAACCACAAAACGTTCCTGCAACGACGAAACAACGTCCGAATTGGCGGCGGAGGCTGCGGTACAGCATCGAGCAGATGCGCGCTTCCACACGCATAAAGAAGGCTCTGTACAGGCTCAGTGAAACTCGAAATTCAAAACCTTAAAACATGTCGCTACTGACCGAACACGATCTTTATCTTTTCAACGAGGGAAGTCATATCCGGCTTTACCGCCACCTTGGCGCGCATCGGCACACGGAGGATGGAGTTACCGGAATGAACTTCGCCGTCTGGGCGCCCGATGCCGAGAGTGTGACGGTGATGGGCGGTTTCAATGGCTGGAATAATCAAAACAATCCCATGCAGAATCGCGGTCAGTCCGGCATCTGGGAAACGTTTGTTCCTCATCTTCCACAGGGTGAATCCTACAAGTATCATGTCGTATCGCGCTTGAACGGATACAAGGCGGACAAGGCGGATCCGTTTGCATTTCACACCGAAACCCCGCCTCATACCGCATCGAAAACGTGGGACCTTGAGTATGACTGGAACGATGAACAATGGGTCGCGGAACGCCGGGCCCATAACAGCCATCGTGCTCCAATGTCGATCTATGAAGTGCATCTGGGGTCGTGGCGGCGGGTACCCGAAGCTGGAAACCGGTGGCTCAGCTATCGGGAAATTGCCAGGCCGCTTGCCGACTACGTTCATGAGATGGGCTTTACCCACATTGAATTCCTGCCTCTGACCGAACACCCGTTCTTTGGCTCCTGGGGATATCAAACCACCGGATATTTTGCACCCACGAGTCGCTATGGAACGCCTCAGGACCTGATGTATCTCATCGATTACCTGCACCAGCGTGGCATCGGTGTGATTCTCGACTGGGTGCCTTCCCACTTTCCCAGCGACGAATGGGCGCTGGGATACTTCGACGGCACGCATCTTTTCGAACATTCCGATCCGCGGCAGGGAATTCACAAGGAATGGAACAGCGACGTTTTCAACTACGGGCGCCACGAAGTACGAAGCTTTCTGCTGAGCAGCGCCGCGTTCTGGCTCGACGTTTATCACATGGACGGACTGCGGGTCGACGCGGTGGCGTCCATGCTGTATCTCGATTACTCGCGCAATGAAGGGGAATGGATTCCCAATACATTCGGCGGCCGCGAAAATCTGGAAGCCATGGATTTTCTGCGGCGGTTGAACACGGACGTTTACCGGGAATTCCCAGGCGTCCAGACCATTGCCGAAGAATCGACAGCCTGGCCTGGCGTGTCGCGGCCGGCATATACGGGCGGGCTCGGGTTTGGCTTCAAATGGGATATGGGATGGATGCACGACACACTGCGGTACATGTCCCACGACCCGGTGCATCGGAAGTTTCATCATTCGGAACTGACATTCCGGATGATTTATGCCTTTCACGAGAACTTCATCCTGCCGTTGTCTCATGACGAAGTTGTCCACCAAAAGGGATCACTGCTTGCGCGCATGCCTGGCGATCTCTGGCAGAAGTTTGCAAATCTTCGGCTCCTGTATGCGTACCTGTATTCGCAGCCGGGTAAGAAACTATTGTTCATGGGTGGTGAATTTGGTCAGTGGCGCGAGTGGGCGCACGACGACAGTCTCGACTGGCATCTGTTGGACCTGCCATCCCATCAACAGGTCAAGCGCTGGGTTTCCGACCTGAATCATACCTACCGTAACCAGAGTGCACTCTATGAGCTCGACTGCGAGGGAGCCGGCTTCGAATGGATCGATGGCAGCGACTCCGAACAGAGCATGCTGAGCTTTGTGCGAAGGTCGGCCAACGGGAACGACATCATACTCGTTGTTTGCAATTTTACGCCGGTGCCGCGCTATCACTATCGCGTCGGTGTTCCGCGAGAGGGACGCTGGACCGAAATACTCAACAGCGATTCGGTTGCGTATGGAGGAACGGATTTCGGGAATCTCGGAGGAAAGGACACGCAGGAGATCCCCATGCATGGACGAGTCCATTCACTGGATCTGACGATCCCTCCTCTCGGCGCCGTTTTTCTGAAGAATACGGGAGAATGAGATTTATCTACAGGCTTTGGTGTGATCGAAGTCGTAGAAGCGCCATTGCGACAGGGACTGGCCTTTTGCGTCTCTACTGACAACCAGTCTCCGATTATCCTTCGGGGAATCCTTATTCCAGTGATACTGGGCGATGCGGCGTTCCCGATGCAAAGCCGCATCGTCTACGTCCCCTTCGCGTTCCGGAACGTACTGATCCAGTTTGTAGTAAATGCCGACGCTCAAAATATCGTACCCGGCCGGTTTTTCGTTACGAATCAACCGGCAGACGACACTCTTGATTTCGGACGCGTCCGGATATCGATCCACGGAAACGTTGTAGTCGGATTCTTTGATGCTTTCCGTCGAACCCGATACGCGCGAACTCAGCAGGCGATAGGGGACATCCGTTTGAGCAACCGCCAGACACGCGCCGACCAGCAGGACCGTAATGAGTCTCGACATGCTTTTCATAGCATTAAGGGCCGCAAGTTTATTGAATAGTCAGAGGCAGGCCTGCTCCATTTTCGTCCGCGAAACTGAGCGTTCCCGTCGTTGCCTGCCCTGATGGATCGCCGAACAGGATAATCTGGGTGGCATAACCTCCACCATCGAGGATGTGAGGGAAAATGACCGTTGATCCACCCCCGGGATTTTCCTTGATCGGGCCCGTTGTCGTTCCGACATAAGTGCCGTTTTCGCTGATTCGGCCACGCATTCCGAACAGGACAACGCCAGGTCCGGTTGCATGCACCTTGAGAATTCCCTGAAATGGATTGGGCATGGTCTTGAAGTCATCCATCTGGTGCAGATACGTAGCCATGTGGCCCTTGGCTGGAAGTGTGAATGTACTGGATAGGCCGGTGGCCGTTCCATCCAACTTGACGAGTGTGAGTGTCACGGTCGTGGGAGAGTCGGAAGGATTCGATATTGCAAAGGCCATCGCCGTCGCGTGACCCTCCGAATGATCAAAATCTCCGCTGAGCTCAGCATACAGCCGGAAGTCCGTTGCCGGGATCTGCGCTTCAACTGTCGCGTGCAGTGAAACGATACCCGATTGCGAATATGTCAGTATCAGAGTCCCCACAGGCGTAAAGGTTCCTGGATCCGGGACAATCTGCGCGTAACCGCTGACGGTAGGAATTTCATTTCCAAGTGCTATGAAGGTGTCGATGCCACGCGGTGCGATGTTGTAGGCGATGGACGATACAGTTCCCTTGTCCAGCGCCAACTCAATCGGAGTAGAAGACTGCGTGGGATCACCCTGATTGGGACCATTGCTGAAGAACTGGAGTTGACCCGTCATTTGAAAGTCGGTGTTATTCACAAGAAGGAATGAGGATTGCCACGCGGGGTCCGAGGCGAAGTGTGCAATGGTTGTGGGCCGCGTCTCAAAGTCATAGGGGTTCACAATTGGCAGATAGCTGATCAGAATCGCTCCGCTGGATTCCTCAAAGGTTCGAAATGCCATGGCCGCAACAGGCGTGAGGGTGCCAAATGTCAAAGTACCGGAAGCGCTCGTAGGGAGGAAAAATGGTGCTCCGGTCACGGGCTGCGCAAGGGCGCTCTTTCCCGGAATCGTAACGTTCCCAAAATTCGAATCGACGCCGAGCCGGTTGGTCATGAAAAAGTACAATACGACTTCCTCCGATGAAGGATTGACGATCGAAAGATTTGTCGTACTGCCCTGTCCCTCGTTAACAAAAACTCGCCCATCGGTAATAAACGGTAAGAGTGGAAGAGCCGCCTCGCCAACTTCGGCGCCGCTCTGACGCAAATCCAGAATGGCCATTCCTGCCGGTCGCTTCGCGCTCACTGGAACATCAAATGATGCGTGGCCAAATTCCAGGCCGATGCTGTTACCGAGTGTGGACAGGTTGAGGGCGCCCTGTCCCGGCAAAGCGAATGGCGCCGCAATCACCACATCGTCGGCATTGATCTTCATCAGGATTCCATCCGCTCCGCCGGCGGCTGTGGGTTGAAATGCGTTGGCGACGGGAAAATCCGTGGAGAACGAGAAGCCGGTGATGTAGGCATTTCCGGCGGTATCCGTCGCAATCCCGACGGCGCCATCGGAACTACTTCCTCCGATGTAAGTCGAAAAGAAAAGTCCGCCGCCGGAAGTGAGCTTCAACACATAAGCATCCCGGTCCCCAAGAAGCCTGCCACCGGTTACCCCGATGTTGATTCCATTGATGACTGGAAATGTGAACGATGACGTAAATCCGGCAAGATAAATATTATCGGCGGCATCCAAAGCCAGCCCCGGCGCGCTTTCCGTCCCATCGCCTCCGATGTAGGTTGAAAAGAAGGCTGCGGACGCATCAGGGTTTAATTTCGTTACGAATACATCGAATCCGCCTGCAAGTCCGGACTGGAACGCGTTTACCGCTGGGAAATCGAGTGAGCTCGTGTAACCGGAAATCACAATGTTGCGACCGGAATCCACCGCCACTCGAACGGCTTCTTCGGTGCCGCTGCCACCGAGATAGGTAGAAACCAAGTAGGCGTCCCCGTCAGGGCTGAGCTTGGTGATAAACGCATCTTCGGAACCACCCCGAAACTTGGGGAATATCGCGTTGGCAAGCGGAAAATCGGATGACGACGTGAATCCCACAACATAGGCATTGCCATCCGGATCCGACGCCACATCAAAAGCCTGATCGTTACCGCGTCCTCCAAGGTAGGTGGAATAAATCAGTAAACCGCCCGGTGAGACCTTGGTAACAAATCCATCCGCCAACCCGCCCCCGAATTTGGAACGAATTGGTCTGACGAGGGGGAAGTTCGATGAAAGAGTATTTCCCGCAATATAGACGGTGCCGTCAGTGCTCACGGAGAGGCCAAATGGCTGGTCGTCGAGAGATCCTCCCAGAAAGGATGAAAAGATAATATGGGTGGCCGCATTGTCGATCTCAACCAAGTAGGCATCTTTCCGGCCGCCAATCTTGGTCTGGAAGCCGTCCACAATCGGAAAGTTCGCAGACGTCGTATATCCGGTAATGTAAATGTTTCCCGCACCGTCGAGTGCGATGCGATGGCCTTCATCGTCGCCCGACCCACCGTAGAACATTGCTGACAGGATGGTGCTTCCGGTCGAGTCCACCTTCATCACGAACGCGTCCAGGTTTCCCCCTCCTGGAGCAGTCGACGAGAGATTCGTGGCAAAAAAGTCCATCGACGATGTGTAGCCCGTCACATATGCCGTTCCAAAAGCATCGGCTTTGACATCAATTCCCAAATCCCCATTTGCACCGGCGCCGCCAAAGTACGTGGCATAGATGAACTTGGGATCGATGACCAGCGGCAGACCGGTATCATAAGCGCCGACCCGAAAGCCGACTTTTCCGGTGCCAAGGAGAACAAAGCGGCCTTCGACAGTCTCCTCCACTCCGTTGCGAAGCTGGAAAATGCGCGGATGTTGATGTCGAATCTCGCCCGCGGCCGTGTGAAGAATCAAGTCGCCGGAATCCCCAATTTCCATTCTGTTCACGCCGGAAAATTTCATTTCAATGGACCTGGGATTCGCGTGGGGGCCAACCGTGAAGTCGTATTCCAACTGCCGTTGATTCCCGTAGTAGGTGAGGTCGATACCAGGATAGACCTCCTGGTAGTCCACCTTGAGGAAATGAGGCACGGATTGCTGCCACTTCGAGGCGACAACGCCCTTAATGTAACTACTCGTGCCGGGTTGAAGGCCCGATCCCGAAATCCGGGGATGCGGATTCTGACCCACCAGCTTCATTCGCACCAGAGCGGGGGCCGAACCGGCAAGGGAGACGATGGCCTCCGTATCCGTCAGAAAGAGGCCATACCGATCACCCCGCGAGAGAAATCGCACAGAAGAATCGGTTTGACCGTAATTCGGCTCAAAGACAAGCGGGGCATTTCCAAACTTTTCAATTCTTGTTGTAGGAGTTTCGGCGGCAAGCGGCGTCACACACGCCAATCCGATCAGGACGCAAACTATCCAACGAATCATCATCCAAGTTCCCTCATAGATCGTGCTTAGACCGGGGCGGACTCAAAATGCTAGCGTCTTTTGGCTCAATGTTGCTAAGTAAAATTCCGAGCTCTGAGAATTGAGCATTGAGAATTCAACAGGCAGATCCTTATATAGACTTTGGAATCAGATGCACGGCAGACGCCTTGAACGCGACGAATACTTCCGCTCCAGCCGCCAGCGCCATATCCGATACCGCCTGGCGTGTCACCAGAGCCGCAACATCAAACCCGACGTCCACCACTACCTTCATCAATGACCCGGCGGGTGATACCTCGGCGACCCTTCCCCGGAGATGATTGCGGGCGCTGCTCAGGCCGGCGCGCCCGGTTTCCAGCGTCACGTTCTCGCCTCGAATGCACACGAAATACTCGTGATGACCGTCATGAGGATCGACAGCGTAAAGCTCGGCTCCGCCGACCTGAAGCGCTACAACATCCGCGGAGCGCTCTTTCACACGGCCGGCGACCAGGTTCTCCATGCCCACTGCTGAGGCCACTTCCGTATGCTGGGGTTTCGCGAACACTTCCTGGGGAGTGCCCTGCTGCAGAACGACACCGCGATTCATCACGTGCAATCGATCACCCAGACTCAGCGCATCAACCCAATCGTGGGTGACCAGAATTGCCGGTATTTGCAGGCGCCGGAGCAGGCGTGCGAGTTCTGTACGCACGTGATCGCGTGCAACACCGTCGAGCGCCGATAGAGGCTCATCCAGCAACAATAGTTCCGGTTCACGGACCAGTGACCGGGCCAGAGCGACACGCTGCTGTTGGCCGCCGGAAAGCTCGGTGGGTAATCGGTCCAGCAGGTCTTCCACCTGCAGGCTTTCGGCGGTTCGACGGATTCGTTCGTCGCGGTCGCTCAATGCGAGTTGATGAAGTCCAAACCCGATGTTGTCGCGCACATGCAAGTTCGGAAACAAGGCATAGTCCTGAAACAGGTATCCAATCGGGCGCTTCTGCGTGGGTAGGTGCCGCCGGCTTGCAACGTCCGCCCAGATCTGATCTTTGAAAACAATTCGCCCCGCGGTCAGCTGGTCCAGTCCGGCAACGCAACGAAGTATGGTCGTTTTGCCCGCTCCCGACGGCCCGAAAAGAACCGTCACCGAGGAACCATCCGGAATCTGAAGCGAAGCTTTCACCTGAACCCCGCTCTTGAACGTCTTCGCTATTTCCGCTGTGAGCAAGAGCCGCCCCTTAGATGATGCGTCCCCGGTTTGGGGCCAGGCTGTAGACGACCGAAAGAATCACAAACGAGAACACCAGCAACACCAGCGATGTCGTTCCGGCGGATGCGTAGTTCATCGACTGGACCTCGTCGTACACATGAATTGAGATAGTGCGCGTGACGCCGGGAATATTGCCGCCCACCATCAGGACAACGCCGAACTCCCCAACCGTGTGGGCAAAGCTGAGAACAAACCCCGCAATCAGTCCGGCCTTTGCGTGAGGAACGATGACTCTAAGGAATGTCCCCCACGACGAAACGCCCAGCGTCCACGATGCTTCGATCAATCGGCGATCGATGGTTCGAAACGCGGCGGCCACGGGCTGAACTGCAAACGGCAGGCTGTAGAGCGTGGACGCCATCACCAGTCCCTCGAGGGTGAATGGCAGGCCGTGTCCTGTCAGTGAATCGTACCAGCGTCCGAAGGGGCTGTGAGGACCCATGGCCACGAGTACATAGAAGCCCAGAACAGTTGGCGGCAACACCAGGGGCAGAGCCACAATGGCCTCCACAAGAAACTTCCATCGCCATTTGGAAAACGCCACCCAGTAACTGATGGGCAGGCCGATGATTGCCAGGACGATGGCCGTGGCTGTTGCGAGCTTTAGAGTGGTGACAATCGCTTCCCAGTTCATTGTTTCTTGAAGGGCTCCGTGTGGAATGGCGACTCTAGCAGGACCGTTCCGGCACCGCAAGCGAAGCGGAAATCCGCCTGTCTCAGAAAAGCGACTTGAGAACAGTCACATCGTTTGGGGAAAGCCCGGAAACCGTGGCGATATCGGCGCGGGATTTGATTTTTCTGCGGTATCGGGAAAAATATTCCACGAAGTCGCCGCCATAAGCAAACGAGTACATGATGTCGTCGAAATTGCGGGTGTGCTGCATTCCGATGGCATGGCCGATTTCGTGAACGCAGGTAAGATACACAATGGTGTCGCGCAGCAGGCGGTCACGTGAAGCCAGGGTGGAGAGTGGTTCGCCCAGTCCAGTGACACTGGGCGAGACGTTGACGACGGAGCCGGGTTTTCCATTTACGGTCAGGCGCTGGGTTTCTCCATAAAGTCCGTCCGCGGCGGAAATCCACCGGATTCGAATCAAGGCGTCCGCCGGCTGGGCCGCGCGAATGAATTTCAGGCGACCACCGCTCTCGCGCGACCATGCGGCCAGCGCCAGGTCCGCGAGGTCGCGGTCTCCGGCGTCGAAACCGGAGACCGCTTTGCCATCTTCGATGAAGTAGGTTTTGGGGGAGGAGAGCTGCAGCGACGCAACAGCGATAATTGCCATAAATGCGGATCGTAAGTATTTTGGCATGGACTTTGCGCGAAGCGCATCCGAACAGCTGTAGGCGCGGTCCATGAGCGGAGCGAATGCAAGCCCGACAGGGCGCAGCCGACAAGTAATGACCGCGCACATTTTCTCATTCCGCACCACTTTATACTCCGGATCGCGCGCGGTCCGCCCGCGCCTACAGTCGACCATTCAACAATTGCTTCGCAGTGAGAAGCGGATAAAACGGATATCGTTTCACAATCGTCTGCGTTCCCCCCTCTTCGCGGTCGACAACACAAAACGTCGCAGCGACGCGGTATCCCGCAGCTTCGGCCAGTTCGCATGCCTTGATGATGGACTCGCCGCTGGTGCACACATCATCGACTATCGCGACGCTGGAACCTCGCGCACCGTCCCATCCTTCAATCCATCGCTGCATTCCATGTCCCTTCGCTTCCTTGCGCACGATGAATCCCGGCAGAGGATTGCCCTCAATGCCGCTGACCACAGCGATGGCCGCTGCCATGGGATCCGCTCCCAGCGTGAGACCGCCGACCGCATCCGGCTGAATATTCAACTCGCGCATTTTGGCAAGAACGAGCCGCGCGATGAGAAACGCTCCGCGCGGATCCAGCGTCGTCATACGGCAATCCAGGTAATAGCTGGCCTTTTTTCCGGACGACAATACGAAATCTCCGACGCGAAGAGAGCGCTTTCGCACAATCTCCGCCAGTTCCTGAAGTTCGTTGGGCATATGCGAAGTATAACGCGTGGGTTAGAATAGCCGCCATGTTACTCGAAGGAAAAACCGGACTCGTCATGGGCGTGGCCAACAAACGTTCCATTGCGTGGGGCATTACCAACGCATTGAACAAGGCAGGCGCGCGCCTGGTGCTGACCTATCAAAGCGAACGGCTCGGAGAGAATGTTCGCGAGCTTGCTCCCGATCTCAATAATCCGCTGCTGATTCAATGCGATGTTTCCAGTGACGACCAGATCCGGACGATGGTCGATCGCGTGTCGTCTGAAGTCGGACACCTGGACTTTCTCGTTCATGCCCTCGCATTCGCGCCTCGCGAAGCTCTTGCAGGCGCCTACGCCGACACGAAGCGGGAGGATTTCAGGATCGCACTCGATGTGAGCGCCTACTCTCTGGTGACGGTGTCGCGTGCCCTGATGCCACTGATGCAGGGCCGCCAGTCGAGCATCGTCACGCTGACGTATCTCGGGAGCGAACGCGTGGTCCAGGGCTATAACGTCATGGGAGTTGCGAAGGCGGCGCTGGAATCTTCGGTTCGATACCTCGCCAACGATCTCGGGCCTCTTGGAATTCGCGTCAATGCAATCTCCTCGGGTCCAATCAAGACGCTCGCTTCATCCGCGGTCGGCGGTATCTCAAACATGATCCGGCTGCATGCCGAAAGGGCCCCATTGCGCAAAGCCGTGGAACTCGATGAAGTTGGAGATACGGCGTTGTTTCTGGTGAGCCCAATGTCGCGAGGGATTACCGGTGAAGTGATCTACGTGGATGGGGGATACCACATTCTCGGGGTGTGAGCCCGCTGTAGGCGCGGTCTATGACCGCGCACAATCCAGAATTCATGCCGTGTTGCCGATTGAGAGATCGTGCGCGGTCATAGACCGCGCCTACAGCTATTTGGATGCGCTGTGCGCGACTTCTCTGATGCGAGGCGCGTCTTGCTTGTCTCTCCAGTGATCGATTACGGAAATCTTTAGAACGCAACCGACCGTGCAGGTGGGCGCACAGGACTTGGCGGTTTTGTACTCCCGCGCGACGTCTTCAAACGTGTACTTCTCCAGCGCAATGCCGGGATAGCCTCGTTGCTGCGAGCAATAGTGCACCAGGCCATCCTCACAAATATAGAGGTAGCGGCCGCCGGCACGGCACTTCCAGTCATTCGGTTTTCCCTGAGCCAGGTTTTCCTGAAACCAGTTGAATCGCGAATAGCTGCGCGTGCCCAGATCCTTGATCTCCCGGTAAACGTCCGCCTCCTGCTGCGTCAGCGGCTTTAACGCCCCGGTGTGATCGTGGATGATGCCCATGGAACTGGCAAAGCCAAGTTCAAGCGCGCGATGAGTGACCGTCTTGGCATCCTCCGGATTCTTGATTCCCCCGCCGACAACGGAATTGATATTTACGGCAAACTCCGCGTATTCGGCCAGGTATTCGAGCTTCTTGTCGAGCACCTTGAGGCTCTTCATCGACACTTCATCCGGTTCAAGGTTGTCGATGCTGATCTGGAGGTGTTCGAGTCCGGCATCGTTCAACGCCTGGATTTTTTTCGGCATCAGCAGATAGCCGTTGGTAATCATACCGGCGATCATCCCGTGATGACGGATACGCTGGATGATCTTTTCAATCTCGGGATGCAGCAGGGGCTCGCCGCCACTGATCGTTACAATAGCGGTCTTCAAGCCCGCCAGCAGGTCGATCCGGCGCAGCATGGTATCGGTGGGTATCGGCGGCGAGAAATCGTCGTACTCGTTGCAATATCCGCAGGAAAGATTGCACTTACGAGTCGGAATGATGTGGGCCAGCAGGACGTGTTTTGTAGACAGGAGCCCGCGGCCAATCATCTGGAGTTCGCGCAGCCTTAGTTTCAGCTTGTTTGAACGCTTCATCGTAGGGTTGTAACGATATCACAGACGCAACAGGCGGCCCCAATCGCTTCAAGCCTGGTCGGATTCGCCTCGTTCATGGTCCGCTACCTTCTTCACCGGATCCCCAATACGAATCACGCCAGGCTTGACGACCCGGGCATTGATACCGCGGAGATTCAGTTCCCGTCCGGCTGGTGAATTAACAAACAGAGTCGCATCACGGCCGAAGCGTTCCATGAACTTGCTGCAGCCGGTGTGCGGCGGAGTGGTCACCTGGATCACGGCGGAGCCAATTCCCAGTTTCGTCCCTGGGGGAAGATTCGCCGAGCCCAGGTTCAAATCGACATAGAGCTGATCTCCGGCTTCGGCCCAGCGCTCCGGACGTTGTGCCACCAGGGCTGCCGCACGGGAGTTCATGACGTTGATTTGCATTTCGGGATGGGGCGAACCATCGGAAGTATTGGAGCTTGGGCGCGACTTCCAGGAATCGCCGATGAGACCATCGGTCAGACTAAGTTCAGCGGATTCCCGGATCTCGCGCATTCCCACCCGGGGACGGCAGACGATCAGTTTCAGGATTCCTGCATCCAGGGGAGATTTTCGAAGTTCATCCAGCTGGGATTCAAGCTGTGCTGTGTTCAGGTGTTCCATATCCACTCATTTCGTTAATGTCTTCTCGATGCGGCGGTCGGGAATCAGCCACAGGATCGCGACAGAAAAGTATACTCCGCAGGATATCCCTGTGTGGACGGATGCCAGTGGAATGGCGGCCAGGTACAACACGACGGAAATCTTCCCTTTGAAATCGTTGCCCAGAGCCGTCGCAAGGGTGGAATGGCTGCCATGCAGGGCGATCAGCGTTCGGGTCAGAATAAAATACGCAATCCCGGCAAAGACCAGCACGACCCCATAGAGCGCAACAGGCCAGGGGGCAAAATGATTCTCTCCCATCCAGCTGGTAACGAAGGGTACGAGAGACAACCAAAACAACAGGTGGAGATTGGCCCATAGCACACGCCCGTTGACATGCTGAACCGCCTGGAGCAGGTGGTGATGGTTGTTCCAGTAGATGCCGAGATACACAAAACTCAAAACATAGCTCAGGAACGTGGGAATCAGAGGACGCAGTGCAGCCAGCGTCGGTTCGTGCGGCCCGGTCAGCTCCAGAACCATGATCGTGATCAGAATGGCGATGACTCCATCGCTGAATGCCTCCATGCGGGCCTTGCTCATCGGGCGGATCCAGCGATCTCGGGAAAGCCGAGACTGCGCTTCACCTCCGCGTTGCCGATCGGCCGCATGCCATCGCGATCGAGCCGCCATTTGTCCATATACTGGCCGGGCTTCATCAGCTGGATATTCGACTGGGTGAGCAGTCGTTCAAGAGCCGGATCGGAATAGGCATTTGGCACTCCCGCCTGGAATGCGCCCCACAACCCATCCCAATGCACCGGCAGATAGAACTTGGGCTTCAGGACCGGCGCCACCAACTGCGCGATTGAAGCACCACCGGTGCCGATCCAGAGGTCGACAGAATCCACACCGGCAGCTTTCATCGCAATCTTCAGATTATCGAGTGGAGCGCCGTAATTTTTTTGATCGATGACGATAGGAACCGTAAGGTCTGAGGCACTGGCGGAGTTCTGGTAGTACCAGCTGATGCGCCCTTGAGGCCCGTCGACCGTAAACAGGAATCCACGAGTGCCGCCGCCGTTTGGAAAATCTTCAGCAACGCCGGTGTGAAGCCCTCCGGTTGCAGGATCCGGAATCGGAGCCGCGGCAAGCTCGACCGGGTTGTGCTGTTCCGGGTTCGCGACCGAATCTCCGCTATGGTTCCAGCGCACGACGTACATGGTGACGCCGTCGGCCAGGGTCAGTTTCTCGCCGCCATAAACTGGGGTGCAGCGTCCGGCAGGAATCGTCTCCGCCATTGCCTGATAGCACGTTGTCATGGGGCCGATGATGCGAGCGCCAGTCAGCCTGGACCATGTCGCCGTATCGAAAGAATGGTCGAAATGACTGTGCCCCGTAAGCAGCAGGTTGATCGATGAAGGTCCACCAAGCGCCTGCATCACGCGCGTGACGGCGCCGACATCCGGTTTATAAGGATCGTGGGTGCGCGCCAGGCCACCGCCACCACCGTAGAATTCGTTCTGCGGAATGCGGCTGATGTAACCGTCCGTAATGACATGGAGCGAGCCGATCTCGTAATACATGTTCGCGATCGACATCCACGTCATGTCGACATAAGCCGGAGCAGGAGCAGATCGTGATGGGATTACCCACATCGCGGCTGCAACGATCGCGGTATATCGGATCCACGTCTTCATGTCTTCTCCAGCCTCCGGACTCGGAGCATCTTGTTTCCACCTCGCTGAAATTCGTATGGAACAGTTTCGATCGACGTGCTGAACCCCGAATTCGCCAGTTCGTCCAGCAAGGGTTCGACAAATGGCGATGGCTCCGCATTGTAATTCAGCAGGGGGAAAATGCGTGCTTCGCTCGCCACACGACACATCTCTTCAATTGCACGTCGATGAAACTCGAAAGTCAGAATGTCTGAATATAAAAACAAAAAATGCGAACAAACCGCCAGGTCGAAGGCGCCTCCTTCAAATGGTAGATCCGGCAATTCACCGGTCACATATCGGCCGTCCTTCTTTCCATCGACAAAGTCTGCAAGGAATCTTTCCATTGCGGCAAGACGTAGTGCCCCGAGTTCAACGGGCGTCTTTATGGAAGTCCACACGAACCGGTGCTGGTTTTGATACGTCTGCTGCATGATGTTTTCGTAAGTCACATCAATGCGTTCCTGAATCCGCGCGGCATTCAGCTGATAGAGCGGATCGCAGGAAACAACACGATATCCACGCTGAAACATTTCGGTATTGAAACTGGCTGGCCCATCTCCGCAACCGACAATCCGGAGGCAGAAATCGTTATCGGACAACGCAAACATGCGCCGGTATTCGTCAAACGATCGGCCCCATGGAACCGCTTCGTCGTATTTGAATGTCATATGTTGCGCGCAGCGCATCCAAACAGTTGTAGGCGCGGTCTGTGGCCGCGCACGATTTTTCAATCTGCATTCCTGCCTATTCTGGATTGCGCGCGGTCACAGACCGCGCCTACAACTATCAGTTCGTGAGTTTTTTGCCTTGAACGTCGTAGCGTTCGAGTGGGCCGTACTTTTCAAGGATAGTTCTTACCTTGGACCCGTCGCCGACCGCGATGATCTGCATGGTCTGCGGATCGATGTATTTCTTTGCGACGCGCTGAATATCGGCCGGAGTGACCGCCATGAGCTTCGCTGGGTAGGTATCCCAGTAGTCTTCTGCAAAACCGTAGATCTTGCGCGTCAGCGCATAGTTCACCAGTTGGTCCGGACTTTCGAGCGACAACGCGAAGCTTGCAACGATCGCGCGTTTCGCATCATCCAGTTCGGGATCGCTGACGGGCTGATCGCGCATCCGTTGGAGTTCCTTAATGAATTCCGTCAATGCACCGTCGGTGACTTCGGTGCGCACCTCTGCGCTGGCGTTCCACGGACCTGGAAACTTCCGGGCAGAGAATGAACTGAACGCCCCATAGGTGTATCCCTTTTCCTCGCGGAGGTTTTTGAACAACCGGCCGGCGCCGCCGCCCCCTAGCACCTGGTTCAAGGCGACCATTACAAAGTAATCCGGATCGCGCCGATCGATGGCAATATTGCCCATGACGATACTGGTCTGCACGGAATCCGGACGATCAACCAGGTACAGTTTCCGAGCCGTCGATGGCTTTGGATTGGGAGGAAGCGTTTCCTTCAGATCGGTCTTTTTCCAGGCGGCAAGCAGCCTGTCCAACTTGGGTACCAGATCCGCCGGCTTCACGTCTCCTGCGATTCCCAGAATTGTGTTTTGCGGAGCGTATCGGTCATCGTGCCACTTGGCGAGGATTGCAGGCGTCAGTGCATCCACGGTCCCCTGATTCGTCGTCACGTTGCCGGCGGGATGATCTCCGTATATCGCACGGCTGAAACGTTCGCTCATCAGGAATTCGGCCGATGTCCGCTGCTGACGCAGTGCCACGGTTAACTGCTGCTTGTGACGGTCCAATTCCTTGGCCGGAAACGAGGGATTAAGAAGCACATCGTTTGCCAGTTCAAACCACTTATCAAAATTGTCGCTCAATCCCGATGCGCTAAGAACAGTTACGGTGGAGCCATAGGAAGACGATACGGAAAGTTCCGCCCCGAGCCGCTCCACGTCCTGCGAAATCCGGAGGCTGTCCCGCGTCTTCGTCCCTTCTGTCATCATCTGTGCGGTAATCCGCGCCAGGCCCACCATTGCCGTGGGCTCGAAAATCGGCCCGCTGCCGCCGATGCTGTACTGGATCGAAACAAGAGGCAGGCGATGATCTTCAATGATCAAAACCGTTAATCCATTCGACAACGTGGCCTCAGTCGCCCGGGGCAGCTTCACCTTCAATATATCTTTGGAAACCGGGGCCTTGTTTTTCAATTCGACTTGATTGCGCGGGGTGCCTGGCTGCTCCGGCCCCAGCTGCTGCTGAGCGGAAGCGAGCGAACCGCTGACGAGAAGCAGTGCGAGGACCAGTTTCCGATTGGTGCGTGCACGCATCGCTACTTCCCCCCTCGCCCGGCATTGCCGGCGGGCGCCGGTTCTTTTTTGGGAATTGTCGTGACTACAGTTCGATTGCTGGAGACGAAGTATTTTTTCGCCACTTCCTGGATCTTCGCTTTCGTCACCGCCAGGTATTTATCGGGCCATGTGTTGACGAGATTCGGATCGTTGTAGAACACCATCGATTCGCCGAGATTGGTTGCGCGTCCCTGGGTGCTCTGCAGCTGCTCCACGCCGGATCGGCGCACCAGCATCCGCACTTTCTCCAGTTCCAGATCGGTGACGGGCTGGTTCTTCAGACGATCGAGATCGGCGTAGATCATCTTCTCGACTTCCTTTGGATCCTTGTCGGGATTCAGCGTCGCGCTGATCCAGAACAGCGATGGCCCGCGTTTTTCTTCGGCGCTGGCGGACACTTCCTGGACGATGCGCTTATCCTTCACGAGTTCGAGATAGAGGCGGGACGACGTTCCCTGGGAAAGGATCAGGCCCGCAACAGACAGTGCATACCAGTCCGCCGTATTGCCTTGTGGAATTTTGAAAACGATATCCAGTTCATCCGCATCCGCCAGCGGATCCTCAATGGTCTTGCGGCGTTCAGCGGACTGTTTGGGTTCGATCATATTCGGCACCGGGGGCGCAGTCTGCCGAGGGATGGGCTCGAAATACTTCTCGATTTTCGCCAGCGCCTCTTCGCTTTTGAAATCGCCAACCATCGTCAATACGGCATTGTTGGGCGCGTAATACGTGCGAAAGAAATCGGCAACATCCTTTAATGAAGCCTTATCGAGGTCTTCCATGGAGCCGATCGTGGAATGCTTGTAGGCGAAATTGTCGTACGCTGTATCAATTACTGCTTCGAATGTCTTGCCGTATGGTTGGTTGTCGTACCGCTCGCGGCGTTCCTCCTGCACGGTCTTCCGCTGGTTATCGAGATTCGACTGATTGATCACCAGCGAGCGCATGCGATCCGCCTCAATGAAGAGTCCGAGATCGAGTTGATTGGAAGGAAGTGTTTCAAAATAGGCGGTCCGGTCGCCGGTCGTGTTGCCGTTGGCTTCACCCCCGTTGTTTTCCACGACGATCATGTGCTCGCCCTTGCCGACGTTTTCAGACCCCTGGAACATCATGTGCTCGAAAAGGTGCGCGAATCCGGTCTTTCCCTTCGGTTCGTCTCGGGAGCCTGCATTGTAGGTAACCGCCACCGAATACGTGGGCGCCGAGTGGTCTTCGGAAAGAATGACGCGAAGCCCGTTTTTCAGTGTGTATTGTTTGAAAGCAATGCTTTGTGCCGATCCGGGTTGTATCCATAGCAGCAGGAGTAACGACGCCAGTCCGGTTTTTGAAGTTTTCATGATGACATCCATTCGACGCAGTCTCTGAGTTTCTGCTGCATTGCATCGGCCGGCAGGTGGGCGCGCCGTCCGTGCCCCGGCAGCACCCATTCAAATCGATAATCCAGCAGCCGGCGCATGGATCGGGTTTGTTCGGGCCAAGAGTACCACGAGACTTCGCGGAAGGCGATCAGCCCGCCGCGGCGATCCGACCATGCCAGATGGTCTCCAGTGAACAAATACCGGTCACGATCGAGAAGAACCACATGACCCCGCGTGTGACCCGGCACGGGAATCGCCAGCAGGTCGCGGTCGAGTCGAACCGCGTCTCCACCGTCCAGCAGTTGTTCGGCGGCGACGTGACTGGAATCGGCGCGATGAATAATCCGGCGGCAGCCAAAATGTTTGTGGAATTGTTCGTGGTCGGCCACGTCATCCTGATGCGTAAAGAACATCGTCGAGACGCCTCCCAACTTTTCAATCTGCCGGACCAGGGTTTTTGCGAAACGCGGGGAATCCACCAGCACGTTACCTTCAGGACGAACGATGAGATAACTCGCCGCCCCGTAGGAATTCGGAGAAGCGTAACCGCAGAAATAAACATTGTCATCGATGCATTCAGGAAATGCGGCGGCGGCCTTTTGAACATCGATCTTCCTGCGCGTCCCTATCGATCCGGTAGGGCATGCGACAAGAGCCATTGCCGCACGCTGCACATCGGCTTCGCCTTCCGGCTGGTGGTGGACAATCGAGTGATCCGATTCTTCGCGATACACACCGGGTGCGATTTGACGGCAGAGATCGCAGTCAATACAGGTGTCGTCGACAAAGAATGTACCTGGCACGTTGGATGGGTAACTGCGTTGAGGGGTTGCCATAGGGAAATCGGAATGATTATCCCACGAGATGAGATCAACGGATCGGACCAATGTTCAACAATTCGGGGCCGTGCTACTCGAACCCCGAATTGTTGAACATTGGTCCGATCCGTTATTTGCCTTTAGTACCGCCTGCCGCGACGGGGATACCGGTCCGGAACATAAATTACGGATGGAGCGGGGGTCTCGTACACCACAGGCGCCGGCGCGCGAAGCCGTGGGGCCGGAGCCGTTCGGTAGTCCGTTGCCGTAACTGCAAGAAAGGCCTGCTGGCTGCGCGCGGTCGAAATGGTCACGGGATCGTCGAGGCGAAATGCCAGCACTTGTTCGGAATGGATCCGTGTCGCATCGCCGGGTGTCGCGAGGACTCCGGCAACTCCGGCGCCGGCGCCAATTCCCGCTCCGATAGCCGCTCCGGATCCGCCATCTACTCCGGCTCCGATCAATGCGCCCAATGCAGTCGTTACGGCGATCGCGCCGAAATCCCGATCCGTGGAGGAGTTTCCCTGATTGCGGATCAGCTGGGTACGGATGGGCACCTGTTGGCCATCAACGAGCACGAGCTCACCCAATTCAATTCCGATATCGGACTTACCCTGAATCCGCCCGGCTTTCTGGACCGATACCACACGGCCGATCACGGGTTGGCCGGCACGTGCAACAACCCAGCCGTCCACGACGATGGGTTGACGAAGTACAGCAGTGAAAGCATCCCCGGGCTGGGAGCGGTTGGACGACAATCTGTCGGCGATATCCACGGTAATATACGTACCTAATGGAATGGTGAGAGTTGCCGGGGCAGGCTGAACGAATACGGGGACTGGCGCTGGAGCATAGACCGGCGACGGAACCGGAATTGGCGCCTGACCGAACGCCGGCGCGGCCAGCGGCAAACAAGACATGATGGCAAAGACGACCCGTGTTGAAACCTTCATTGTGGAACCTCCGTCATTGGAACCCTATGGACCGTTGCTCTGAATATCGAGCGCCAAATTAGACTTTAGGGTGTTGGAATAGTTAGTTGATGTTCAGCAGTATCGTCAGATACCTCTTGTCGCGCTCCACCCTGAGAGCGACTGGTGAATCCGGTTCTGCTCTATCCAAAGCCTGCTGCAGTTCTTCCTGATTCGCTATCGGCTTGCCATTCACCTCCGTAATCAGGTCCCTGTTTTCCAATTCCGACGACGCCGCCGACATGGCCTGAACCTTTGCCGCAACCATGACGCCCTGGTGACTGCGAAGTCCAAGTTGCGCGGCACCGTTAAAGCTTATCTGAAGGACATAAATACCCAACTGAGGAACGATCGAGTCGGTGCTCAACTGAGGCCCGTCATCGGAGGACGCCGGTGAGGTTTGGTTTACCAGCACGTTAAATGTCTTTGCTTGCGTGGATCCCCGCTGCAACACTTCGAGGCGTATGGGCTGGCCCTTCGCCCTTCCGGAAATGGCGCGTTTGAGATCCAGGGCAGAGTCCTGAGATCTCCGGCCATCGAGGGGAATTCCGTCATAAGCCACTACAATGTCTCCAACCTGAATGCCCGCATCCTCAGCCGGTCCCTTGGGTTCGACATCTTCAATATAGACTCCAAGTTGAACGGGCAACTTCAGAGCACGGATCAAGTCCGGGGTCAGATTTCGAGTCGTAATCCCAATGGTGCCGCGAATCACATAGCCGTTCGTCCTGATCTGTTGGTAAACATAGGCAACGACGTCGGATGGAATCGCAAAATTCAAACCTTCGTTTCCGCCGGATTCGGAAAGAATGAACGAATTGATGCCAACCAGTTTTCCATTAACATCGACAAGCGCTCCACCGCTGTTTCCGCGGTTAATCGCCGCGTCAGTCTGGATGTAATCCAGTTGGTCTTCTTCTTTGACCTGGCGAACCGGCGCACTGATGATGCCCTTCGTCATCGAAATTCCAACGCCGTGGGGGCTGCCGAACGCGTAAACCGTATCGCCCTGACGAACCGACCCACGGCCAAACTCCAGGAAAGGCAATCCACTTCGATCGATCTTCAACACAGCAAGATCCGTATTCAAATCCTGGCCTTTTAGCACCGCTGGAACTTGTTCGTCCGGCTTCCCGTCCATGTGCAGGACCACCAATATCTTCGGCGCACCTTTGATGACGTGACGATTCGTCACAATAAAACCGTCGGCCGTAACAATGACGCCCGATCCAATGGAAGGTCCAGGCGTCGCTGCCGAAACGGTTTCATACTCCTGGCCGGGAGCCGCGCCAAAACCGGATGCAATTACCTCCACGACCGCAAGATTGACCTTACAGGCTAACGCCCGGGTTTCCTGTTGCTGGATCTCGGCAAGGCTCGCGCCATTCTGAAACTGCTCCAACGCCGTCAATCGATTCTGCACACTCGGACCACACGGAAGAGCTGGGACGAATCCGGCCCCACCCTGCGGTCTCGGTGTCTGAGGCAAGGGACCGACCGGAACCGGCGGACGGTTCTGTGTATTCTGAGTGAAAGCGGTTACGGCGACGGCAAGAAGCATGCTCAATAACGCGACAGTCCGGATACTCCGCGGTTTCGAGGGTTTCATACCGTAAATCTTAGCGGAATCTCTTCCGGCAGCCTCACACATTTTTCCTCCCTATTATTCATAGCATCATGGCTTGGACGCAGTTGTAACAGTTTGTTAAGGGCGGAGTAATGTATCCTTAATGGCCGGGCAGCTAGAATTGCCGCCCGGAAGGAGGATCCTGAAGGGCCGATGACGCCGACAATGAAGATGTATGGGAAGCACCGCTTCCCGGGAAGGTTGTTCATCGTTGAGGGGATCGATGGCTCCGGCAAGAGCACCCAGATCGCGCTTCTACAGAAATGGCTCGAATCCGAAGGCTACGTCACGTTCTTCAGCGAATGGAACTCCTCGCCTCTGGTCCGCGAAGTCACCCGCCGTGGAAAGAAGAAGCGGATGCTGACTCCAATGACGTTCAGCCTGATCCATGCCACCGACTTCGCCGACCGCACCGAACACCACATCATTCCTCCCCTGAAATCCGGCGCCCTGGTTCTCGCCGACCGCTACATCTACACGGCGTTTGCTCGCGATGTGGCGCGCGGCGTCGATCCGCATTGGGTGCGTGGCCTGTATCAATTTGCAGTCAAGCCGACGCTGGGATTCTATTTCCGAATCTCGCTGGATGAAGCCATGAAGCGAATTCTCGGCGGGCGCGACGCAATCAAGTTTTACGAAGCCGGCATGGACATGAAGCTGAGCGATGATATCGAAGAGAGCTTCCGCCTTTTCCAGGGCCGGATCATCGAAGAATACGAAAAGATGGTTCACGAATACGGCCTTGCCGTTATCGACGCAAGCCTTTCCATCGAAGAACAGCAGGCGCAGATGCGCCACATCGTGCTGGGACTGCTCGCCGGCACCAAGAAGACAAGGATTCGTAAATGGGTCGATTTGAGTACTATGGTGAAAAAGGATTCCCCGAAGTAGATCTCAGCGAACTGAAGGGCAAGCTGATCGTCATTGAAGGAACCGACGGCGTCGGACGATCCACACACACCGGTCTTCTGAAGCAGTGGCTGGAAAACACCGGCCATGCCGTGCTGGATACGGGAATGACGCGATCCGCTCTTGCCGGTGAAGGACTCCGGGAAGCCAAGGAAGGCCACACGCTCGGCGGAATCACGATGACGTTGTTCTACGCTACGGACTTCGCCGACCGGCTCGAAAATGAAATGATTCCGGCGCTCCGCGCCGGATTCATCGTTCTTACCGACCGTTATACTTACTCGCTCATGGCCCGCGCGTTGGTGCGAGGCGCCGACCCGGAGTGGGTTCGGCAGGTCCACGATTTCGCGCTGAAGCCGGACATTGTCGTCTATCTGCGAGTCACCATTGAAGAGCTCATCACGCGCGTCGTCCAGAGTGAAGGCTTCAACTACTGGGAATCCGGCATGGACCTGCATCTTGGCGAAGATCTTTACGACAGCTTCGTTGAATATCAAAAACGCCTGCTGCGCGAGTTCGACAACATGGCCGCTCAATATAATTTCCAGGTCATCGATACGACTCCACACATCGAGGAGGTATTCGAGCAGATCAAGAATCGGATTGAGCCGATTCTCGCGACCCCCCGCTAATCTCTGTTTGCCAGCAGGAACATTCGGATCCGTCCATGGATTTCGTCGCGGACTCGGCGAAAGGTGTCCAGCTGTCTGCCCGCATCCGCGTCTGCCGGGTCGTCAAAACCCCAATGGATCGCTGCGGCGCCTGGAAAAACGGGACACTGCTGCTTCGCGCGATCGCAAACGGTGATCACGTAGTCAAACTGCCGACCGTCAAATTGAGACACGTCCTTCGAAGTGTGCGCCGACATATCGACGCCAATCTCGCTCATCACTTCAATTGTCCGGGGGTGAACACCTTTCGGATGCGTACCGGCACTAGCGACGTCGTAGTCTTTCCCGGCCAGGCGTCGCAGAATTCCTTCCGCCATTTGACTGCGTGCGGAGTTTCCGGTGCAGAGAAAAAGAACTCGCTTTTTATTCTCCATGTTGAATCCACTGGAAGAACGCCGTTGCCGCCGCGGCACCGGCGAATTGCATGGCAAGGAATGCGGGAACGTCCACCGGCCGGATTCCAGAGAATGTATCGGTAACCGATCGGGCAAGGGTGACCGCCGGATTTGCAAAAGACGTTGATGGAAAAAACCAGTACGCCGCGGTGACGTAGCAGGCAACCGCAAATGCTGTGCCGGAAGGACGATATCGTCCACAGCAGGCGATGACCGCGATCAGACCGAATGTCGCCACAGCCTCGGCTACCCACATCGGCCAACCCGTTCGAACATGATGAGACGCGGATATGAAGGGTAGGCCAAACATGAGATTGGCGAGAACGACTCCGGCGAAGGCACCAATCACCTGGGCAGCAATGTAGGCCGGCGCTTCGCGCCACGGAAGCTCTTTACGAACGCAGTTTGACAGTGTAACGGCCGGGTTCAGATGCGCTCCGGAGATCGGGCCAAACGCCAATAGCAATGCAGCCAGCACCGCGCCGGTTGCAATCGAATTGGCAAGAAGCGCAATGGCAACGTTTCCCGATGAGAGCCGGTCGCCCATGATTCCCGAACCGGCAATCGCTGCAAGCAGTAGCGCCGTTCCCACAAACTCGATCAGGGTTCGTCTTGCCAGATCCGCCGGCTTGTCACCGGTATGGAGCTTCAATTCCAATTTGGACCAGACCTGCAGACAACTGCTCCTGATCGGCCTGAAGCGCCTGGCCCTGACAGCACGAATTGTTGCTTTGCTCGATGTCGGCCAGAACGGCGAATACCTCCCATTCGTTGCCGTCCGGATCCCGAACCCATGCTTTATCCTGAAGCGCGAAACAGCAGTTCGTCTGCATTTCGTCGCGGGGACCCAGGCCGGAGGACTCCCAGTGATTCCGAATTGCCTGCACGTCCTTTGTGGTCGCCACCTGCAGTCCCAGATGCGACAACGCACCCGAGCCCCCGGTCAAGCCTTCATTGAGCGAAAGATTGAGAGGCGGATTCTGAACATCAAACTTGGCATAACCCGGGCGCACCTTGAGGGGTTCGATTCCGAACAGTTTCGCGTAGAACTTCACACTGGATTCCACAGAGGCGACGTTCAGTGCAATGTGGGCCTTGAGAATTGATGGTGCGATATATTCGTTTATACGCATGTGTCGAAGGCTATCGCCTGCGGCATACATGCGTCAAGGCGTATTTATTTGGAAAGTGGTTATGCTAGAGTTCAATCGTGAAATCCAGGAAGCCGGTCGACATCGAGATTCTGCTCCGCGCCCTCGCCGATCGGACCCGCTTGCGGCTGCTCAATCTTATCGGCGACAGAGAAGTATGCGTTTGTTTCTTTGTGGAAATACTGAAGACGAGCCAGCCAAAAATCTCGCGTCATCTCGCGTATTTGCGCCGCGCGGGAATTGTTGAGGCCAGGCGCGAAGGCAAATGGATGCACTACCGAATCGCGGAACCCGCAGACGCAGCCGCAAGACGCGTGGTCGACGATGTGCGAAGCTGGTTGAAATCGGATACTACGATGGTTCATGAAAGGGAACGTCTGGAGGGAATCTGCTGTGGCAGCCGGGCGCCGGCGATACTGCTACAAGCTCCCCAACCGATTCGCTACGCCGGCGCCTCGAAACGGTCCTGATTCGTCCGTGCAGCCCTTCCTTTGCCTGTAGGCGCGGTCTGTGACCGCGCACAATCCTGATTGTGCGGCATTCCCGATTCAGAGACCGTACCTACAGGGCACGAAGCTGTTTCGCGGTCATCAGCCATTTCAAAACCGCCGGCTTTCGCGGAGGAAGTGCGTCGACCTGGATGGCACAGGCGCCGCTTTTACGGAGATCGACCTCGCATTTTCCAGCAGCGCCGAGTAATTCTGCAACGGTGTCGCCAAGCAATGGCTGATGGCCCACCAGCAGGATGCCGTGCCCATGACGCCGCCCTATTGCATCGAGCAGTGCGTGGACCGTACCATCGCCTGCCAGTTCCTGCAATTCTTCCGGGGCGTGTACCATCAGGACTTCGGCAAGAATTGCTGCCGTCTGGCTTGCCCGAAGCCACGGACTCGTGAGGATCTTCCCAAGCGGGAGTTCAAGCTTTTTCAGCCCTTCGGCCGACGCTCGCGTCTTGCGAATGCCCTCCTCGGTCAGAGCCCGGTCGCAATCCGGGGCGGTGTCGGCGGCGGTGCCGTGGCGGAAAAAAACCAGATCGAAAGCTTTCATTCGAAAATAATCTCCATGCCAAAAACTTCGCTCATGAGGCCGGCCTTATCCGAGGCCGACCGGATCTCGTCGGTCATGTCGCCGGCTCCGCCAAGGCGTATAGACATTACTTTATCCGGTTTCTTCCGGCATTCGATTTCCTGAACCTTGCATTGACGGCCGTAATCGAGCGCATCGGCAACACGGAGTATCGCGCTGAGTTTCCGCACTACATCCTGTTGAACGGAAGACAGCTGGCTGAAGGGCAGATGCTTCGAACTTGGATGGGATTTGCGATGATATCGGGCGATATTGGCAATGATATCGAGTTCGATCGCATCAAATGAACTGGGGCCCGAGCTCTTAATCAAGTAATACGTATGTTTGTGATGTTTCGGATATGCAATAAACAGTCCGATATCGTGAAGCATGGCTGCCGCATGGAGAATGCTCGAATAGCGATCCGGCAGGCCGTGCAGGTCCCGCATCTGTTCAAAGAAGGCGAGCGAAAGACGGGCGACCTGCTGGCTGTGTGTCTTGTCGTAGTTGTATTTTTCGCCAACTTCTTCGACCGATTCCGAACGGTTCGCTTCTTCGCTCCAGGTGCCCACGAACACCGGATAATTCCTGCGCAGAAGATCCACCATCAGGCCATCGCGTAGCCCGCGGCCGGATACAAAGACATAGTCCAATTCCAGTCGAGTCATCATGGCCAGCAGCACCCCGGCGCCCGCCACAAGAATATCCGCGCGCTTTGGATCACCGACGATTGAAGCGACGCGTTCATGCAATGGCTGGCTGCGCAAAAGATCGAAAAGACTTTTCAGCCGGCCCCGCCGCAGTACGTACAACGATTCCTTGTGAGTTTCGCCGGTCAGCCGGGCGTCCATATCGGCAAGCGACGTCATAGTGCCGCCACTGCCGAAGACCATCGTGTACTTTTCACGGGAGAGGCGCAGGGCTGCGGGCCCGAGCTTCTGATTGACAAACCGTGCGAGGCTGTCGAGTTCCTTTTCGGTGGGAGGATCGTGTTTGAGAAAGCGTTCCGTGAGCCGGACTGCGCCGAGCGGCACGCTGAACAGGGCAAACATCTTTGTATGGTTGCCAACGGCGAGTTCCACGCTTCCTCCGCCAATATCCATGAACAGGCCAAGTGGCGGATCGAATTTCAAACCGCTCAGAATGCCGAGGCTGATGAGACGCGCCTCATCTTCCTCAGAAAGCACTTCAAGGGTGATCCCGACTCCGGCGACGTCTTCAATGAACGACGGGCCGTCGCGAGCTTCCCGCATGGCGCTGGTTGCAGTCGCACGAAGGGACGCAACCCCGTAACGATCGGCAACGCCTTTGAATCGCTTCAACGCGTCGAGTGCATCGCTTCGGCTTGTGGGATCCAGCGCGCCGGTTTCAAATACGTTGTGACCCAGGCGGACGGGTCGGCGATCCTGTTCGATAATCCGATATATTCCCGGCTGATCGACCGAAGCGATCTGAAGTCGAATCGCATTACTCCCGGCATCGATGACCGCAAAGGTGGTTTGCATTACGCAACAGGATACCGTCAATCGGCGGGTTCTGAAATCCGCCTACTGATTCCCTTCGTTGTCTGCTATCGGCTTCTTCCGCGACGTGCGGCGTGGAGCCGCCGCTGCTGCGCGGCTCGCGGCCGGCTTCCGCTTTGGAGCATCACCACCAGGACGGGCAATCCGCCTGCGCGGCGGTTTTGGAGCTGCCACGGGAAACGGAGGTTGTTCAGCGGAGGATTCCGCCGATATTCTCGGCGAAGACTGCGCGGCTTCGATCATCGGTTCGGCAGCAAGTATCGCGGCCTCCGCTGCAGCGATGAATGCAGCCTCGGTTGCCCTTTCCTGCGCGGCGGCGCTCAGCGGCGCGGCTAACGCCTGATGTGGAAACTGCGGACCTGGGAATACACGAAGAATCCCCTGGCGATTACGTTCCAGCCGGAAAAGTCCAGTACGTTGACACGCCCGCACTGTTTCCAGGAAATTCGTAAATCCAAATTTGCGCTCGTCGAAGCTTGGAGCGGCATTCTTTATGTATTGTTTGACATTGCGCAGATACATGGGCCAGTGCGGGACAACCGTTGCGTGCTGGAAAATATCCGCAAGGCTGCGAATGGCTTCATCGACCTGCTCTGGTGAAGGACCGGCCGGTCCACCCGATCCGGCTGATGTCCCGGAAGATGCCTCTGCCGCGCTGTGTTCCCGCGGTGCGGCTTCATGATGGCCATGCTCTCGTGGAACATTTTCTCGTTCCACGGGCAATTCGTCGCCTGGGCCTGATGGGCCTGATGGACTTGCTGAATCCGCCAGGCTTGGGATTGCAGCGGTGGATGAAACAACCGGCACTGCGGGAGATTCCACATCGGTAGACTCCACGAGCAGACTGCGATCGACTTGTTTCAGCGTCACGTAACCAGCCGATGCCATCTTCTCGATGAAATCCCTGAAAGTGCCGGCGCCATAGTCGCGTTCCGTAAACGTGGAATCGAGCTGCAGCAACGTACTTTTCAACAGGCCAAGCTGTGGCGATACTTCCCTGTCGGTCAGCACCTTCAAAGCACGGCGAACAAGGGGTAGAGCCTTTACCAGACTCGCATCACCTGTCGCGGACACGCGGGCCTTTTCCGCTGCAGGGCGTCTTGTGGTGTGGGTGGTCTGGGGCGTGATCAGATTCTCATAGGCGATGAATTCGTGGCAATTCTTCTGAAGAATGATGCTGGTAAAGGATCGGCCTCCAACCACCATGACCTTCTTGTCGTATTGCTTGAGCTTTTCGACGAGTGCCAGAAAATCGCTGTCGCCGCCGACAATCACAAAGGCGTTGATGTGATTCCGGGTGAAAGCCATTTCCAGCGCGTCGAGCGCCAGATTGATGTCGGCTCCGTTCTTGTCTCCCCCTGGAGTCAGGTTGCGCTGAACCATCTGTATGGCGTGCTGGGCCATGCTGCGGCTGTGCTCGCCAGCCCGTTTCCAGTCGCCATAGGCAATCTTTGTGACGACTTCACCGCGTTCCTTGATGGCTTCAAGTACTGTTCCGACGTCGAAATGGCGGTTGAGGGTGCTCTTGACTCCGATTTCGATATTATCGAAATCGATGAATACTGCGATCTTAAGACGATCTCCGTTCAACTATAGTAATCCTCCATAAGCCAACCAGCTTACTCGTTCCTGGCTCCGAATTCGATGACGATGTTACTTCTTGAAAAGATTGTCGAAGGCACTTCGCGCGCTGGAGGGACGGATCGCGGGACCGCCGGAATCGTGAGTTTCGCGTTCGATGGAGGTTCGGGCGACGAAATACGTGCATTCGTTGCGAATATCCTTCTTCGTAATACGCTTGAGAATCGGCTCCGTGCATTCGAACTGGGCTCCGGTATCAAAATGACGGCAGTTCTTGCAGCAGCGAAGATCGGCGCTGCATTTGGGACATTGGCTGCCTTCGGTGATCTCTACGGAATTTGGAACTACTGCGCCGCACATTGCGCAGCGCAGCAGTTCCTGAAAGCCCGGCATCTGCATCCGCCGGGGAACATCCCGAGACGACCCTCGCGGCCCGCGTTCCTTCGGCGCAGGTTTAGGCTTCTGGGTGCGTTCCCGTTCGGGACCGCTGCTGTCCTGATAGCCGCCCTGCCTGTATTTGCGTTCCGACATTTAATTTTCCTGGTACCCCTACGTAGATACGCTGCTCGCCAGCCTAAGGTTACAATCTAGATCCTTGCGCCCCGGCGCCGGGATATCGAACATGAGAACCATCGTCCTATTAACAATTTCGAATGTCTTTATGACTTTCGCGTGGTACGGCCACCTGAAGTACCGGAACTCGCCCCTGTGGATTGCCATCGTGCTGAGCTGGTCGATTGCCTTGCTGGAATATTGCTTTATGGTGCCTGCGAACCGCATAGGATCCTATCAGTTCAGCACCGCACAATTGAAAACGATTCAGGAAATCATCACCCTCATCGTCTTTGCCGCCTTCTCGCTGTTCTATCTGAAGGAAGACTTCCGATGGAACTATCTGGTCGCCTTCGCCATGATGGTGGGTGCCGTGTTCTTCATGTTTAAGAAATAACAACTAATGCTGACCTGGATCGAAATTGACACCGGCGCCGCGCGTCACAATATCGATGCGTTTCGCAGTATTCTGCCTGCCGCCACATCGCTGATGGTCGTCGTAAAAGCAAACGCTTATGGACACGGGCTCGAAGTCTTCGCGCCGATAGCGGCCGAACGCGCAGACTGGCTGGGTGTCAATAGTCTGGACGAAGCGCTGGCGATTCGAGCTCTTGGCATTCGAACTCCGGTGGCTATTCTCGGTCATACCGAACCGGAACAACTCGACACCGTGGTGGCCAATGATTTCCGCCAGGTGGTTTACCGGCCGGACATCGCGGCGGAGCTTTCAA
>Ga0134122_10000387_pt1 | contig 29177 bp, 20 predicted proteins | sample KB302_FD_96461 | JGI IMG/M metagenome (GOLD analysis project Ga0134122, IMG submission 96461) | Terrestrial soil microbial communities without Nitrogen fertilizer from Kellogg Biological Station, Michigan, USA - KB3-0-2 | ecosystem: Environmental > Terrestrial > Soil > Unclassified ...
AAGATTCATCCGGCGACGCGGACGTTCCAGGCCCTCCGCATTTTCGTGAACGACGAACTCAAGAGTCTGGAAACCTTCCTGGATTCATCGATGAAGGTTCTTCGTCCCGGCGGACGGCTGGTATTGATTTCATTCCACTCGCTCGAAGATCGGATTGTTAAGAACAAGTTCCGCGCGCCTGCCGTTCCAGGTGTTGCCCTCACCAAAAAGGTCGTCACCGCTGCAGACGATGAAATCAACCGCAATCCACGCGCGCGCAGCGCCCGGCTACGCGCATGGGAGAAAAGCTGATGCGTCCGATAGAAGTCCGATTCGAAAAGAACATCAACAATCTCAATCTGGTGCGCGAAGCCGACACCGGTCGTCAGTGGGAGTACGTCACGGTCGCGATGCTGGCGGCGTTGTTTGTCATGGGGTTTCTGTTTTATGGATGGCAGCGCTTTCAGTACATGCAATATGGCTACAGTCTCGAAACAGCGCAGAAAGAACAGGCGAAGCTCGTCCAGAAGCGGGCCAGGTTACGGCTGGAACGCGAACAGCTTCAGAGTCCTACCCGCATTGCATCGAAGGCGAAGGAAATGGGGCTGGTGCCATCGGTTCCGGGACAGCTGGTACCCATCGGTGGTTCGGAATACAGGGAGAACTCGCAGCCACAACTGTCGGCGAATAAGTGAGCCATGAAGAAAAATCTGTTTCTGTCGAGGCGCGTGTATCTCCTGATTTCCGTTATGGGGTTATGGGGAACGGTTATTGGTGCCCGTCTCTATTTTCTTCAGGTGGTCCGATCCGCCGATCTTCGTGAACAAGCCGACAAACAGCAGCAGCAAGTGCTTGAGATCACGTCGCCGCGCGGGATCATTTATGACCGCAACGGCAGTGAACTTGCCGCCAGTATTCAGGTAAAGTCCGTTTTCGCCGTGCCAAAGGAGGTGAGGGATCCGGGCGCAACCGCGAAGTCTCTTGCCACGCTCACGGGGCTTCCGGCCTCGGAGATCCGAGCCCGCCTCACCGCCGATAAACGGTTCGTATGGATCAAGAGGAAGGTGACAACTTCCGAGGCCTCGGCCATCGAGCAAGCCGGGCTTGCTGGCATCCATTTTGAAGATGAATCTCAGCGCTCCTATCCCAATGACGAACTGGCTGCTCATGTTCTCGGCTATGTCGGCGTCGACGAGCAGGGATTTGGCGGACTCGAAGGCAAATACGAAGGCATCATCCGAGGCGAACCTGGAAAGGTTATCTATCTTTCCGATGCACGAGGAAATAGCTACAACCAGATCGAGCAGCCCGCGCAACCCGGCGCAAGTCTTGTCACAACCATCGACAAGAACATTCAGCATTTTGTAGAAGAAGGTGTGCGCGATGCCGAAGAACGCACGCACGCCAAGGGAATCTACATTGTCGTCATGGATCCAAACACCGGCGAAATTCTCGCCATGGCGAACTACCCCACGTACAACCCAAACAACTACCGGAAATACGATCCCCAGTTTTTGAAGAATGGAACAATCGACCATACGTACGAGCCGGGCTCGACATTTAAAATTCTGACGGTCCGCGCCGCCCTCGAAGAGGGTCTGACGACGCCGGACGACTTGATCGACTGCCTGCAGGGTTCGATTGTTGTTGCCGGACAGCGGATCCGCGACCACAAAGGCTTCGGCGTATTGACCGTCAGCGAGATTTTGCAGAACTCCTCCGATGTTGGCGCGATCACGCTTGGTCTTCGGCTCAAAGATGAGCTCATGGCCAAATACATCAAGCTGTTTGGCTTCGGGCAGACCACCGAAATCGACTTGCCTGGAGAAGAGCGCGGCCTGGTCCGGCCGATTTCCCAATGGAGGAAGAGTTCCATCGGCTACATCTCCATGGGACAGGAAATTGCCGTGACGCCACTTCAAATCGCGAGTCTGATCTCGATGGTGGCCAACGGTGGAACACTCTACCGTCCATACGTCGTCAAGGAAGTGCAGGACTCTCATCAGACCGTTCTCTCTCGAACCGAACCCAGCGGCAAGCAGGTAATGTCGTTGAAGAGCGCTCAGCAGATGCAGGCCATGCTGGAGAAGGTGGTCACCGAGGGCACCGCCAAGACGGCGAAGCTGGATGGATATCGCGCCGCGGGTAAGACCGGCACGGCACAGAAGAGCATCGGGGGAGGCTATTCGGCAACGAAGTTAGTCGCTTCCTTTGCGGGTTTCGCTCCCGTGTCCAATCCCGCCATCTCCATGGTCGTCGTGGTCGACGAGCCAGTTGGTGCACATCATGGTGGCGAAGTGGCAGCGCCCATTTTCAAGCAAATCGCAGACAAGATCCTCCACTACAGGGGTATCGCCCCAGACATTCAGGACTATGCTCCGCACTACGTCGCGACGCCCGTGAAGAGCAAAAGTGCACCGGCTCCTTCGGGCAAACCGCTGCCTGACGAACTGAAGATCGTCAGCGCTGCCTTTACCGGTGCGGCTCCGGAAAAGCCTTATGAGTCCGGAGACATTACGATTCCGGACTTCCGAGGCAAGTCCATGCGTCAGATCTATGATGAGAGCCGCCGGCTCGGCCTTGGCACAAACTACGAAGGGCATGGCCGAGTCAGCCAGCAATATCCCCCGGCGGGCGCCCAGGTGCGTCACGGCACGGTTGTCGTGATTCAACTTTCGACCAGGTAACGCCGGGAAAATTGGAATGATGCGACTGAGCGATGTCCTCGCCGGTTGCCGGGTGATTTCTTCCTCCGGCGATCTCGGCCGTGAAATTCTTGGTATTGCCTACGACTCGCGGCAGGTGTCTGGCGGCTTCGTATTTGTGGCCATTCGTGGACTGCGCGCTGATGGAAATCGATTTGCCGTTCAGGCTGTTGAGCGCGGCGCCGCAGCCGTTGTTTCCGTTTTGCCTGCACCGGTGGGGTTTCAGGCAACCTGGATTCAGGTTGAGGACGATCGGGAAGCACTCGCAGTGCTGGCATCCAATTTCTTTGAACGGCCAACCGCGAAACTTGCCGCAATTGGAATAACCGGAACAAACGGGAAAACGACGACCGCCTACCTGGTGGAGTCGATTTTGAAGGCCGCGGGGCGTCCGGCGGCGCTCTTCGGTACTGTGGAGTATCGCGGACCCGGCTTCGAGTACAAAGCCGACCGGACAACGCCGGAAGCTCCGGATTTGCAATCGTTGTTCCGGAGAGTTGTCGATGGGGGATGGAAGTATGCTGTTATGGAAGTGTCCTCTCACGCCATCGATCTCAAGCGGGTTGAGAAGGTGCATTTCGATGTGGCGGTTTTCACAAATCTCACCCGGGACCACCTCGATTATCACAAGGATATGCGGTCGTATTTCCTGGCAAAGAAAAAGCTCTTCACCGGATTGGATGGAGAAATTCCCCGGATCCTGGTTTTGAATATGGACGATTCCCAATTTGACGAACTGGCTGCGATTGCGCCGTCCCATGTCATTTCATATGGAATGCGCACTGGGAGCGATGTTCGTCCATCTTCCTGGCAATTGGGATGGAACGGCATCGACGCCACATTTGAGTCTCCTGCAGGGGCATTCCGCGTGCACTCCAATATGAAGGGGAAACCGAATTTGTACAACATCTCCGCCGCCGTTGGGGTTGCCGTTGGCCTGGGCATTTCTGCCGATGCCATCCGGGATGGTATCGAACAGCTGCCTTCGGTTGCCGGCCGATTCGAGACCATTGAGACCAATCAACCGTTTCGAGTTGTCGTCGATTACGCCCATACCGACGACGCGCTGGAGAAGGTACTCCAGGCTGCACGAGAAATGACACCGGGACGCCTCATTGTGGTGTTCGGTTGTGCGGGGGAACGCGACCGCACGAAACGCCCACTGATGGGGAATATCGCCGCGCGTCTCGGCGACCTCGCGATTCTGACTTCGGACAATCCGCGTGGCGAGGATCCGATGTCCATCATCCGCGAAGTGGAAGCCGGTATGGTGGGCGAGGGGATTGGCGCCGGGAAATGCCGGGCGGTCGAGGACCGCCGTGAAGCTATACGTTTCGCGCTGGCCTCTGCCGCGTCCGGTGACACGGTCATCGTCGCAGGCAAAGGGCACGAGACGTATCAGGTCATTGGAAATCAGAGTTTCGATTTTGACGATCGGGTTGTCGTTCGGGAGCTACTGAATGAACTTGCAGCTGGGCGAAGTCACTAAGGCTGTTGGCGGCACACTGCAAGGCCGGGGAACTATTGTCGCCCGGGGATACTCCATCGACACCCGGACCCTAAACCCGGGGGACCTCTTCTTTGCCGTAAAAGGACCGCGCTTCGATGGACACAATTTCGTACAGCAGGCTTTCGAGAAAAAAGCGTCAGGCATCGTTGTCGATGCGAGTTCTGGCGGCTCCTGGCCTGCAGCAAGTCCGGAGTCGATTTCGGAGTTTGGCGTCATCAAGGTCGGCTCGCCCGTTGCAGCGCTGCAGGATCTGGCGCACAGCGTTCGCAGGTTATGGGCGAAACCAATTGTCGGAGTCACTGGTAGTGCCGGGAAGACCACCACGAAGGCCATGATTGCCGCGGTTCTGGGAAAGCGATTTAACGTGTTGCGAACCATCGGCAGTCTCAACAATGAACTTGGAGTACCGCTCACACTGCTGCGCGCCGAGCACGATCAGGATATCGGTGTGCTTGAGATGGGAATGTCCGCTAAGGGAGAAATCCGGCATCTGGCATCGATCGCAGAACCCAACGAAGGTTTGATCACGAATGTGAATCCGGTTCATCTGGAGTTTTTCAAGTCGGTGGACGAGATCGCCGAAGCCAAGGCCGAACTTCTGGAAGGGCTATTCGATCCGCGCATCGCCTATCTCAATAATGACGACTCTCGCGTGCAGGCGATGGCGCAGGCATTTGACGGTACTGTCATTACTTACGGGGTGAATGCCCCCGCCGACTTCAGGCTTCAGCAGATTCAGGATTTTGGCATCGACGGCAGCACATTCACGGTTCACTACCGGCAGCACGAGGCGGATTTCGTCATGCCGCTGCTTGGAGCTCACAATATTGCGAATGCGCTTGCGGCCATCACCGTCGGCGTGTCGCATGATGTGCCGTGGAATGAAATCCAGGCCGCAATTGCGGAGCTGAAGCCGGAAAAGATGCGGGGACAGGTGATCCGGTTCCGCGAGGGGTTCGCTGTAGTTGATGATTCCTACAACTCCAACCCCAAAGCGCTGAGCGAAATGATCCGCTTCATCGGAAAGGTTCAGGGCTTTTCCCGGAAGTTCATCGTGGCCGGCGAAATGCTGGAGCTTGGGGCGGAATCGGCGCAGCTTCATCAGGATTGCGGCAGGGAGGCGGCGCGAGCCGGCGCGGCTCTCGTCATTGGCGTTCAGGGTATGGCGCGGGAGATTTTGAAAGGCGCCCGTGACTCCGGACTCTCCGATGATCAGTTGAAGTTTGTGCCCGATGCGGCTCAAGCCGGAGAGATCCTGGCAAGTACCGTTAAGTCCGGCGACATCATCCTTATTAAGGGATCGCGAGGCGTGAAACTGGAGCAGGTGCTGAATGTTCTGCGGGCCAGATTCGGGAGTCAGGAGCTCTGATGCTGTATCACTTCCTTTACGAGTTCCTTTATCAACGGTTCAGCAAGACCACGCCCGACCTGAAGATCCTCAACGTGTTCGGATATGTGACGTTTCGAACCGCTGTGGCGAGCCTGACGGCGCTGACCATCAGTCTGGCATTGGGTCCCTGGCTGATCTCCCGGCTTCAGGCCTTTCAGATCGGACAGCATATCCGGGAAGAAGGACCAAAATCCCATCAGACGAAAGCGGGCACCCCCACGATGGGAGGCGTGTTGATTGTCGTTTCGATACTGCTTCCGACGCTGCTTTGGACCAATCTGCGAAACCCATTCGTCTGGCTGGCGGTGGTATCGACACTGGCATACGGCGCCATCGGATTCGCGGACGACTATCTTAAGATTCGGCATCGCCGCAACCTTGGGTTGACGGGAAGAAGCAAAATCGGACTCCAGATACTCGTGAGCCTGTTGGTCGGAGCGTTCCTTCTGCTCCTGATGTTCTACCGGCTGTACTCCACAAAACTGACGGTGCCGTTTGTCAAAACGTTTGCGCCGGACCTGATTGTCGACCGGCTCATGACGACGCCATTCTTTTTATTGGCGATTTTGCCGTTCCTGGTTTTTGTGTCCCTGGTCATTGTTGGGTCGTCCAATGCCGTCAATCTCACCGATGGTCTGGATGGGCTGGCCATTGGATGCACGCTGATCGCATCGGCGGCCCTCACGGCATTGACTTACATTACCGGACACGAGAAATTTTCAGCCTATCTCGACATTCAAAATCAGCCCGGCGTCTGGGAATTGACGATTTTCTGCGGCTCCATCGTCGGAGCGAGCCTGGGGTTCCTCTGGTACAACGCGCATCCCGCCGAAATTTTCATGGGCGACGTGGGATCGCTCGCCCTGGGTGGCGCAATCGGCACGGTGGCCGTGATCATCAAGCAGGAATTGCTGCTGATATTCGTCGGTGGAGTTTTCGTCATCGAAGCGTTGTCGGTGATGATCCAGGTCGTGTCGTTCAAATTGCGCGGGAAGAGGGTGTTTCGAATGGCGCCGATCCACCATCACTTTGAACTCATCGGCTGGAAGGAATCGAAAGTCATTATTCGTTTTTGGATCGTGGCGCTGATTTTCGCGCTGTTTAGTCTGTCGACTCTGAAACTGAGGTAGGCCCTGAAGAAATGGGGGAGATGGGGCAATGGTTTTGATCGTGGGAATGGCGCGTAGTGGTGTTGCGGCCGCACGGCTGCTCCATAGCCGTGGACTATCGGTGTTTGCGACCGATTCCGGCGACGCGCCTTTGCGTTCGGAGCTCGATCGTCTCGGAATTCCATACGAGACCGGCGGCCACAGTCCTGAACGTTTTCTGCAAGCGGAGGAAATTGTGGTGAGCCCGGGGGTCCCTTTGGATATTACGCCGCTAGGCGCCGCGCGCCGGATGGGCATCCCGATCCTGAGCGAAATCGAGATTGCATACCGTTATCTGCAGGGAGACATCGTGGCCATCACGGGTTCCAACGGCAAGACAACCACCACGACTCTCGTTGGCGAGGTGTTGAATGCGGCCGGCCGGCCGGTACAAGTTGGAGGGAACATTGGAACCGCGATGAGTTCACTCGTCGACTCTTCGCTTCCCAGCACCATCAACGTGGTTGAAGTCAGCAGCTTTCAACTGGATGGCATTCAGAAATTCCGGCCCAACGTGGCGGTATTGATGAACATCACTCCCGATCACCTGGATCGCTATGTGGACTTCAATGCGTACCGCGCATCCAAGTTCCGCATTCTGGAAAATCAGAACGCTTCGGATTTCGCAGTGCTGAACCGCGATGATGCCGAGGTATATCCGCCCCCATCAAAAGTGAATGCCCGCCAGAGATTCTTCAGCCAGCGCCAACCCGTTCAAAACGGCGCATACCGTGCTGGTGGAACCCTGTATCTGGACGGAAAACCCGTGATGCCGGTTTCGGACATTCCCCTGCGTGGCGCCCATAACATCGACAACGTTCTTGCAACAATGGCGGTGGCGGGCTGCTACGGAATTTCCGCGGAAGCGATGTCGTCGACGATCCGGAATTTTCATGGTGTCGAGCATCGCATTGAATACGTCGCGACGGTGAACGGCGTTGGGTTTTACAACGACTCGAAGGCCACCAATGTGGATTCTGCGATCAAAGCGGTCGAATCGTTTGATGAAAACCTGATCCTCATTCTCGGAGGCAAGGACAAAGGCTCGTCGTATGCGCCTCTGGTGGATGCGATGGCGTCCCGCGTCAAGTATGTCCTTTTGATTGGCGCCGCCGGCGACCGGATCGCTTCCGCCATTGGCGGCCGTTTTCCTGTTGCCCGTGTTGCTTCGATGGCGGATGCCGTCGGCAAGGGATTGGAAATCGGGAAACCGGGGGATGTGGTGTTGCTGTCCCCGGCGTGTGCCAGCTTCGACATGTTCGACAATTTTGAGCACCGCGGAAGAGTTTTTAAGGAGGCCGTTCTGGCATGGTCAAGCGATTAAGACCGGACTGGGTGCTGTTTCTTACCACTCTGGTGCTTGCAATCTTCGGGGTCGTGATGGTGTTCAGTTCCTCTGCGATCATGGCCAAAGTGCGGTTCGGAGATCCCAATTACTTTTCGTTCAGACAGCTGGCGGCCGCCACGCTCGGGCTTGCCGTGATGTTTGTCGTGATGAAGATCGACTATCACCTGTACCGGAAGCCGGTTGTCGTATTTTCGGTGCTCTCTCTGGCTGTGGCTCTGCTTGTGGTGGTGTACTTCCTTGCCGGCAGGGCGAACACGCACCGATGGATACAGATCGAGGGGTTTTCGTTTCAACCGTCGGAACTCGCCAAGCTGGCGTTGATATTCTTTCTGGCCTACTTCCTGGAAAAGCGGAAGGGCCAGATCAACAATATTCAATTTACGCTGGCGCCCGTTGCAATGATCGTGGGCCTGCTGGCGCTGCTCATTGTCAAAGAGCCGGACCTGGGCACCGCGGTGGCGCTGATGCTGACCGCTGCGGTCCTGCTATTCGTTGCCGGTTTGGATTTCCGATGGTTTGCGCTACCCGCAGTCCTGTCGTTGCCTGCGTTTTACTTTCTGGTTTATCGCGTGCCGTGGCGCTGGGATCGCATCATGGCGTTCCTGCACCCGACTGCCGATCCAAAGAAAACCGGATACCACATCATTCAATCCACGATATCGGTAGGTTCCGGCGGGATTCTGGGTCTGGGATACATGGCTGGCAAGCAGAAACTCTTCTTTCTTCCCGAAGCGCACACCGATTTTATTTTTGCAGTGGTTGGCGAAGAGCTCGGGCTTATCGGGACATGCGCCATTCTGCTGCTTTTCGTCACGTTTCTGTGGCGCGGTCTGCGTACTTCCGTGAGAGCGCCGGACCAGTTCGGGTTCTATCTGGCGCTGGGTATCACCATGATGGTGTGCGTGCAGGCCTTTATCAACATGAGCGTGGTTCTGGCCCTGATGCCAACAAAGGGAATACCGCTCCCGTTTCTGAGTTATGGCGGCAGCTCGTTTGTCGTCATGCTGGTGGCGGCTGGAATTCTTCTGAACGTGTCTCAACAGTCGAATGAACGCTGACATGGACCTGATATGAAACTCGCGCGCGCGATCATCGCCGGGGGCGGGACTGGCGGGCACCTCTTTCCGGGAATTACGGTGGCGCGCGAGATTCAGCGCCGAAATGACGGGGCGCAGATTCTGTTCGTCGGCGCCGAGCGTGGAATTGAATCCAGAGTTGTGCCTCAGGAAGGTTTTCCATTGAAGACCTTGCCGCTTGGCGGCTTTAAAGGAAAAGGTTTGGGGACGAGAATTAGAAACATGACTGCTGCGGCCAAAGGGATCTTCAGTGCGAAGGCGATATTACGGGAGTTCAAACCCGACATCGTTATCGGTGTCGGCGGTTACGCCTCGTTTCCCGCCGTGTGCGCGGCAATTCTGCTGGGGTGTCCCCGGATCATCATGGAACAGAATGCGCTGCCTGGGCTTGCCAATCGGATGCTTTCGAGATGGGTCGACTTCGCTGCGATTACCGATCCACGCACTGCGGTTTACTTCGGTCATCGCGCCGTTGTCACGGGAAACCCCATTCGGCCCCAGTTCAAGTCGATTCCCGAGAAGACGCATCAGCCGCCGTATACGGTGCTCGTGTTTGGAGGCAGTCAGGGGGCACAGTCGATCAACAATGCTGTCCGCAGCGCGCTTGAATACCTCTCCGACTGGAAAGGGAAGCTGCGGTTTGTCCATCAGACCGGCGCGGCCCAGCTTGAGGAAATAAAGCAGGCGTATGCGGCTGCAGGTTTCGAAGCGGATGTTCGTTCCTTCTTCGATGAGTTTCATCAGCAATATGCCGCTGCCGATCTGATCGTGTCCCGGGCCGGACAAACAACGCTGGCCGAACTCCGTGCCTCCGGACGTACGGCCATTCTGGTGCCGCTGCCTCATGCGGCCGACGATCACCAGACTTTCAACGCGCGGGCGATGGTGGACGAGAACGCCGCACTCCTGATTGCAAATAGGGAACTCACGGGTGAGAAGCTTGCCGGAACCATCCGCTCGTTACTCTCCGATTCCGGCCGGCTCTCACAAATGGAACGAAACTCCCGCCGCATGGCGATTCTTGACGCCGAGCAACGCATCGTCGATCTGGCGGAACGCGCCGTAGAAACCCGAGGCAGACGTGTTTAAGAGGATCAAGCACGTTCATTTTGTGGGTATCGGCGGCATCGGTATGAGTGGCATTGCCGAAGTGCTGCTGAATCTCGGCTACCGCGTTTCGGGCTCCGACATGCGGGCGACGCCGATTACGGAATCGCTTGCGGGGCATGGCGCGACGATCTTTCTCAATCATGCGTCTGAAAATATCGCCGGGGCGCACGTTGTCGTCACCTCATCAGCCGTTCAGCGGGACAATCCGGAAATCCTGGAGGCCATGCGCAACAAGATTCCCGTGATACCACGCGCGGAAATGCTCGCGGAACTGGCACGCTTGAAGTACAGCATTGCCGTCGCCGGCACGCATGGAAAGACGACCACCACTTCGATGATCGCCACAATTCTGGATCGCGCCGGCTTCGATCCCACGATTGTTGTCGGCGGTCTTTTGAATACGATTGGCAGCAATGCGCGCCTGGGCAAGGGCGATTACATCGTTCTGGAAGCGGACGAAAGCGATCGATCGTTTCTGTTGCTCACTCCGACCATCGCGGTTGTGACCAACATTGAGGCCGATCATCTGGACTGCTACAAGGATCTCGAAGATATCCAGACCGCATTCTTATCGTTCGTGAACAAGGTGCCGTTTTACGGAGCGGCAATCCTGTGCCTGGACGATCCCGCGGTTCAGTCCCTGATTCCCCGTATCAAGCGGCGATTCGTGACCTATGGAATGGCGGCGCAGGCGGACGTTTCCATCGCCGACTGCGTGAGTGAAAACCTCGGCTCGGCATTCACACTTCGATTCAACGGCGGGTCTGTGCAGAAAGTTCGGCTCCAGGTTCCCGGAGTCCACAACGTGCTCAATGCCGCCGCGGCATTCGCCGCCGCCCGGAATATGGGTGTCGACTCCGCCGTCATCGCCGCTGCCCTGGAGGATTTTCCAGGTGTGGCGAGGCGGTTTGAAATCAAACGCCGGGATGGAATTACGGTTATTGACGACTATGCGCACCATCCTACCGAAATTCGCGCCACATTGAGCGCAGCCAAATCGGGGAACTTCCGGCGGATCTTTGCCGTGTTTCAGCCGCATCGTTACACACGCACCATGCACCTCTTTGATGACTTTGCACGGGCCTTCAATCTGGCCGATGCCGTGCTGATTCTCGATATCTATCCTGCAGGTGAGGCGCCCATTGAAGGCATCACGACCTCCGCGCTGATCGACAAGATTCGGAGTTTTGGCCACAAGAACGCCATGTATACGCCCGGGTACGAAATGATTGAAAACTACATCGTCGGCAACGTCCGTGATGGAGACGCCGTTGTTGTCATGGGAGCCGGCAGCGTCACCAGGCTGTCGGACGTGCTGGCGCAGAAGATACCGAAAGGTGTTTCGGACAAACTCGCATGAAATCAAAAATTTTCACAATTGTTAAAACGCTGCTCGTGATTTCCGTCTCCGGTTGCGTGGCCTCGGTGCTCTGGGCCGGATTTCACTATATGAATACCGATCCACGATTCAACGTTCGGAAGATCACGGTCATGGGACTCACGCGCGTGGATGAAAGCGATGTCATGGCCCGCATCAAACTGCGTACTGGCAAGAATACCAATATATTTGCGGTGGACATGCAGGACGTTCGCGCCAGCGTGGAGAAGATCCAGTGGGTGCGGTATGCAACGGTCCTGCGGGTTCTGCCGGACCAGATCATCATTAATGTGGTCGAACGCAAACCGATTGGGCTGGCGACGATCGAGGGCCACGTCTATGAGTTCGACGCCGAAGCGGCGATTCTCGAGCCGGACCCCTCATCCTCACAGAGCTTTCCAATACTGCTGGGCTTGCATGACAACGATACGGAGGGGAACCTCCGGAGAATTTCGTTGTACACCAGGGCCATCGCGGACCTGGGCGCCGACGGTCTGTCGGAAATCATTGTGAATCAAAGCAACGAAGTCTCCGTGGTCCGTGAGGAAAACCCGTTGATCGTGAATCTGGGAGCGGACGATTTCAAGGAACGATGGAGCCGATACCTGGCGGTGAAGGATCGAATCAGCTCCGAGTACAAAGATGCGGTGCGCGTGGATCTGCGGTTTCGAAACAAGGTCATCTTGAGCATGCAGGACGAAAACGACGGTGGAAAGGTGATATGGGACGGAAAGAAAAAATCATTGTAGGCCTCGACATCGGTTCGACAAAAGTGACCACGCTGATTGCGGTGGCTCGAGAATCCGGACTCGACCCTGTCGGTCTGGGCATGGCGGAATCCAAAGGGCTCAAGAAGGGTGTCGTGGTCAATCTTGAGGCCACCGTCGAATCGATCCGGAAGTCCGTTGCCGAAGCCGAAACAATGGCCAAATGCGACGTCGAACAGGTTTACGTCGGACTCTCCGGCCCTCATATTCGGAGCTGCAACAGCAAGGGCGCCGTTCCCGTTGCAGCACGTTCCCGCGCAATCACCAGCGACGACGTTCGCCGCGTCATTGAAAATGCCCGCGCCATACCGCTGACTCCCGACCGCGAAATCATTCATATCCTGACGCAGGAATTCACGGTGGACGATCAGACCGGGATCGCCGATCCGCAGGGGATGTATGGCACGCGTCTTGAGGTGAACGTTCACATCGTGACGAGTTCGACTACCGCGGCGCAAAACATCGTGACCGCGGTAAACCGCAGCGGACTCCTCGTCGGCGATACGGTGCTGGAGCAGATCGCGGCCGGTGAATCGGTGCTCAGTGAAGACGAAAAAGAGTTGGGTGTCGTGCTGGTCGATATCGGTGGGGGCAAGACCAACGTCGCCGTCTATCACCACGGCGCGGTCCGCCACACGGTAGTGGTGCCCATCGGAGGTGAACATTTCACAAACGATATTGCGGTGGGCTTGCGCACCGCGATTCCGGAGGCCGAACGCCTGAAACGCGAGCAGGGCTGTGCGACCACATCGCCTTCCGATCAGGATCATGTATTCGAAATCATGGGTATGGGTACGCGGCTGCCACGTGCCATCGCGCATACCGTGCTCAGCGATATTTTGCATCCGCGCGCAGAGGAGATCATTCACTTCGTACGCAATGAAATCCGCAGCGCCGGCTGCGAACGGCACGCCGGCGCAGGTGTTGTATTCGTCGGCGGCGGAGCAATGCTGAAGGGATTTACGGATCTGGCAGAGAACATCCTGGACCTTCCGGTTCGAATCGGAATATCGACGGGATTCGCCGAAGGAAAAAATTCTCATGTTTCTGCGTTGCAGGGACCTGAATTCGCCACTGTTACAGGTTTAGTGTTGTATGGCGACAGGCGCCGTAAGACCCACGACTTTCACGAGGGCGCAACGTCGTGGATCAAGAGGCTCCTGGCACGGCTGAAGAATTTAAATTAACACCGCATTCCACCCGTTTCTAAATAGAGGGGACGTATGGCTGACAAGAGAACATCAACAACGGCAAATACACTGACGGCATCACCTTCCATCCGATTTCTATTCGACGAGGGAGTCCGCACTGGCGCCTGCATCAAGGTTGTGGGCGTCGGAGGTGGCGGTTCCAATGCCGTCAATCGGATGATTTCCGCCGGCCTTGGCGGCGTCGAGTTCCTGGTGGCGAATACCGACGCTCAGGCGCTGACTCAATCGCTGGCGCCGGTGAAAATCCAGATTGGCGCCAAGCTGACCAAAGGACTTGGCGCCGGAGCGAATCCGGAAGTTGGGCGCGAGGCGGCGCTCGAGGATACCGATAAAATCATCGAAGCGCTTCAGGGCGCCGATATGGTGTTTGTCACAACCGGACTCGGCGGAGGCACTGGAACCGGCGCGGCGCCGATCGTGGCAAGTCTCGCCGCCGAACTGAATGCTTTAACGGTTGCTGTCGTCACAAAACCTTTCGCGTTCGAAGGCCGGAAACGGTTGCAGCAGGCCGAGCGCGGACTTGCGGAATTAAAGGAATGTGTCGACACCGTGATTACCATTCCCAACGAGCGCCTGCTCGCGACACTCGAACGCGGCACGAGCCTGTTCGATGCATTTCATATTGCGGATGACATCTTGCGCCAGGCGGTCCAGGGCATTTCCGATCTCATCATTGTGCCGGGACTGATCAACCTGGATTTTGCCGATGTGAAAACCATCATGGCGGGAATGGGAATGGCCCTGATGGGCACGGGGTCTGCCACCGGCGAAAACCGGGCGGTGGAAGCCGCAAAGCGCGCCATCTCCAGCCGTCTGCTTGAAGATGGAACGATTCAGGGCGCGCGCGGCGTCCTAATAAATATTACCGGCGGTCACGACCTGCTGTTGCACGAAGTCAGCGAGGCTTCGTGCATCATTCAGCAGGCCGCGGATCCGGAGGCCAATATCATCTTCGGTGCCGTGCTCGATGACCGGATGACCGATGAAGTGAAGATTACGGTCATTGCGACAGGTTTTGGGGCCAAAGACGAAGCCGTGCAATCCATGGCGGCGTCTGCCTCCGCGGGATCCATTTCTGCCACTCCTTCCAAGCCAGCCACGGCGTCCGTTACGTCCGTGCCCGACCTCGATATCCCCGCTTTTCTCCGCCGCCAACGCTGATGGAAAATGCAGGGGCTTGCCCCTGCATTTTCCGCACCCACAACTCTGTTAAACTTTCCTTTTCGTAATCGGTCCAACGACTTGTAGCATGTAACCCGATCCTTTGCGGAGCGTACATTAATATATGAAATCGAAATTGTTTTTCGCTGGCTTAATATTCTTAGTCTGGGGCGCTGGAACGCGCGCCCAACAGGCCCCCCCTCTTTCTCCCTCAACGAATTCATCAGCGACGTCGCCAACCAACACGGCGGCGTCTGCTTCAATCTCGGGAACCATCGCGGATGCCAAGACAGGTGCACCGTTGCGAAAGGCGTCGGTGTCCTTGCGTCCGACGAATGGAGGCGGCCGGGGTGGACAAGGCGGACAAGGCGGTGGTGGCAGGGGAGGGCAACAGGGACCTGGTGGAAACAATGCGCTCCAAAACTTGCTTCAAGGTGGGGCTCTGCCCGGTGGTGCGGCCGGAGCGGCGCCGGCGATTCAGAATCAGGGTGGCGGTGGAAACGGCGGTCAGGGTGGAAATGGCGGCCGTGGCGGACAACAAGGACAAGGCGGCCAGGGCAATGCGGCACAACTCCTGGCGAACGCACTCGGAGGGGGCCGCAATCAGGTGACGACCGGCGATGACGGGACGTATTCATTTCCCAACGTCACTCCCGGTCAATATCAGCTCGTTGTGGATCGCGATGGATTTATTACTCAGGAATATGGTCAGCGATCCTGGGTCTCCGGTACCGGGGCAACGCTGACGATAGTCGCCGGACAAAAACTGACGGCAATCAATGTTTCGATGGTTCCGGCGGGGACTATCGCCGGCAAGATACGCGATGAAACCGGAGAAGCGGTTGCCGGAATACAGGTTCAAGCGTTGTCCTATCAGTATCAGAACGGAACAAAGACTCTCGTTTCCGAAAGACAGGTTCTGACCGACGATCAGGGCGCGTACCGTCTTTATTGGTTGAGCCCCGGCGATTACTTCATCAGTGCGATCCCCAGCGGACCGGGAGGCCGCCGAGGTCAGGCGGCCCAAAACATAGCAGGGATTGCGCAGCAACTGGGTTTGACCCAGGTGGCGGGCGCGATCAGCGCGGCGGCCACGCCGCCCGCCGTCGAGGAAGCCTATGCTCCGACATACTATCCCGGGGGCTTTGACCCTGAAAATGCCGTCGCCATCAATCTGCCTCCAGCTCAGGAAATGGGAGGCATGGATTTTATTCTTCGGCCTGTTCAAATGGTGAGTGTGAGCGGCAAGGTGACCGCAGTGGATGTCTCGACAATTCCATTGACGGCGGCGCAACAGCAGGCTCAGCAGCGGCAACAAGCTCAACAGCAGCAGGGCGGCCAGGGCGGCGGCCGTGGTGGCGGCGGCCGCGGCGGTAACAATCAAAACAATGGAAATGGTGGCCAGGGCGGTGGCCGCGGTAATCAGAATTTTGGTGGGAATAATGGTGGAGTTAATGTCATCCTCTCGCGCATCGGGCCATCCACAAATGGCGGCCGTGGCGGCGGAGGCGGGCGAGGTGGCGGAGGTGGCGGTCGAGGCGGCGGCCCCGGCGGATTCGGCGGCGGCGGACAGGCGCGTGCCATCGTTGGTCCGGATGGGACTTATCAGGTGTCGAATGTCATTCCGGGTTCGTACAACCTTACGGCGATCCAGCAGGCTGCGGGTAAGACCTTTACCGCACGCACAAAAGTGGAAGTGGGTTTCGCAAATGTCAGCGGTATTAATCTTGCCGTGAGCCCTGGTGTCGATATTAAAGGACAGATTGCTGCGGACGATGGCAAGTTGCCCGCGAATTTCCGCTTGAATAATGTGCGCATCCAGCTGACTCCCACAGAAGATGTTCCGGTTGGAAACGTTCAGGCGCAGGTTGCGGCAGACGGTACATTCAACCTCACCGGAGTCCCCGCGATGTCCTATAAGGTAAGTTTTTCGGGAATCACCAACGGATATGTCGTTTCGGGCCGCTATGCCAACAACGATGTTCTAAACGATCCCATGCAGGTGGATCCCGGTCAGGCCGGCGCCACGCTTGCGGTTCAAATCGGCTTCCAGCCGGGCAATGTCACCGGGGATGTCGCCGACGCCAAAGATCAGCCGTTCCAGGCTGCAACCTGCGTGCTGATTCCCAACGCGCGAAATCGGCTCGACCTCTACAAGACGGCTGCCAGCGATCAAAACGGCAAATTCAATTTCTCGAATGTCGCGCCGGGAGAGTACAAGCTTTTCGCCTGGGAATCGATTCCATCGGGCGCGTATACCGATGCGGCTTATGTGAGACCGTTCGAGGATAAGGGCAAACCGATCACGATCGCCAAGGGTTCATCCATACCTGCGCATGTGAACGTGATTCCCGCGGTAGTGCAATAGAAGAGTCTTAACAACTCTTAACAGGCGCCTGCGAAAGCGGACGGTACACTCTTTCCATGAAGTACCGGCTGACCGCATTTGCGCTTGCGTTGTTCGTATTCCGTATCGTCTCTGGCGCCTGGCAAAACCCATCGCCGACAAACTCCTCAACACCGGTTGTGCAAGAGGCTGCCAAAGCCTCCATTGCCGGGTCTGTTCTGCGAGCCGGTCGCGGAGATCCCGTTCGCAAAGCCACCGTCACTCTGAGGCCCGTTGCAGGAACCGTTAATTCCGTCGCTGGCAACGGTCAATTGCCGCAGGCTGCGCTTCCGCAGCAAGGAGGCGCGCAACAAGGTCAGGGTGGCCAGCGCGGTGGGCAACAAGGCGGACGTGGTGGAGGACCACAGGCTGGTGGGGGTCCTGGAAGAGGTGGCGGTCAAAACCAGGTGACGACCGGCGATGATGGAACTTTCGAATTCCTGAATGTGACTCCCGGCCAGTATCAAATCGCCATCGATCATGATGGGTTCATCAGTCAGGAATTTGGTCAGCGCAGCTGGAACGGCAGAGGCACGCCGATCACTCTTGCCGCCGGACAACGCATGGCATCTCTAACGATTCAGCTTGTTCCAACCGGAACGATCGCAGGCAGGATCGTGGACGAACATGGAGATGCATTGCCGCGCGTCCAGGTTCAGGCGCTCACCTATGAATACCAGAATGGCGTCCGAACGCTCGTGACAGGACGGCAGGAGATGACCAACGATCAGGGCGACTATCGGCTGTACTGGTTGAATCCCGGCGATTACTTCATTAGTGCGACACCGAACACCGGCGGTTTCGGTCCGGGACCGGGCGGCCGCGGCGGTCCGCCCACTCCTGCTGTGGCTGCCACCGCGGCGAGTAATGAATCGTATGCTGCCACCTATTATCCCGGCGGTACGGATCCGGAATCCGCAGTGAGTGTGCGTGTACCTGCGGCACAGGAAATTCGTGGCGTGGATTTTGTGTTGAGGCCCGTACACACTGTGAAAGTCAGCGGCAAAATTACGGTGCCGGAGATCGCGCAAGCGTTAACAACTCAAACCGCGGCGCAGCAGAATGCGCAGGCGCAGCAGAATGGACGCGGCGGCCCTGGCGGCCCTGGCGGACGTGGAGCGCCCGGCGGTGCTGGTGGCCCTCGTGGCGGAGGTGGTCCAAATGGCCAGGTTCAGGTCGTGTTCACCCGAGTGGGTGCCAGCACCGCGGGTGCAGGGCGAGGAGGCGGTGGAGGCGGCGGCCGCGGCGGCCCCGGCGGACCGGGTGGTGGCCCGGGTGGTCCCGGCGGACCGGGAGGTCAGGCATTCGTCTTCATGAATCCGGATGGCACGTTTGAAATTCAAAATGTCGTTCCCGGATCGTACAACCTGACGGCGTTTCAGCCCGCGCAGAACCAGCTGTTGTCCGGACGCTTGCGCGTGGAAGTGGGATACGGAAATGTCGAAAACGTTAATCTCACCTTGAGTCCGGGAGTCGACATCGCCGGCAAGGTCACATTTGAAGATTCGAAACCTCCCCAGCAATTCCAGATGAATCGGCTGCGGGTTCAACTCACGCCGACGGAAGATCTCCCGGTTGGAAATGCGCAGGCGCAGGTCCTCGACGACGGTACATTTGTCCTCACGAACGTTGCCGCCATGAGTTATCGCCTCACCATTAACGGAATATCGAATGGCGGATACGTAATCGGCGGCCGTTATGGAAACGCAGACGCATTTGGGGAGCTGGTTCAGGTGGAGACCGGGAGAAGCGTTCCCCTTGCCGTGCAGATCGGATTTTCCCCAGGCTCCGTAACCGGCACGGTCAATGACTCTCGAGGTCAGACGTTTCAGGCGGCGACATGTGTTCTTATTCCCGCCTCGCGCGGCCGCATCGATTTGTATAAAACGGCATCCAGCGATCAGTTTGGCAAGTTCACGTTTGCTAACGTGCCGCCGGGAGAATACAAGATCGCCGCGTGGGAAGACGTTCCCTCTGGCGCGTATCTGGACCAGGCGTTCCTCAAACCTTATGAAGGACAGTTCCAGTCCATCACCATTAACAAGGGTGTATCCGTCAGCGCGCTAATCAAGGTCATTCCTTCCGCTCCGTGAAGTGCGGGGATTCGAATTTCGCGCGAAGCGCACCCGAAACAACTGTAGGCGCGGTCTGTGACCGCGCGCATTCCAGAATGTGCAGAACTGCGGAATAAGAAATCACGCGAGTTCTTATACTATTTCCAAAAACGGAATGCCGGGGCGAGGAACCCGGAGATGGCGGACCGCAGACAGTTGTAGCGGGACAATTCGGGGCCGAATTCGGTGTTCGAGTAGCACAGCCCCGAATTGGTGTCTCATTCCCTCAATAGGCGCAGCCGCGGCCAACTGTGGCGGTATAATTCCGGCGAACGAACCGTTCGACGACGAGGGTATCGCATGAAAGCGCTTCTGCTTGTTGCAGCACTGGGACTCGCGGGAATTCAGTCGGCGCCACAGCGTCAACCCACCGCCGCGACAGGAAGCATTTCTGGAGTCGTGCGCCGCACGGATACCAACACAGGGATGTCCGGGGTCAACGTCTACCTTGATCGCGCAAACATCGAATTCGACATCGATACGCTGAATCTGGGCGCGAAGCCGATCGTTGCAACATCGGATGAAGACGGGAACTTCCGCTTCAAAGAAGTCCCTCCGGAAAAGTATTTAATACGGATCTGGGAGCCGCCGGGATTTCTGAGCACGCCGCGTGAAATTCTATCTTTGACCCTTGGAGCGGACCAGCATCTGGATGGCATTGTCTTTCGGGTTACGCCGCGTGGAAACATCAGTGGGCGCATTCTTGGTGTCGACGGTCGACCACTTGCAGGGGCCACTGTCGAAGCGGCATGTCTGGTCTATCGGGAGGGCGAACCGAAGCTGGAGAATTGTGCCGGTTGGAGAGCGACAACAGATCTGCAAGGCAACTATCGCCTGTTCTGGCTGGCTCCGGGCAACTATTACATTCGCACGGAGTACCACCCCAGTATGGACTATGACCCGCCGAAGGTTTACTATCCCGGCACTCTTGAGAGTAACCGCGCAACGTCTATTCCAATCAAACCAGGAGCCGAGCTAACGGGCATCGACTTCTCTCTTGTCGTGCCCCCAAATGTTCCACACTTTAATGTGACCGGCAAAATCGTGGGATTGCCGCCAGCAGATGCGGACAAATCGATACCCTACATTCATCTGATGCCCCACGACAAGGCTGCGGAATGGAAGGATCTCCTTTATACAAATGTTGCCAGCGACATCACCGGTGGAAACTTTCATATTCGTGGAATTGCTTCCGGAGTTTACGAATTGTGGGCGGAGTTCAGGGATGACAATGGGCTTCGTTACACGGCGCGCGCGACCGTTACCGTTGCCGGATCGAACCTGGAAGGCGTAATTGCGGGCGTCGTGCCTGTCGTCGATCTTCGTGGGCGGCTCCTTTTCGATGGCAAGCCGCCGGAGAAGCCCCTTGGCAAGTATGATGGACCTCCACAAGTCCGGGGGATCGATGGAACACCCAAGTATGCAGGGTCTCAAAGCGAAACCAAGGGAATTCAGTTCAACAAAACTACAGGAGAATTTACGCTCTTTCGCGTTCCCGCGGGTCGATACAAATTGGACTACTGTCCTCCTTTTGATTTCGCCAACGGATTTATAGCGGACATACGTCAAGGCAATCGGAGCATCCTGGATGGATTCAATGTCGACACCGATTCGAATCAACCCATCGATGTCCTCATCAGCTCAGCAGGAGGAACCATCGATGGCGTCGCTGTTGGCGCGAATTCGAATCCGTACGCCGGAGCCAAAGTCGTCCTCGACGGTACTGGTGCGAATTGGTGCGCTTTTGGAACTTTGATCTCCGACAAGGAAGGACATTTCTCGATTCCAAAGTTGGCACCCGGCCAATACAAGGTCTACGCGTGGGAAAAGCTTCCGGAGGGAGATCCCTGGCTGAACGGAAGCTTCATGCGGCGTTATGAATTGCTCGGTCAGACGATCGATGTGAGTGCCGGAAAGACATCCTCCATTCAGATCAAGACAATTCCCGGAGAGGAATGATGATGGTTCTTGCCCTTGCACTGCTCATGCTCGCGCCGCCGCAGACAGCTTCGAACCAGGGAACCATCGAAGGAACCGTGACTCGATTTGGCACGGGGGAACCCATAGCGGATGTGGAAATTGTGATGAGCGGGAGTTCCACGACATTGCCTCAGGCAATCACTGATTCCAAAGGCCACTTCGTCATCAACGACGTTCCACAGGGGACATACATCATCCGTGCCCAGCGTTTAGGATACGCCGCTCCTGCTCCCAATGGCATCCTCCTGCGGGAAGGTGGCGCGACACGAACCGTCTCAATATCCGCTGGTAAGAGCACGACAGACGCGAATCTGACAATGGCGCCTGCCGGTGCGATTACCGGCAGAATTTTCGACTCAAACGGCAAGCCGGCGGGCAACAGTTTTGTGACAGTGGAATCCGCCGATGAAGGCGGTGCCAGCTTCGCCTATACCGATGATCACGGCGACTATCATGTTGTCGGACTGTCGCCCGGCAAGTACTACATCGCTACCGAGGCGGGCTACTATCCCGGTGTGTCGGACAGAACGAAGGCAACTCCGCTGGCGATGACAGAGGGCGCTGTTCTATCGGGAGTCGACATCATGTTGCCGAATCGGGAACCGCCGGCAGATGCCGGCAAGCTGTACAACGTCACGGGCAAGGTCCTCGATCGCGACGGCGAGCCAACGCCCGGCTTGTTTCCAAGCGTCATCTTGGTGCGTCACTACTCGGACAGAGCTCCAACCAAGACAGAAGACCGTCTCTACGCAGGAGGCGGCAGCTCAGGATTTCATTTTGAGAACGTGCGTCCGGGCCGCTACGACCTTTATCTCTATTTCAACAATTCCTATTCTTTCATGTTGAACCGCGACAGGACCGGAGTCATCGGACACATGGACATCAATATCAGCGATCACGATGTAAGAGACGTTGCTCTCATGCCCGGCGGAGTGAATGTTTCCGGCCAACTGATAACGTCCGGAACGACAACAGTTCCTTCAGCTTTGGTTTGTCTGACAATGCCGTCGAACGCGATCCATTCTCGGGAAATGAAATCGGATGCAACCGGTGCATTCACGATTCCGAATGTCATCAGCGGAGTCTGGAGAGTCGAGGTATCCGATCTTCCTTCCGATCAGGCACTGCTTGACGTTCGGCAGGCAGACATCAGTGTTTACGACAATGGTTTTTCCGTTGAAGACCGGACGCCGGCTCCAGTTCAGGTCATCCTGGGCGGAGCCGGAACCATTAGTGGAATTGTTCGCGACGAGCAAAAAGGCCCGCTCGGCGCCGCGCAAATCATCGTGATTCCGGAAATCCCGGATTCCTCGAGCCCCGCGACGCTATTCCGAAAAGCAACGACGGACGGTGCAGGCCGCTTCACAGTTTCGAACGTCGCCGCCGGCTCTTACAAGGTATTCGCCCTGGATTCATCCGCCTTTCCGTCCGCTTCGATTCCCGACGCCGCGGAAGCCCTGCGCAAGTTCCTGATTCCGTCGTTGCAATCCAAAGGCGCCGCAGCAACGGTGGTGTCCGGATCCAAACTCGAACTTTCCCTGTCTCCGATTCCATGAAGAGGCTATGATTCCGCCAAGTTCTCGTGGAGGAAAACACACAATGATTGTCTTACGTCGCCGCTGGGTTGGGATCGTGCTGCTCTGCTTAGTTGCAGGAACTTCAATGCTGGCATTACAGCCTCAGGCGCGGAGCGTCACCGACGGCGTGTACACCGAGCAGCAGGCCATGCGCGGCCAGGCGATATACGCGGCGAAGTGTTCCAGTTGTCACGGCGCGACGCTTGGCGGCCGCGTCGGTCCGCCCCTGGCTGGAAACGATTTCATTTCAATCTGGAACACCCAACCCTTGCTGGAACTTGCCAATAAGATCTCCAAGACAATGCCAAAGGACGAAACTGCCAGGCTGACCCCGCAGGAAACGGCGGACATCCTGGCATACATGCTTCAAGCCGGAAAGTTCCCCAGCGGACGCACGGAACTTCCGTCAGACGACACGGCTCTTGGCCGGTTGAGTTTTCCTGTCCCCGCTTCTGCACCGCCCAAGGCGGCTGCCTCTGCGGCCCAGCAGCCGACGTTTCCGCCGGCCGGCAACCTCGCTTCGGTGATGCGCGGGATTCTCTTCCCCAGCTCGAATATTGTATTTACGACACAGAGCATCGATCCTGGAGTCAAGAGGACCGCGCCAAAAGAGGATTCGCCTTCTGGAGGGTTTGACTGGCTCACGTGGGGCCAAGGCGTTTATCCCGCATGGGACGTCGTCGACTACGCTGCCATCGCATTGGCAGAATCTGCGCCGCTGATGCTGACTCCCGGCCGGCGCTGCGAGAACGGCAGGCTCGTTCCCGTTTCCGATCCGGACTGGATCAAGTTCACCATCGAACTGGCGGACGCCGGCAGAGCTTCCTACAAGGCGTCGCAGACACGGAATCAGAGTGCCGTCGCGGATTCCACCAATCAGCTCAACGACGCCTGTTCCCACTGCCACGGCGTGTATCGCGGAAGGACGCACTGCGTCAAGCCGTGAAGCCCCAGCGATTACGAGCTCTGGTTATTGCAATTGCGGCGCTGTCGCTGATACGCGTTCCCACGCATGCCGCCGATACCCTGCCGGCGCAGATCAGCGACGTTGCCTATTGGAAGATGATCACGGATTTTTCCGAGCCCGACGGCTACTTCCAGTACACCGTCATTACATCCAATGAAACGGCCTATCAGGAAGTGATTCCGCAATTGGCGAAAGCCATTCCGGCTGGCGGTACATATCTGGGAGTCGGACCGGAGCAGAACTTCACCTACATTACAGCACTGCGTCCGAAGATCGCTTTCATTATCGATATCCGGCGCGACATGATGATCGAACACCTCATGTACAAGACGGTCTTCGAAATGTCCGCCACCCGGGCCGATTTTGTCGCGAACCTGTTCTCGCGGAAACGGCCGGTGCAACTGACCGCGGAGCCTTCCGTGGCTGCTCTGTTCCAGGCATACGCTGCGGGTAAGGGCGATCCGGCACTGGCGGAGACGAACTTGCAGGAGATCGTTCGCCGCTTGAGGATGGTTCACGGCTTCGCTCTCAGCGCCGACGATGAACGGCGGCTTCGCTCGATCTACATGACATTTCTTCGTGAAGGCGTGGTGAATTTCAGCTCGAGCATCGAGAGCCCCGGCTACACCGCGCTGATGATCGCCACCGACGGGCAGGGCAGGAACTGGAGTTTTCTGGCATCCAAAGAGAATTACGATCGGGTCCGCGAAATGCAGCAGAAGAATCTGATCGTGCCGCTCGTCGGCGACTTCGGCGGACCGAAAACCATTCGGGCGGTCGGACAATACATTCGCGACCACGGCGCCATCGTGAATTTGTTCTACCTGTCCAATGTCGAGGACTACCTTCAGAACGTGATGGCAAGCTATTCGCGTAACATCGCGTCCTTGCCGGCAGACTCCACCAGCTTGTTCATCCACGTGTCTCTGACGTCCAATTCGTTTCGTCCCTGGATCACGCCAATATCCGAGTTCGTTCGTCCCCGCGATATCCGCTGAAGTCGGTTGTCGATGTAGTGGCTTGAGGTAGATCATTCCTGCCCTGCGATACCTCCCAACCGTGTTGCTGCTTGTAGCCCTGCCTTTGATCGGCGCCGAGACCCGTGATGTGGGGTTGACTCAAAAAGGCGCAAAAATCGAAGCCGTCGCGATTGCAGGCTTAACGGAGAAATCTCCCACGGTGCGGCTGGTCGGCGGACTCGGGGCAGGTGATCGATTACCCCGGAGCTTACGAAGAGTTTTCCGCAACGTCCATGATTGCGACCTCGATGCGGCGCGGCATCCGCAACGGCTGGCTGGATTCCCGTACGTACCAAAGCCGGGTCGACAAAGCCTGGCGCGCGGTTCTCGCGGAGGCGGCATGGCCCTCATCTTTGCGACGGAGATGGCGGGGGAAATTCGGGACTCGTCCCTACATTCCCCTTTCTTGACGGCATCGCGTTGAGCTGTTAGTTTTCTACACGCGTGAGAACAATTATCGCCATATCGATACTTTTGATGCAGCCTGAGGACCTCAACCGTGCGATGCCTGGTTTGACCTGCCTGTTTTCCTGCCAAGCCATGACAGTTTGAAAACTGTCACGCACAGATCTGGTCAGTGGATGGATTGCACTACTGTCCGTTCGCGAACCGTTCAATGGAATCGTATGCATTGAAGGCAAGGACAGGGGGAAGGTATGAATCGGCGTTACATATTTGGAGTCCGGATACCAATTATCATCGCATTGTCAGTTGCCGCGATGTCGATTTTGCTGACCGGATGGTTCGCGGTCACCCAGCCTATATTCCCGATTAAGCCTGTTTCGAACACTGTCATAGTCAATCCCGCCCATTTGCAAACCCATGTTCAAACCTTATCCCAGACATTTTTTCCACGCGATTACCGGCACGTTGAAAATCTGGATCGTGCTGCAGCATACATCCGTAAAGAACTTGAGAAGGCAGGTGGAATCATGACGGAACAGGCTTACCAGGCGGAGTTTGATCCCACTCATGATTCCGCGTGGTTCGTCGAAAAGCCAGGTTCTCCGCAAAAGACGTACCGCAACGTGATCGCTTCCTTCGGGCCCGATACCGTTGAACGGATTATTGTGGGTGCGCACTACGATTCGTTTGGCGAGCTGCCGGCGGCAGACGACAACGCGAGTGGCGTGGCAGGACTGATCGAACTGGCCTACTTGCTTGGTAAGACATCCCTGCCGATGCGGGTGGAACTGGTTGCCTATACTCTGGAAGAACCGATGACCCCGGACGGACGAGGCCTCTTCCGTACCGTTGGTGGAAGCGCGGTTCACGCCGCTTCGCTGAAGTCTCATGGCATCCGGGTCCGCATGATGCTGTCGCTGGAAATGATCGGCTATTTCACGGATAAAGCGGACAGCCAGAGTTATCCCAGTTGGTTGTTCAAAACGACTTATCCGTCGCGGGGAGATTTCATCATGGTTATCGGCCGGCCCCAGGACGGCTGGCTCGCAAGGAGTCTAAAGAAAACCATGAGGTCCGCATCCATTCTGCCGGTCTATTCGTTGAATGCTCCGGCCTCGCTGGAAGGAGTCGACTGGTCCGATCATTCGAATTATTGGAAACAAGGATATCCCGCGCTGATGGTCACGGACGTCCTTCCGAAGCGGAGTATGAATTATCACAAGGAAACGGACACTCCGGCAGTCCTCGACTACAAGCGAATGTCCATGGTAGTTCAGGGAATCTATGCTGCCGTTTTGGAAGTTGCGGAAACTGCGTCGAAGGAGTCTCAATGACTCAAGCCGCTTCGTTCCTCCATTACGCAATCGGGCCGAAGCGGGCGGGGTCCGCATCGCGCATCATGGCGTAGATCGATTCGACCACCTGTTCGCGATTCGGTTTTGAAAAGTAGTCACCATCGGAACCGTAAGCCGGCCGATGAGCTTTCGCAGAAAGCGTTTGGGGCGGGCAATCCAGCCACGAGAAGCCGCCCTGCCGTTCGATCACTTCCTGCAACATGTACGCCGTGGTTCCACCCGGGCAGTCTTCATCGAGAAACAGGACTCGGCTGGTTTTGCGAATGGATTCTGCAATAACGCCTCGGAGGTCGAAGGGAAGCAGCGTTCGTACATCGATGATCTCGGTGTCGATTCCGGCCGTTGCCAGCAGCGCTGCCGCATCCTGCGCGATTTCGCAGCAGGCGCCGTATGTCACCACAGTCACATCCCGTCCCGTCCGCAGAATTTCCGGAACGCCCAGCGGCAGGGTGAATTCTCCGATGTTGTTCGGAAGAGGCTCTCTCTTGTAATAGGCGTTGAGTACTTCCACGATGATGGCGGAGTCGTCGGAGCGGAGCATCGTATTGTAGAAGCCCGCGGCCTGTTCTGAATTTCTCGGCACGCAAACATAAATTCCGCGAACGAGATTGATGATGCCGGACATGGGTGAGCCGGAATGCCAGATTCCTTCAAGGCGATGCCCGCGGGTGCTGATGATGACAGGAGCTTTCTGGCCCCCATGCGTCCGCCAGCGGAGGCTGGCCAGATCGTCGGAGACAATCTGCAGCGCATAAAGGAAGTAGTCCAGATACTGGATCTCGGCAATGGGCCGCAGTCCCCGTAATGCCATTCCGATCGCCTGTCCAATGATGGTCGCTTCCCGAATTCCGGTATCCGTAATCCGCTGCGATCCGTATTTTTCCTGAAGGTGCGCCCATCCCTGATTGACTCCTCCGAGCAGTCCGACATCCTCTCCGATGGCGACCAGATTTGGGGTGCGCGCGAAAGCGGCGTCAAAACACGCCTTGATGACTTCAAAGCCTTTGAGCAATGGCGGGTCGTCCGAATACCTGGCCGGTACTTCCGGCACGTTCAGTGCGGATTCGGCCGATTCGCTGTAGAGATCGGAACTGTAGCGTTGAAGATTGACGGCGGCTTGTGCGCGTTTCCATTTTCTCAACTCCGCGGTATGGATTTCATCATCGTCCTTCGCGTCGAGAAGCGCTTCGGTTACAGCAGCCATCACATGGCGGCGCAGCGGAGTGGCTTCGGCCTTAAGGGAGTCTGCCACTTGTTGGATTCTTTCGCGCTGCCCGGACTTTGTTGCCAGCTCCTGCATCATTATCACGACTGTCTTGCGCTCCTCTTCGATCGGCGATCGCAACGCTTCCCAGGCTCTTTCGCGCGCCGCTTGTACATCCTGGCATTCCGTTTCCTCCAGCTTGTCCAGTTCCAGCGCCGTCGAGAGTCCGCGCTCCACGATCCATTCGCGCATCCTTCGCAGACAGTCGTATTCCTTTTCCCATTCGAGGCGCTCATGCGATTTATAACGTTCGTGGTTACCAGAAGTGGAATGGCCGTAAGGCTGTGTCAGTTCGGTCACGTGAAGAATGGCCGGTGTGTGATTGCGGCGGACCAGTTCCGAAGCTTCGAGATACGTCGAGCACAATTCCGGGTAGTCCCACCCGCGCACCACGTAGAGGTCAATGCCCGGCCGGCCTCCAGGCCGGTGACCAAAGCCTTCGAGGATTCTGGCGATATCGCCCTTTGTCATTTGAAAGGCATTGGGAACGGAGATTCCGAATCCGTCATCCCAAATGGAAAGCAACATCGGGGCCTGTAGCACTCCCACCGCGTTGACCGATTCCCAGAACATCCCTTCGGCGCAGCTGGCATTGCCGATGGTGCCGAAAACGATTTCATCGCCATTGGAAGAGAACGCGCCGGCGCAGGCTTTCAGTTCCGGCGACTGCCGGTAGAGTTTCGAGGCGTATGCCAGGCCAACGAGGCGCGGCATCTGCGATGCTGTCGGCGAGACGTCGGCCGAGGAGTTGTAACGATCGGTTTGCGGGAGAAACTTTCCATCGTCGTCCAACAGGCGTGTTGCAAAGTGGCCCGTCATGGCACGGCCCCCGAAGGCAGGCTCGGCCGCAACGTCCGGATTGGCGTAGAGCTGAGCGAAGAACTGTTCGGCGGTGAGCAGATCGAGCGCGAACATCAACGTTTGATCCCGGTAGTAGCCGGAGCGGAAATCGCCCTTCCGGAACGCATATGCCATGGCCAGCTGCGCCGATTCCTTGCCCTCTCCGAAGATGCCGAACTTCGCTCTGCCGGCAAAAACTTCGCGGCGTCCAAGAATGCTGCACTGCCGGCTTCGAAACACAATGCGGTAATCGCGCAGGACCGCTTCCGTGTTCCACCCACGGTCCTGCTTTCCTTCGTCGAATGGGGTGTTCAAAGACATGTCCGCGGACAGTGTATCAAGAGGTGGTGCATGGATTGCTGATTCCAGATTGTGGAGACAGGGATTAAAATCGCGTGAGGAGATTCATCATGACGATCATCCCGATGACGGAACAGGCGGCAACACCAGTTTCATTAAATGTGGAATCCATAGGCCTGACGCCGGA
>Ga0134122_10000388_pt1 | contig 29158 bp, 23 predicted proteins | sample KB302_FD_96461 | JGI IMG/M metagenome (GOLD analysis project Ga0134122, IMG submission 96461) | Terrestrial soil microbial communities without Nitrogen fertilizer from Kellogg Biological Station, Michigan, USA - KB3-0-2 | ecosystem: Environmental > Terrestrial > Soil > Unclassified ...
GCCGGACGTGCACTGCAAGGGTACCGACTACGGCACGCCCGAGCGGGTGCCCGAGTACGAGGTGGTGCGGGCCTACGGCGGACGCACGGCCCTGGTGGGCGACCCCAAGGACCACGCGACGAGCGACCTGATCGCGCGCATCAAAACGTTGCCGTGAGGATCCTCATCGTCCGCACCAGCGCGCTCGGCGACGTCGTTCACGCCCTGCCGGTGCTCACCGCCCTGCGCCGCCATCTGCCCGCGGCGCGGATCGGCTGGGTGGTCGAGGAGGCGATGGCTCCCGTGCTCGCCGGCCATCCGGATCTGGACGAGCTGCTGGTGGTGCGCCTCCGCCGCTGGCGACGCCTCTCCGCCGGGAGCCTCCGCGAGCTCGGCGGCTTCCTCTCCGCCCTGGACCGCTTCGCCCCCGAGGTGGTGCTGGACCTGATGGGAAACCACAAGGCCGGCGCCATCGCCGCCCTCACCCTGGCCGACCGGCGGATCGGCCCGGCCCGCCGGCACCGGCGCGAGCCGTCGAGCGCGGTGTGGGTCAGCCAGCCGGTCGAACCCCGGGGGACGCATGCGGTGGACCGCATGCTGTCGCTGCTCGACGCGCTCGGACTTCCCCCGGAGCCGCCGGACTTCGGAGGGGAAAAGCTCTTCCGGGAGACGCCCGCGGCGGCGCACGACCTGCTCTCGGCTCATCCGGAGCCGTTCATCCTCCTCCACGCCGGCGCCGGCTGGGCCAACAAACGGTACCCTCCGGACTGGTGGGGCAAGGCGACGCAGCTCCTCCGCGCGCGGACCGGTCTGCCGACCTGGGTGGCCGCGGCCCGCGGCGAAGAGGCGCTGGCCGCCGGGGTCGAGGCGGCCGCTGCAGGAGCGGCCAGGACCGTGCCCGCTCACGACCTGCCGGCGCTCGCCGCGCTGATCCGCCGGGCGCGGCTCGTGCTGGGCGGCGACTCCGGGCCCACCCATCTCGCCCATGCGCTGGGAGCTCCGGTGCTGATGCTGATGGGGCCCACCGATCCGGAGCGCCATGGTCCCTACGCCGCCCCCGGGAACGTCCTCTACAAGCGCCTGCCGTGCAGCTTCTGCTACCAGCGGCTCGAGGAGACCAAGGCCTGCCTTCTGGAGATCCCTCCCCACCGGGTGGCCGAAAGGGCGGCGGAGATCCTGGCCGACCGGGTTGCCGACTCCGATTCCATAGCTACATTCCCATAAGTCCCTGCGTTGACCCCCTTTCCCACCGGCTGGTAGACTGTTTGGTGCTTCACAGTTTCTCGGAGATCGATTCTTTTCGAGAAGGACGGGCCCGGTAGTCCGGCCCGCGAGGTGATTCGCAATGGCACCACCGGAAGTAGCACGCCGGCCTCAGGCGCCGTCGCAGGTTCCTGACAAGCTGGGAGAGCTGCTGATCCGCACCGGGCGGATCAATCAGGCGCAACTCAACGAGGCGCTCGGCATCCAGAAGGACCAAGGGGGCCGCGTCGGCACCAACCTCGTCAAGCTCGGGTACCTGACCGAGAAGCAGCTCGTCGAATCGCTCTCGCAGCACTTCAAGGTCTCCTCGGTCGATCTCAACGGCATGGAGATCGACGACGCCGTCATCAAGATCATCCCCGCCGACATCGCCCGCAAGTACACGATCCTGCCGGTCACCAAGGCCGGCGCCACGATCACGGTGGCAATGATCGATCCGACCAACGTCTTCGCGATGGACGACGTGAAGTTCATGACCGGCTACAAGGTGGAGCCGGTGGTGGCCTCCGAGACGTCGATCCGCACCGCCATCGACCGCTACTACGGCTCGACGCACGCCATCGAGCTGAAGAAGGTGATGGAGGACCTCTCGGAGGAGTCGGGGAGCGACCTCGAGGTCCTGGAAGAGGAGGAAGACCTCGACCTCGCGGCCCTGGAAGAGGAGTCCGAGCAGGCGCCGGTCGTTAAATTGGTCAACCTGATCCTGACCGACGCCATCAAGCGCGGCGCCTCCGACATTCACATCGAGCCCTACGAGAAGGAGTACCGGGTCCGCTATCGGATCGACGGCATCCTCTACGAGATGATGCACCCGCCCCTGAAGCTCAAGGAGGCGATCACCAGCCGCTGCAAGATCATGGCGAAGCTCGACATCGCCGAGAAGCGGATGCCGCAGGACGGGCGCATCAAGATCAAGACCAAGATCTCCGGCCGCACCAAGGACCTCGACTACCGCGTCTCCGTGCTGCCGACGCTGTTCGGCGAGAAGATCGTCATGCGCCTGCTCGACAAGGACAAGCTGATGCTCGACATGGGCAAGCTGGGCCTCGAGCCGGAGCCGTTGCGCAAGTTCGAGCAGGCGATCCTGAAGCCGTACGGTATGGTTCTGGTCACCGGCCCCACCGGTTCCGGCAAGACCAACACCCTGTACTCGGCCCTGCAGCGCATCAACACCGCCGAGGTCAACATCATCACCGCCGAGGATCCGGTCGAGTTCAACCTCGTCGGCATCAACCAGGTCCAGACACGCGAGCAGATCGGCTTGAACTTCGCCGCGGCGCTGCGCTCCTTCCTGCGCCAGGACCCCAACATCATCCTGGTGGGCGAGATCCGCGACTTCGAAACGGCCGAGGTGGCGATCAAGGCCGCCATGACGGGCCACCTCGTGCTCTCGACGCTACATACCAACGACGCTCCCTCTTCCATCAGCCGCCTGATGAACATGGGCATCGAGCCCTTCCTGGTGGCCACGTCGGTGCACATGATCGCGGCACAGCGGTTGGTGCGCCGCATCTGCACGTTCTGCAAGGAGCCATTGGAGGTGCCGCCCGCGGCGCTCACCCAGATCGGCGTCTCCGAGCACGAGGCTCGCAGCCTGAAGCTCTTCCGCGGCCGCGGCTGCGACCGCTGCAGCAACACCGGCTACAAGGGCCGCATCGGCCTCTACGAGGTGCTGGAGGTCGACGACGAAATGCGCGAGACGATCCTCTCCGGCGGCAGCTCGTTCGAGCTGCGCCAGAAGGCCATCCAGAACGGCATGATGACCCTGCGCGGCAGCGGCCTGCAGAAGATCCGCGACGGTGTCACCACCATCGACGAGGTCGTGCGCGAGACGGTGCTGTAGGCCTTGGACGACCCCGTCCACGTCGCCGCCGCCGGCCCCGTCCGCATCCTTCGTATCCATCGTCCAGAAGCTCGCAACGCCGTCGATGCCCGGACGGCGCGGGCGTTGCGCGAAGCCTGGCTGGACTTCGATCGCGATCCGCAGGCCAAAGTCGGCATCCTCACCGGCGGCGACGAGATCTTCTGCGCCGGAGCGGATCTCAAGGATCTCGCGGCTCTGGCGGCCGAGGTCAACGGCGAGAACGGCCCCCTGGGCTTCACCCGCCTCGCCGTCTCCAAGCCCACGATCGCCGCCATCGCCGGCTACTGCGTGGCGGGCGGGCTCGAGCTCGCCTGCTGGTGTGACCTGCGCATCGCCGACGAGACCGCCGTCTTCGGCTGCTTCGAGCGGCGCTTCGGCGTGCCGCTGGTGGATGGCGGGACGCAGCGCCTGCCCCGCATCGTCGGGGTCGGCCGGGCGCTGGAGATGATCCTCACCGGCAAACCGGTCACCGTCCTGGAGGCCCTGGCCATGGGGCTCGTCAACGAGGCCGTGCCGCGCGGGCAGGCCCTCGCCCGCGCCGTCGAGCTGGGGCGGAGCCTCGCTGGCTTCCCCCAGGCCGCTCTCCGTAATGACCGGCGGGCCGTGTACGAAGGGCTCGGCCTGTCGCTGGCGGAAGGGCTTCGCGTGGAGGCCCGGCTAGGGGCCGGGACGCTGGCCAGCGGCGAAGCCGCCATCGGAGCCGGCGCCTTCCGCGAGGGGAAGGGGCGCGGCGGCGCCTTCGAGTAAGCCCGAGCGGGCCAACGCGCAGGCACCCAGCAGCACGAACCCGATCCACAGCAGGTCCGCAAGGAGCAGGTGGACGACCTGCAGCCAGATCGGTGCCAGCAGCAGCACGTTCACCGCTCCCGCCAGAACCTGAAGCAAAACCAGCCCGCTCGTCCATCTGGCACAACGGGACGTCTCAGTCCCCAGATGCATGCTCAGCAGCTTCAGAGACAGGTAGAGGACGATCATCCCGGCAGAGATGGCGATGCCGGGATGGAAGAGCCGCAGGCGGATCAGCAGGTGCGCCGTGGGCGAGAGGTCCTGCTCCAGAGCATGGGCCAGCGAGGTCGCCGGAAACAGGGTGTCTCCCAAGCCGGCGACGGCCCCGCTGACGCCGGAGAGCAGCAGGCCCAGAAGTCCAAGGATGAGCTCGCCGCTCAAGAGTCCGTGTCCCCGCAGGCGAAACGAAGGGCCGCCGCTCGCGAAACGGGCGGTCAAGGTCAGGGCCGCCAGGAGGAAAAAGGTATTGAGGAGGTGGGTCGCCATGAACAGGGCTCGGGCCATCGACTGGTTATCGGCGACCAGCTCGAAGAGGACGATCCCGGCACCCACAGCGGCCTCGCCGAGCATGAAGACCAGAGAGAAGACCGCAGCTTTACGCGCCGGGTGTCCCCGCGGCCGGCCGCGGAAGGCCCACACGACGAGACCCGCCACCAGGAGCAGGGCGATGCCGCTCGTCAGGCGGTGGGAGAGCTCGATGACGGTCTCGATCCTGGGCGATCGGGGAAGAACCTCGCCGTTGCAAAGCGGCCAGTGGTTGCCGCACCCCGCCCCGGAGCCGGTGGCGCGAACGATCGTCCCCCAGAGGATGACGGCGACGTTGCCGGCGAGGGTCAGCCAGGCGTAGCGGGCGAAGCGGTCCATGGAGGACCGATAATACCTTCAAGGCCGTAGACGAGACCGAGGAGCACCGGTGAGCCAACTGGCGCGAGACCTGAGAAAGCGGCAGACGCCCGCTGACGGTTCGGGAACACGGACGCACCCTGTTCTCTTGACCCGATCGGGATCGTTCCCCTCTCCCGGAAGGGGGAGGGCGATGGGAGAGGGACAGGGGTGAGGGGTCGGGCGGGGGAGCCCCGCTACCGCCGCCGCAGTCCCAGATTCCGCCGCCGCTCCTCCTCTTTCCTCTTCTTCGACGCCGCCCAGGAGCAGATCGGGCAGGCATCGAGGTCGTGATAGAGCGCCGGGCAGTGCTCGCGGCCGAAGTAGATGATCTGCAGATGAATCTTGCCCCAGCTCTCCTCGGGGAAGACCTGCTTCAGGTCGCGCTCGGTAGTCTCGACGTTCTTGCCGCTCGATAGGCCCCAGCGGGCGGCGAGACGGTGGATGTGGGTGTCCACCGGAAAGGCCGGCAGACCGAACGCCTGATTGAGCACTACGGAGGCGGTCTTGTGGCCGACGCCCGGGAGAGCCTCCAGCTCCTCGAGGGACCGCGGCACCCGGCCGCCGTGCTCCTCCACGAGAATCTCGGAGAGGCGCTTCAGGTTCCTGGCCTTCCCTTGAGCAAGGCCGATCCGGCGGATCAGGCTCCGGATCTCCTCCGCCGGCAGCGCCGCCATCTGCCCGGGTGTCGAGGCGCGGGCGAACAGAGCGGGCGTCACCGTGTTGACCAGCTTGTCCGTGGTCTGGGCGGAGAGGACCACGGCCACCAGCAGGGTGAAGGGATCCTGGTGCGCCAGTGGGACATCGACCCTGGGGTACAGCTCGTCGAGGATCTCGGCGATCCGCCGCGCCTTGTCTCGTTTCGTCATGAAGAAGTGGCCGCCGGACGGTGCAGCAGGGCGCCGAGGCCGGCCAGCGTCAGGGCGCAGGCCACGGCGAGAGCACCGGCCACCAGGAAGCCCAGGCGGGCGTTGGAAGGCACTTGAGAGATGCCGAGGACGCCGAAGCCGAGGGCGATGGCCGCCGTGTCGGCCACGATGGCCGGTCCCGCTTCGGCAACGGCTGCGAGCGCGGCGTCCCGGCCCGCGCCCTCACCTCGCAATCGCAGAAACACCTCGTAGAAGTGGATGCCGTAGTCGATGCCGACCCCCAGGGTGATGGAGCAGAACATGGACGTCGCGACTCCGAGCGGAATGCCCGTCCATCCCATGGCCCCCAGCATCCAGGCGACAGCCACCGACGATGGGAGAGCGATGAGGAGCCCCACCTTCCAAGACCGGTAGAGGAGGGCCACGACGAGCCAGGCCCCGAGCTGCGCGAGCGGCAGGGAAAAGACCTGCGTGCGGACGATGGCGGGGATCATCGCCTGGCTCACCGCCACGTCGCCGGCGAAGCCGACGCGGATTCCCAGGGGCTCCAGCCGCTCCCGGGCGTAGCGCCGGACCGCCGCCATCAGTCCCTCCACCTGGCGGTAGTCGGGGTCCCGGAGGAAGAGGGTGATCACGCCGCGGCGGCGGGCGTCGTCGATCACCTCCCGGCGCCGCGTTTCGCCCCGCACCTCATCGAACCAGTGGATCAGCGTCGCTACCGCTTCCGGCCGGTCGGGAATGCTCAGCCGTTGTGGATTGCGGGCGTAGCGCAGGAACGAGACAGTGGTCAACTGCGCGTAGGGCCCGAGGACGCCTCCCACCCGCGGTTGCCTGGCCAGGAAGGACTCGAGCTCGCCGATCGCCCGGAGGTTTTGTGGATCGAGGAGCGGTCCCGGCTCTCCCTCGTAGACCTCGCCGATCCTCCCCCGCCAACCCGAGAGGTCGAGATGGACGAGCAACAGGTGAGTGCCGTTGAAGAGCTGGTTGACGCGCTCGGTGGCGAGGCGAAACGGGCTCCCGGGAGCGAAGCCGCCGAGCCAGGAGTCCTGCACCCGCAGCCGGACGATCCCCAGGCTCACCAGGAGCGTGCCCAGGGCGAGGGCGCCGAGGGTGCGGCGAGGCGACCGGTAGAGAGGCCCGAAGAACCGGCGGAAGCGGTCCGAAGGCGCGGCGCCGCGGCCGGCCGGCCGCCGCAGAGCTCGCGGCGGCAGCAGCGCCAACGACGCCGGTCCCACCATCAGCGACCAGAAGAGGCAGAACAGCAGCCCGCCGGCCGCGAACGCGCCGAAGCTGCGGACGGCCACGAGGGGCGAGGAGACGAACGAGAGGAAGCCGATGATGGTGGTGATCGTGGCCAGCACCACGGGCCGGCTCATCTGCGAGAGCAGCACCCGCACGGCCTCGGGATGCCGCGCCTCGGCCTCGCCGGGCTCGGAGCCCAGGATCTGCTGGTAGCGCCAGAAGAGGTGGATCTCGTCGGCCAGCGCCAGGGTGGTCAGGATGACCGGGAGCACCGCCGTGGTGAGATAGGCGGGCACGCCCAGCCATCCCATGACGCCGAAGGTGAAGGTCTGGGCGGCTGCGAGCTGCACCATCCCCAGCAGAACTCCCGCCATGCGCCGGCACCCCAGCCAGAGGACGAAGCCGATGATGGCGATCGACAGCGGCAGGAGCACCGCCAGGTCCTGGAGGATGTGGGTGCCGAGCAGCGACTCGGCCACCGGAGCTCCCACCACCAGGACGCGGTTGCCGGGCGCCCCGAACCGGCGGCTGGCCTCGGTGATGCGGCGGCAGAGGGCGACCCGGTCCGCCGCCGCGGCGTTGACACCGCCCGGTTCCCCCGCCGCTTCGAGGACGTTCGGGGCGCCCACCAGCACCGCGACCGCGCTCCGGTCCTTGGACACCAGGGTTCCACGCAGGATCTCGATCGCCTCCAGGTCTCCCCGGAAGATTTCCATCTCCTGCGGCGTCTCCGGCACCACGTCGAGGAAGGGGCGGAAGTCGAGCGTGCCGGGATAGACCCGGTCGCGCTTCTCCGTAGCCAGGCTGGTGACGCCGCCGGGAGGGACCCCCTCGACCTTCTCCAGGGCCGCCGTCAGGTCGCGCAGGCGGCGGAGCGTGCCGGGATTGAAGATGCCGTCCGGCCGCGGCGTCTCGATCACCACCACGATCGGATCCCGCAGCCCGAAGTGCCGGCGCACCTCGGCGTCGAAGCGCACGGCCGGATCGCCGGGAGGCACCAGGGCGTGGCCGTCCGTGCGGAGCTGCAGCCGGAAAAGGCCCGGCGCCGCGAGCAGCACCAGGACGGCGAAGGCGGCGATCGTCCGCCGCGGATGGTCGATCGACCAGTAGGCCAGCCGGTCGAAGCCGAAGGCGGAGCTGAACAGCGCGGAGAAGCGGGAGGAGCGGCTCAACGGGCGGAGATCTTTACATAACCCTGGCGCCCCCGCGACCTCGGGGTTTGGCGTCTTGGGTCTTGGGGTCTTGGGGTCTTGGGTCTTGAAGAGCAAAACCTGCTCCAAGACCCAGGACCCAGGACCCAGGACGTTGCTATCGCGGCGGCCCGGTGGAATCGGGATGGGCCTTGGCCTGGGTCTTCTTGACGGCGCTCAAGATGCCGATGCCGATGAGGCAGATGACACCGACGGCAATCCAGTGCGTCGGGACCCCCGCCAGGTGAGCCCCCAAGGCGAGCCCAATGACGAGGACGATGAAACCGATCAGGTATACGCTGAACGAGGACGACATACGTGTTCCTCCGTGACTTCCAGGATGGGACAGACCGGCACCGCGGCCGGCTCGCCTGTTCCTCCGGGAGGAATTCAAAAGGCGGGCCAACCCGAACTCCGAGGGGTGTTGAATCGGCGGGCAATGAGCTGGTAGAAAAACCCCGTATCCGCTATGTCGCCGGCTTCTGGCTATGGAAAAACCTCCAGATCATCGGCTCGGCGGCCCTGATCTACTGGAAATGCCCTTGTCCCACCAGGTCGCCACGTTTTATCTGTGCAAAAAGTGCCCGACTCATGGGTCGCCGACGCGATTCAGCAGGAAAACCCGCTGGTCTATAGCACCCGGCCTCTTGTGTGCCAGGAAAACCCGGCGTTCTCGGTTTCGCGCGGCAAACGACCGGATCGGCAGCCTTTGATCTGGCAGAAAAACCCCAAACTCGTCGGATCGCCTGCCACGACTTGATCCAGAAACTCGCATCCCACCAGCTCAGGCACGGCTGTTCCAGAGGACGTCGGGGATTCCGCGCTTCAGGTTCTCGTACCGCGACATGACGAAGAGGGCGTCCGAGAGGCGGTTGAGATACGTCACGACGAGGGGACCCACCGCTTCGACGCGCGACAGCGCGATGACCAGGCGCTCGGCCCGGCGGCAGACGGTGCGGGCCACGTGGAGCTGCGCCGCTCCCGGCGAGCCCCCAGGCAGGATGAAGTTCTCGAGCGGGGAAAGCTCCGCCGAGAGCTCGTCCATCAACCGCTCCAGGGCCTCGACGTGCCGCTCCTCGATGACCGGCACGGGCCGCTCCGCCTTGTCTTCCTCCAGGATGCAGAGGTCGGAGCCGAGGTTGAACAGGTCGTTCTGGATCCGCGTCAGAGTCTCGGCCAGCCGGGGATGAAGCCCCAGGGCGAGGGCCACGCCGATCGCCGAGCTCAGCTCGTCCACCGTACCGTAGGCCTCGATGCGCGGCGAGTCCTTCGGCACCCGCTGGCCGCCCCCGAGGCCGGTGGTGCCGTCGTCGCCGGTGCGGGTGTAGACCTTGGTGATGCGTGGCATGGCGCATAGGTTACATCCACCTCTTCCCATTTCGCGGCTAGACTAGGAGATCTCCCCATGATGTCCTTTCGCTCCAACTACCTTTCGAACTTCACACTTCCCCTCGGCGCCGTCTGGCTCCTGACGGATATCGCCGAAGCCAAGGGACGGCAGGGTCTTTATGCCCAGCGCTCTCCAGAGATCCTGACCTCTCTTCGCGAGACCGCCTTGGTCCAGAGCGTCGAGTCCTCCAACCGCATCGAAGGCGTCACCGTGGCGCCGGAGCGGCTGCGGCCTCTCGTGCTGGAGAATGCCCGGCCGCGGGACCGTTCCGAAGAGGAGATCCAGGGGTACCGGCGGGCCCTGGAGCTGATCCATCAGGATGCCCAAGACCTCGCGATCACGCCCGAGCTCCTCCAGCGGCTGCACGCCACGATCCAGGAAGGGAGCGGCGACGCCGGCCAATGGAAGAGGGTGAGCAACGAGATCATCGAGTTGCGGGAGGGGACTGCGCCCGTCGTCCGGTTTCGTCCGGTCAGCGTGGCGGAGACGCCAGCGGCGGTCGACGAGCTCTGCCTTCTCTACCGCCACGCTCTCAATCAGAGCCTCGCTCCCCCCCTCGTGGCTGTTGCTGCTCTGGTCCTCGACTTCCTCTGCATCCATCCCTTCCGGGACGGCAACGGACGAATCTCCAGGCTTCTCACCCTCTTAGCCCTCTACCAGCACGGTTTCGAAGTGGGGCGCTACATCAGCCTGGAGCGGCTCGTCGAAGAGTCCCGAGTGGATTACTACGAGGTCCTACGCCTCAGCTCGGAGGGATGGCACGAAGGGCAGCACGACCTCATTCCCTGGCTGAGCTACTTCCTGGCGGTCTTGAAGAGGGCATATCGGGAGCTGGAGAAGATGGCGGGAGGGGGACCCGCGTCATCTCTCGACTCCTAGCAGAGTGCGGCACCGGCACCTTGTCGCGTGAGTGCGTTTAGTCTACGCTAAAGGCGGCCGGCGATCGGTCGGGGGTTTGTCTTTTGGGCCGCTATCGGCCGCCAGGTAGCAGCCCTTTGGGGCTGGACGGTGGTTCATGCCTGACCTAGCAGGTCGCAGGGCCGAGGAAATGGTGGAGGAAACCGCATGCCACAGGCGAAACCACAGGAGATACGGGAAGCAACTCCCGGTGATGTGCTGGCGTCCGCCTATCGCGACGCGGAGCTCGCAAGGGCCGTCAAGATAAGACAACTGCCCGCCGACCGGCAAGCCGAGCTTGACGAAATCATTGAGGACATGCTCGACGAGGAAGAAGACAAGAGAGACATCAAGGCAAGGCGCAGTCTTGTGCGACGTGCACGAGCGCAGCAAGATGCGGAGCTATGATTTTGGGGATGTAGTGTATGCCCCGCTCGGTTACGCTGATGACGCAACGGTCGCTGACGATCGCCCGGCAGTCGTGATCAGTTCCCAGTCCTTCAATGAGGCCCGAAAAGATGTCGTACTAATGGAGATAACGTCTCGTCTGCATCAGGCCAAGACTTTCGGTGCGATTTTGGTTGTGGATTGGAAGGCTTCTGGATTGAGACAGCCTTCCGTGATCAAACCGCTGATTTTCACGGTCACCAAGTTGGACATTATCGAGGTTTGGGGACACCTTGACCGCGAGACCGAGAAGGCTCTCAAGGCCACTCTGCCCAAAATCTTTGGCTTCAGGCAAGTCCCTAAACCACTCTAAATCCAATAGCGTCTACTCAAGTCGTTTCTAGCTTGGCGGTGCGCATCGCTGAAGAGAAGGTCTCGGCGTCGATGGGTTGGATTCGATTCGCATGAGCTTCCTCACCGCCCCCCTCCCCGGCCTCTACCTCATCCTCTTCTCCTCGCTCCTCGCTCTCGCCCTCCGGCGATGGTGGGATCCGATTCCGCTTCGCGTCTGGGCGGTGTTCGCGGTCCTCCTCCTGATCCTCTTCGGACCGGCTCTCTTCCTCGGGAAGGTCCTGCTCCCCGTGGACATCATCCCCGGCGTGGCGGCGCCGGAGGAGATCGGGAAGGCTCCCGCGGGCAATACGCTCCAGCTCGACCTGGTGACGCAGATCGTGCCCTGGCAGGCCCAGGTACGGCGGGCGGTGCGCGCCGGCGAGTGGCCGCTGTGGAACGATCTCGCAGGCGCCGGCATGCCTCTCCTCGCCGATCCACAGTCGCAGGTCCTCCAGCCCCTCGTCTTCCTGACGCTGCCGCTCCCGCTGCCGCAGGCGGTCGGAGTGACGGCGGGGCTGCGTGTGCTGATCGCCCTGGTCTTCTTTTTCCTGCTGCTCCGGCGCCAGGGGCTGTCCGAGGAAGCTTCGCTCTTCGGCAGCATCGCCTTCGGCCTCGGCGGATTCCTCCTGCTCTGGCTGAGCTGGCCGATCGGCAACTCGCCGGCGTTGCTTCCCCTCGTGCTCTACGCGCTGGTGATGACGGCCGACCGGGGCGCCCGGCGGGACTTCCTGCTGCTCGTCCTGGCCGTTGCCTCCCTCCTGGCCGGAGGGCATCCGGAGACGATCCTGTACGTCGTGACCGTGGGGGGGCTCTTCACGCTGTCTCGGCTCCTCAGCCGACCCTCGCGGGAGCGGCCGCGGCTCCTGGTCCGATGGGCGCTCGCCGGTGCGATCGCCTTCGGCCTGGTCGCTCCGGTGCTGGTGCCGGCGATGCGGTACCTTCCCCAGACCCATCGCGGCCACTTGGTGGAGCTGCGCAACGAGCGCCTGGAGGAACGTTCTCCCCTGGCGGGATGGCGGACCCCGGAGGAGCGACACAGGACCTTCGAGAGGCTGGTGAAGCGGTTCGTGCCCGTCTTCGCGCCGAACGCCTTCGGCAACAGCCGCTGGCGCGCCTACCGGGGGGAGGCCAACAGCAACGAGGACGCCAGCGGCTTCGTGGGGGGGGCCGCCCTGCTGGCCGCTCTGCTCGCCTTTCTACCCGCCGCTCGACGTTTTCCTCAGGAGCGGCTCTTCCTGGCCCTGGCGATCGTCAGCCTGGCGATCTCGGTCCGCATTCCGGGCGTGCCGTGGGTGCTCTCAACCGTGCCGTTGCTGAACCAGTCGATCAGCGCCCACCGGCGGCTGCTCCTGGTGGTCGCTTTCTCGCTCGCCTATCTTGCCGCCTGCACGGCGGAGCGCTGGCGGCGCGGCGAGGGGCCCCGCCGCTGGACGATCGGAGCCGGCGCGGCGGTCCTCCTCGGCCTGATCGCCTGGGGATATCTCCTCTCGCCGGAGATGAAGGAGTTGCTTCCCCTGCGGTGGTTCTGGTTGGGATTGCAGCTCGGGATGGTGGCGGGCACGGCCTTGGTCCTGCTGAATCGGATCGGTCTGCCCTCCGAAGCCCTCACCTCCCCGGCCCTCCTCTCCCAAAGGGAGAGGAGGGAGAAAGACGAAACACAGCCTGCCGTCACCGGGTTTTTCCCCTCTCTCCCTCCAGGAGAGAGGGGCCAGGGGAGTGAGGGCTTCGGAGGGCAGGCCGCGCGGAGGAAACAATCCATCTGGATCCTCTCCGCCCTCCTCGCCCTCGAGCTCCTCGTCATCCATCAGCCCGCCAACCCATCCCTGCCACGGAGCGGGTTCTACCCGACGACGCCCGCGATCGGCTTCCTGCAGCAGAACGCGGGCGGCTTTCGCGTCGCGGGTCTGGGCGATCGGCTGCTGCCCAACGCCGCTGCGGTCTACGGTCTCGCGGACATCCGGATCTCCAATCCCTTGAAACCCTTCTCCTACGTGCAGGCCTTGGCGCCGGTCAGCGCCTCGATCCGCTCGACGGAGCACATCCTCGTCAAAGCCGAGCACCCGCTCTATCAGCTCCTCGGGGTGCGCTACGTCCTCGCGCCGCCGAGAATGAAGTCCACCGCCGGCTGGCGCGCGGTGTTTCGCGACCCGGCGGCCCGGATCTTCGAGCGGGCAGCGGTTTTGCCGCGGATTTTCCTGCCGAGATCCACCGAATCGTCGGGGGCCCTTCCCTGGACCGCGTGGCTGGCGATGAACCCGGATTTCGCGGCGAAGGCGCTGGTGAGTCCCTCTTCCAGAGACCGCGGAGTCTGGACCGCCCGCCGGCCGGAGGGCTCGGCGGTCGAGATCTTCGCCATCGCGCCGGCCCGCGTCGCCGGCCGCGCCCTGCTGGCGGAGGACCGGCTCCTTGCCTCCAGCATCTATCAGGACGGCGGCTGGACCCTGCTGCTCGACGGCCGGCTCTTCTCCACCCTGGCGGCGAACGGTCCCTTCGTCGCCGCCTGGCTGCCGGCCGGCGAGCACCGGTTGGATCTCCTCTACCGGGCGCCGGGGCTGATCCCCGGGCTCGCCCTGGCGGCCATTGCCATTGCCGGCCTGGTCCTGGGAACGATCCCTTCTCCCGGACCCAAAAGGGTTGAGTCTACAGCGGCACGGCCGCCTACTATCTATGGGGCGTGTACTCCTACAGCGGCGCGGGAACGTACCACTTCTACACGAATCATCCTTGACCCTTTCACCCTCCCGTCCCCTCTCCCGTAGCCCCGTGCCGGCCCGGGAGAGGGGGTTGTATCCGACCCTGTGCCTACAGGGATCTACACGCCTTTACGGCGCAGCTCGTCGTCGATCACCGAGGTGATCTGCTCCAGCGGCACGGCGCCGTTGATGAACCGGCCGTTGATGAACATCGCCGGGGTACCGTTGACGCCGGCCGCCGCGCCGTCCTTCACGTCGGCCTGGATGACCGCCGCCGTCTTGCCCGAATCGAGGCAGGAGTTGAACTGCTCGGCGTTCAGGCCCAGCTCGGTGGCTTTGGCCTTGAGCTGTTCGACGGCCAGGGCCTGCTGATTGGCGAACAGGGCGTCGTGCATCTCCCAGAACTTGTTCTGGTCGGCTGCGCACAGCGAAGCCTCGGCGGCCTTCTGGGCAAACGGATGGAAGTTCAGCGGGAACTGGCGGAAGACGATCCGCACCTTGTCACCATACTTCTCCTCGACCTGCTTGAGCGTCGGAGTCAATTTGCCGCAGTACGGGCACTGGAAGTCCGAGAACTCGACGATCGTCACCGGCGCGGTCGCGGGACCCTTGGCGGGGCCGGTGCTGGCCACTTCAACGCGGATGGGCTCCAGCTTCTTCTCGACCTTGTACTTCTCCTCCAGCTTGGCGAAGAGCTCCTGGCGGGCCTTCTGCTGACCCTGCTGCTCCAGGTAGGCCTTGATGCGGTCCGCGATCTGCTCTTTCGGCTGTTGGATCTGGGCCTTGTTCTGCTCGTAGAAGGCGTTGACGTCGGCGTCGGTCACCGGCGCGGCCTTGAGCTCCGCCAGCAGGGCCTCCTTGGTGGTTCCCCGGGCCGCGGACTCGGCCTCGAGCAGGCGCTCTTGGATGAGTTGCTGCATGCCGTTTTCGAGGATGTCGTGGAGCTGCTGCTTGGCCTGCGAATCCAGAGACTCGCGGACCTCGGCTTCGGTGATCGGCTTGCCGTTGACGATAGCCATCACCGGGCCGGAACCGGCGGACGTCTTGGCATCCATCTTCTTGGCGGCCTTGTCCTGCGCCGAGCAGGCCGGCAGCCAGACGCCCAGGGCGAAGAACAGGACCAACACTCCCGGGATCAGGGGTTTGCGGCGAAGTAGCTTCATGAGTCGGACTCCTTTATCGATGGGACGGTATGGTGATCAGAGGGTGGAACAGATGATGATGGGAGCGGATTCCAAAAACGGGAAGATATTTTAGCACAGGGTTCTCTCCGGCCCCTCTCTGCCAAGGTGAGGCTCACGCCAGATGGCGCGCCACGAGGCCCTCCAGAATCCGCTCGGCGGCGATCCCCCGCAGGCGCCAGGCGGGCGCTTCGAGGAGCGCCTCGGCGAGGGCGAGGCGGGCCCGCCGTCCGGTCGGCGTCTCCTCCTCCATCGTCAGCGAACGCAGCACCGCCGCCGCCGCCAGAGCCCAGGGCCGGCCGGAACGCGGTTCCTCCCAGCCACCCGCCCCCAGCAGGGCCGCCGCCGCCGACAGCAGGTAGATGGGAGAGCCGCTCGCGGCCCAGGCGGAAGCGGCGGCCGAGAAGGCCCGCGCCAGAGGCTCGACCGTCGCCGGATCGACCGGCTCGGCAGGACCGAGGAAGACGGCGAGGGAGCGGCTGCGCAAGGTCGGCAGCAGGTCGAGCCGCGAGGGCGCGAGGAGAAGGAAGTGGCGCGGCGCCGAGGCGTGGGGTTCCTCCAGGCTCTTGAGCAGGGCGTTGGCCGCCTCTCCCGTAAGGCTCTCGGCGCTGGCGATGACGAAGACCTGCCCGCGCGCCTCGAACGGCGAGACCTGGGCGGTCTTGAGCAGCTCGCGAGTGGCGTCCACGGAGGTCGAAGCCTTGAGGTCGCGCTCCAGAACCTGGAAGTCGGGGTGAAACGGCGCGCCTTCGGCTTCACCGCCGTCGAGCCCGGCAATGCGCCGGCAATGCCGGCAGACGCCGCAGGGCCGGGAGTCGGGAGCCGCCTCGCAGAGGAGGGTGCGGGCGAGCTCCAGGGCCGCGCGCCGGCGGCCGCTGGAGTCTCCGCCGTCGAGGATCACGGACGGGTACAGCCTTCCCTGGCGGGCGGCGGCGACGGCCGCGGAGAGGTTCAAGCCTTCCTCTCCAGCAGATCCGCCAACGCCCGGCGCACCTTGGTCTCCGTAACCCGCGAGGAGCCCGAGGAGGCGATGACGCGGAAGCGCGCGTCGCCGCGAGACATCTCGAAGAAGCCGCGGCGCACCCGCTCGTAGAACTCCAAGGCCTCGGCATCCAGCCGGTCGGCGGCGCCCCGTTCCCGCCGGGAAGGGGAGTGCCCGCGGGCACGGGCCGCCTCGGCCGGCAGATCGAAAAGCAGCGTGCGATCCGGACGCCGCCCGTCCGTCGCCAGGCGGTCCACCTCGTCGATCAGGTCGAGCGGCACTCCCCGGCCGTAACCCTGATAAGCCCGCGTCGAGTCGGTGAAGCGGTCGCACAGGACGTGCTTGCCGTCGCGCAACGCCGGCTCGATCACCTCCATCAGATGCTGGCGCCGGCTGGCGAATACCAGGAGCACCTCGACCACGCCGTCGACCGTCCCCCACTTCGCGTCGAGGAAGACGGCGCGCAACGCGTCGCCGAGGGGTGTCCCGCCCGGCTCGTGGGTCACCACGTGCGGCACCGCCTGTTTCTCGAGCCAGGCGGAGGCGCGCCGAAGATGGGTGGACTTGCCGCTGCCGTCGAGTCCTTCGAAGGTGATGAACAGAGGCGGCATGGCGGGGAAAGCTACCATGAAGCCCTCAGCCTTGCCCCCAGCGCGCGCGAGCCCGGAAAACCGGATACGATAGGGCAACGCGAGGCCCTCGCTGGGAGGGCGAGCACGGGCCGGAGTTTTGCATAGGGCTTACCGGCGTGCCGCGAGCAGCCGTGCAATTTTAACCCTCAGATCGTGGAGGAGCATTTCAATGGCAGAGAAGAAATCGAGTGCCAAGAAGCCGGGTGGAGGAGCCGGGAACAGCGCCTTCATGGCCCCGCAGACGCCGGATGCGGCTTTGGCGGCGGTCATCGGCAGCAATCCCCTGCCGCGCACCGAAGTCACCAAGAGGATCTGGGATTACATCCGCGAGCACAATCTCCAGGACCCGAACGACAAGCGGACGATCCGCGCGGACGCGAAGCTGAAGCAGGTCTTCGACGGCAAGGACTCGGTCACCATGTTCGAGCTGACCAAGCTGGTCAACGCCCATCTGAAAAAGGCCTGATCGGATCGCTGCGCGGGGCGCCCCGGAGCGGGGCGCCCCGGTGGCATTCGTTCCCCGGACCGTCCTCCAAACATCTGCGTACCTCCCGAGCTGCGGCGCGCGTCTTCGCCGTTCGGATAAACTCCGCCTGCCTGGATCGGGCGGTCAAAAGAGAATCAGCTCATGCAAACCGTCGGCACCCCCCTGCAATGGAGCTTCTTCCTGGCCTTGGTCCTCGGGATGCTGGCCTTGGACCTGGGGGTCTTCAATCGGAAGGAGCATCGGGTCGGGCTGCGCGAGGCGCTCTTGTGGAGCGTCGTCTGGACCGTCATCGCCCTGATCTTCAACCTGTGGATCTACGACCGCTTCGGCTCGCGGATCGGTCTCGAGTTCCTGACCGGCTACGTCATCGAACGATCGCTCAGCTTCGACAACATCTTCGTCTTCGTCGTCATCTTCAACTATTTCGCCGTGCCTCCGAAGCACCAGCACCGGGTGCTCTTCTGGGGCATCCTCGGGGCGCTGATCTCCCGCGGCGTCTTCATCGCCATGGGCACGGCCCTGCTGACGCGCTTCGCCTGGCTGATCTTCGTCTTCGGCGGCTTCCTGGTTTACACCGGAATCAAGATCCTGATCGAAAGGGAGACCGAGGTCCATCCGGAAAGGAACCCGGTCCTGAAGCTTTTCCAGCGCTTCGTTCCCTTGACCAGCCGCTATCACGGCAAGCGCTTCTTCGTCTCCGATGCCGGCCGTCTCAAGGCGACGCCGCTGATGCTGGTGCTGGTGGTGGTGGAGGCGACGGACGTGGTCTTCGCCGTCGACTCCATCCCGGCGGTCTTCGGCGTCACTACGAACGCCTTCATCGTTTTCACTTCCAATATTTTCGCCATCCTCGGCCTGCGCGCCCTCTACTTCCTGCTGGCCGGCCTGATGCACAGGTTCCGTTACCTGAGCTACGGCCTGGGGGTGGTGCTGATCTTCGTGGGTGGCAAGATGCTGAGCGACAAGCTGCTGGCCCGCTGGGGAATCGAGATCCCGATCGAGGTCTCCCTCGGCATCGTCCTCGGCGTCCTGAGCATTGCCATTCTCGTCTCGCTCCTTCGTCCACCAAGGGAGCCGGAGATGCCCGATCCAACGAAGGGCACCGGGCAGGATTTCGAGCGCTCCGCAGCGGCGGGCGAGTTTGCGCCGCCGCCGGACGCGAAGTAGGATGCAGCGTCCAACGATCCGATTCCGGAGTCCATCCTCCATGGTGAAGGTCTTCATCCCACGCGAGCGGCGACCAGGAGAGACGCGCGTCGCCGCCACCCCCGAAACCGTACGGCGGATGGCGAAGCTGAGGCTCGAGGTGGAGGTCGAGCGCGGAGCGGGGGAGGCATCCCTGTTCCGCGACGCCGACTTCGAGGCCGCCGGCGCCCGCCTGGCAGGCGACCCCCTCGAGCCTTGGGAAACCGCGGACGTGGTGCTCAAGGTGAACCCGCCGGACGCCTTCGCGGAGCTGCCGGAGCACGAGGCTCGCAGGCTCAAGCCCGGCGCCGTGCTGATTGGCTTTCTCGCGCCGCATCGCAGCCAGGAGATGGTGCGGCTCCTCGCCGCGGGCGGCGTCACCTCCTTCGCCTTGGAGCTGCTGCCCCGGGTCACCCGGGCGCAGCCGATGGACGCGCTCTCGTCGCAGGCCTCGATCGCCGGCTACAAGGCCGTGCTCCTCGCCGCCTGGCGCCTGCCCAAGTACCTGCCGCTGCTGATGACGGCGGCGGGGACGATCAAACCGGCGCGGGTAGTGGTGATGGGGGCAGGAGTGGCCGGGCTGCAGGCCATCGCCACCGCCAAGCGGCTGGGAGCGGTGGTCGAGGTCTCGGACGTCCGGCCGGCCGTCAAGGAGCAGGTCGAATCGCTGGGCGGCCGGTTCATCGAGCTGCCGCTCGCCGAGAGCGGCGAGGGCCAGGGCGGCTACGCGCGCGAGATGGGCGAGGACTATCTGCGCCGGCAGCGGGAGATCGTGCAGCGGCACCTGGCGGCCGCCGACGCCGTCATCACCACCGCGCTGGTGCCGGGCAAGCCCGCGCCGCGCCTGGTAACCGCCGAGATGGTCCAAGCCATGCGGCCCGGCTCGGTGATCGTCGATCTCGCCGTCGAGCAGGGCGGCAACTGCGAGCTCTCGCAGCCGGACCGCGAGGTGATAGAGAACGGCGTCCTGATCCTGGGGCCATCCAATCTCCCCGCCGCCATGCCCCACGACGCGAGCCTCCTCTACGCGCGCAACGTCCTCGCCCTGCTTCAGATCCTGCTCGACAAGGAAGGGAAGCTGGCGCCGGACCTCGACGACGAGATCCTGGCCGCGGCTCTCTTGACCCATGCCGGCGGTGTGGCCCACAAGCCCACCGCCGAGCGGCTCGACCTTCAGCAGGTGCCGGCGTAGAGCGTGTCACCCTCACGAGCCGTCCCGGTTCCTTCCGGCCCGCGCACTCGTGGAACAGAGCTCCACATCTCCGCATCGTTGGCTGTTGGGGCGCACCGTGTGTGTCCGGAAAGAAGCGGATGGCTGAATACGACCCCAGCGGTCGCCTGCTCGACGTCGTAGAGCCGGAGCCCGACCTCCAGCCCAGGGAGGACCCGGATTCGCTGCTCGGCCGCCTGAGCCTGGTACGATCCACCCTCGATCGCGAGCGGGCGGAAGCGCCGGGGTTGGTCGCCGAGCTGCTGTCGCTGCCCGCCCAGCAGGGAGAGGAGCGACTGCGGCGGGAGCGCCGCTTTCATACCTGGGGAGTCTGCGAGTTGCTGTTCGCCAAGAGCACCGAGGCGGTGGACCCTGCCGAGTCCGGCCGCTTGGCGGCCCTGGCGCTCGCCGGCGCGGAGCGGCTCGACCCGGTCCGCCATGACTCCTCCGTTGTGGAAGACTTGAAGGCGCAGGCGTGGGCCGCGGCGGGCGACGCCCGCCGGCGCCGGGGAGAGCTGGCGGCCGCGGAGGAGGCCCTCCGCGCCGCCGCCGCGTGCCTCGCACAGGGCACCGGCGATCTCCTCGTAGAGGCGCGCCTGCTGGAGTTCGAGGCCGTGCTGCGGCGCGAGCAGGGCCGGATCGGCGAGGCTGCGGCATTGCTGAAGATGGCGGCCGCGCGATATCGCGAGACAGGAGAGATGCAGCTCCTCGACCGCACGCTCAACGCGCGGGATACCATGCTGCGGCAGGAACGTCCTATCCTCTGATTCGGGGACTCCGCCGGCGAGACGGCGACCCTGGACCGGCTCGCCTCCTGACCGGGAAAACGACCGTTGGAGATCCGCATGAAGAACGCTCTGCCGCTGCTCCTCGCCTTCCTGCTTCCGCTTCCCGGCCGGAGCGCCTCGATGCCGGCGGCGGCCGGCATGGGGGGTGCCGTAGCCGCGGCCGATCCGCTGGCCGCCGCGGCGGGGCTCGAAACCTTGCGGGCCGGCGGCAACGCTGTCGACGCCGCCGTCGCCACCGCCCTGGCGCTCGCCGTGGTCTATCCCGAGGCGGGTAACCTGGGGGGCGGCGGCTTCGCGGTCCTGAAGATCGGCGGGGAGGTCGCGGCGCTGGATTTTCGGGAGACGGCGCCGGCCGGCGCCCGCCGCGACATGTACCTCGATGCGGTAGGCAAGCCGGTCGAGGGCGCCTCGCTCGTAGGACCGCTCGCCGCAGGGGTCCCCGGCTCGCCGGCCGGTCTCTACGAGCTCCACCGCCGCTATGGCAAGCTCCCGTGGGGGCAGGTGGTCGTCCCCGCCCGGCGCTTCGCGGCGGAGGGCTTCCGCGTCAGCCGCTACCTCCACGACGTGCTGGGGAAGGAGGAGAATCGCAAGCTCCTTCTGCGCTTCCCCGAGAGCGCCCGGGTCTGGCTGCCGGACGGCGAGCCGCCGGCCGCCGGCAGCATCCTGCGCCTGCCCGACCTCGCAGCGACGCTCGACCGCTACGCCGCGCAAGGCCCGGCGGGAATCGCAACCGGCCCCGTCGCCGCCGCCGTCGAGAAGGCGTCGGCGGCCCACGGCGGCATGCTCGGCGCCGCCGACCTCGCGGCCTACCGCCCGGCCTGGCGTACGCCGCTCGCCCTCGAGGCGTTCGGCTGGAAGCTCGTCTCGATGCCGCTGCCCTCCTCGGGCGGCGTCATCCTGGGGCAGACGCTCGGCATCCTGGAGCGGCTCGGATGGGGCAAGCTCCCGCGCTTTGGCGCCGATCGCGATCACCTGCTCGCCGAGGCCTTGCGGCGCTCGTTCGCCGACCGTTTTCTCCTGGGCGACCCCGGGACCACGAGGGCCACCGAGGCGCAGCTCCTCGCCCCGGAATGGCTCGCCCGCCGCGCCGAGCAGATCGATCCCCGGCACGCCACACCCTCCGCCCGGGTGGAGCCCTGGCCCGGAGCGGTTCAGTCGGAAGCGCCCGCCGCGGGCGGTGAGACGACCCATCTCTCGGTGGTGGATCGCGACGGCAACCTGGTGGCCCTCACCACGACTCTCAACGGCCTCTTCGGCTGCGGCCTGTGGGTGCCCGGGGCGGGCTTCTTCCTCAACAACGAGATGGACGACTTCGCTACGGCCCCGGGGAAGCCGAACCTGTTCGGGCTCATCCAGGGCGAAGCCAACGCCGTCGCTCCCGGCAAGCGGATGCTCTCCTCCATGAGCCCGGTGATCGCCTGGAAGGGCAAGGAGGCCTACGCCCTCGGCGGGCGCGGCGGCTCGCGCATCCCCACCAACACGATCCAAGTGATCCTCAACCTGCTGGTGGACGACGATCCCCTCCAGGCCGCGATCGACCGCCCGCGCCTCCACCACCAATGGCTCCCCGACCAGGTGGACGCCGAGCCCGATGCCCTCTCCCCGGAGACCCGCGCCGAGCTCGAGCGCCGGGGCCACACGATCCAGATCACCCCGGTCGCGGCCAAGGTCCACGCCGTCCATCTGCTGCCGGACGGCCGCGTCGAGGCCGCCTCCGACTCCCGCGGCTCGGGAGTGGGAAGGGTGGTCGAGCCGGAGCCGTAAGGCTCCCTGTAGCTTTTTTCCGACGCGTCCTGTCCATCCCGCCGGACGGCTTCCGCAGGGTCCCCGCAGGATTCTTCAGGAAGTCGCGCGGGCATGGCCTTTGCCACCACCTCGAAGTCGATGACGCGGAGATCCGTGGTCCTTGGAGGGCTCCTTCTGCTCGGCCTTGCCGGCGGACTCCCTGCAGAGCCACCGGAAACCTTCTCGGAAAAGCTTGCCGTCCGCGAGCGGGAGATTCTCGTCGACCTGCCCGACAACCTCGCCGGCTTGCAATTCGAGCCCAAGGACTTCCAGGTGCTCGTGGATGGCCAGCCCCGCGAGGTGACGCGCGCCGAGCCCGCCACCGGAGAATGGACGATCATCCTCTACGTCGATCAGGTTCTTGCCAGGCCCGGGACGATCTTCTACTCGGGGCTCGCGCTCGCGCGCCGCGCCCGGGAGCTGACGCAAGTGGGGAGTGTCGAGATCGCGGTCGCCGACTCGGATCCCCGCGTCGTGCTCCTTCCCACGCGGGAGGCGGGACGCATCGAGAAGACGCTCCTGGATCTCTCTGCGGCGGCTCGGGTCGAGCGGGACCGCATGGAGGGGCGGCCGGCGGCGGCCGGCGAGCCGTCGGTTCCCCGGATCCGGCGGCAGCTCGACAAGCTTCTTGCCTTCCTCGCCACGCACCGTCCGCCCGGACCTCATGCCGTTTTCGTCGTCGCCGACGGCCCCGACCTGTCGCCCGAGCAGATCGCCATCGTCGAAAGCAAGGGCCTCTTCGCCTCCCCGGCAACGCCGGTCTTCGCGTTCCACCGTGCCGCCCGGCTCCTCGCGGCCTACGGCTGGGTCACCATCCCCGTTCCGTTGCGCAAGGAAGGGCCGGGAGCCGCCATCGCCCCCAAGAGCGAGATGGAGATCTTCCGGGAGAGCTCCGCGCCGTCGGACCACCAGAACGGCGCGCCGCCGATCCTGCCCGGCCGTCCACCCAAGAAGACGACGCTCGCGTTGACAGGGGTGATCGACCTGTTCATCGAGCCCAAGACGGCGGCGCTGCGCCTCCTCTCGCGCGCGACGGCGGGCACGGTCATCGGCTTCGAGGAGCAGATCGGACCGACCCTCATCGCTCTTTCCCGGCGCTGGCGCCTCTGGCTGACCGAGCCGGACGCGCCCGTGGACGGCCGGCTCCATGCGCTCGCGGTGAGCCTGGCCGACCGGATGAGGGTCGACGTCCTGGTCTACCCGGTCGCGGTGGGTCCTCCCAACAAAACGAAAAGAGTTCGGGCGCCCGAGTGGATCCGCTCCTCGACTCCGGAAGAGATCGCCGAGACCCGTCTCGAGGATCTCCTGGCCGGCCGGCCCGCCGCCGGCGATCTGTCTTTCACCGGCTCCGTGCGGTCTACGCCTTCCGGCCTGGAGCTGCGGCTCGAGGTAGCTCCCCTCCGGACGCCCGCGTCCGCGTCGTCCGGTCCTCTGCGGCTCTCCTGGGCCTTCCCTGGCGAGGAGGGTGCCACTGGCATCCGGCACGAGATCCTTCCCGGCGAAGGACTGGAGGCGGGTACCCGTCACGCCGTGCTGATCGTCCCGCCGCCCGGCGCGCAGCGGATCGCGGTCGTGGTGGAAGCCCTGGGGCCGGAGAGCTGGGGAGGAGCGATGCTGGAGATGGTGCCGGCCGGCGGCTCCTAGCCGGTTGCTCGCAGATTTTCGGCTCCGTCGAGGACGGCGCGCACCGTCTCACCCAGGAGCTGAGGGGAGAACGGCTTCTGTAGACAGACCGGAGACTCCGGCCCGCCGTCCGACAGCCGCTCATCGTTGTAGCCCGACATGAAGACGACCCGCGTCGCGGGGCGCTCGAGGCGCAGGCGCTTGGCCAGTTCCGGCCCCTTCATCTCCGGCATGGTGACATCGGTCAGCAGCAGGTGGACAGCTCCCCGATGCAGCCGGGAGATGACGAGGGCCTCCTCGCCCGAGCCCGCCTGGAGCACCCGGTAACCCTTCCTGATCAGGATCTGGTAGAGAACCGCCCTCACCTCCTCCTCGTCTTCTACCAGCAGGATGGTTTCGGAGCCCCGATCGGACAAGCCGGGCGCCGCGCCGCCACGGAGGATCTCGACGTCTCGGGAGACCGGCAGGTAGATCGAGAAGCAGGCCCCCTCCCCCGGCGCGCTGTTGACGAAGATCTGGCCGCCGCTCTGCCGCACGATCCCGTAGGCCGTCGAGAGCCCGAGCCCGGTGCCTTCGCCCTTGGTGCTGAAGAACGGCTCGAAGACCCGCGCCTGCGTCGCCGCGTCCATGCCGACGCCGGTGTCGGTCACCGTCACCAGGACGTACGCCCCAGGCAGCACGTCGGCGTGGGGTGCCGGATCCTCGCCCGTGGCCTGCAGCGGCGCGGTCCGCACCGTCAGGCGCCCGCCTGTGGGCATGGCATGGCGAGCGTTGACGGCAAGGTTGACGACGACCTGCTCGATCTGCCCGGGGTCGATCCTCACCTTGCCGAGATCCGGATGGAGCTCGCTGACCAGTTGGATGTCCTCGCCGAGGAGCCGCTGCAGCATTTTCTCCAGACCCGAGATGATGCCGTTGACATCCATCACCTTCGCCTCCATCGGCTGCCGGCGGGCGAAAGCGAGGAGCTGCTTGGTGAGGGCCGCGGCCCGCTGGCCTGCCTCCTTGAGGCCGGTCAGATTGCGGGAGAGGAACGGCTCCTCGCCATAGCGTTCGAGCAGCAGGTCGCTGTAGCCGAAGATGGCGAGCAGGCAGTTGTTGAAGTCGTGGGCGACGCCGGCCGAGAGGCGGCCGATGGCCTCCATCTTCGCCGAGTGCTGGAGCTGGCGCTGCAGCGTCTTGTTCTCGGCCTCGTCCCGCTTGCGCTGGGCGATGTCGCGGATGGCCACCACCGAGACTTCCTCGCCCTGGAAGAGGTAGCGCTTGCCGGCGATCTCGATGTCCACCGTCCCGCCGTCGCGCCGGAATCCGATGCTCTCCCGGGGTACCTCCTCGAGCCCCACCTCGCTGGCGACGAGGTCCGACAGCCGGCGGCCGATGATTGCCTCCGGCTCGTAGCCGAAAATCCCCAGCAGGGCGTGGTTGACCTCCAGGATGACACCGTTGCGGACGATGGCAATGCCCTCGAGCGTCGCCTCGAACAAGGTGCGGAAGCGTTCTTCGCTGCGCCGGATCGCCTCCTCGGCAGCCTTGCGCTGCTCGATCTCCTCCTGCGCCTTCTCGTAGAGGCGGACGTTCTCCACCATCGGCGCGATCTGGTTGGCAACCGTGGACAAGAGGTGGATATCACTCACCGGGAAGTAGTCGTCCGGGTCCCGCCGGCCGATCAGCCAGACGCCGATGGTCTTCGCCTGGATGGCCAGCGGGATCACCAGGCGGACCCAGGCCGGCGCGGCCCCGCGCGGGCCTTCCAAAGGAAGGTAGTGTCCGCTCTCCACCAGCATCGCTTGAAGGTCTTCGATCGCTGGCTCCGGCTCGCCCTCGGGCACGGCTTGCTGATAGAGGATCTCTTGCCGCCCGTCTTCGTAAAGGTAGAGCGCCGACTGTCGGATCAGCAGGGCTGGCAGGATTTCCTCGGCGATGACCCGTGCCAGAACCTCCCGGTCGAAGGCGGTCGGGATGCGCTCGGAGACCAGGCCGATCACCTCCTCGGCTGTGTGCTTGATGCCGAAAACGTGCCGATCCATCCAGCGCTGGAAACGGTCTCGCAGCAGCGGCGTGGCCGCCACGTAGAGCATTGAGACGACGAATACGGCGGCCAAGAAATCGACCTGCACGGAGCGCCAGCGCCCGCTCAAGGTGAAGAAGACCGTCGCATAGGAGACGAAGACGAGCGCGGAGAAGGTATAGATTCCCAGCAGGCGGTTGGCCCGGAACTCCAGGGTTCTGAGGTGGTGCTTGTAGATGGCGTAGACGTACGCCATCGGCAAGATGGGCACGGACACGACGGAGATGCCGGTCAGGTAGGGAGAGAACGGGCTCATGTCCCGTCCCGCCAGGGCCATGTGCTTGAACCAGAAGACGAATACCCCATGGAAGAGCAGAAATGGCAGCAACCCCAGCATCACACCGAAGATCATGATCCGGGAGGCGATCTTGGTAGCCGAATCGACCGGCAAAACCAGCCGCAGGAGCAGCAGCGCCACCGACAAGAGGACGCCGGCCAGCGTGAACCAGTTCGACAAGCTTGCGAACCGCCCCAGCAGGAAAGAGGCATCGAGCACCGCCAGCATCACGGCCATCCCGTAAAGGGCTGTCTGCAGTCCTCGGCGCACCCGCTGCGGAAACATCTCGTGAGGGAGAATCGTGTGCAGGTGGAAGGACAGCGGCATGAAAAACCAGATGACCGCATGGAAGACGTAAGCGGAGCCCGCCGCCCGCTGCGCCAAGCCCGAGGCGATCCACAAAGCCGTGTCGTAGCTGAAGAGGACGAGGATCAGCCAACGCTCGTCACGAGGGCGGAGGAAGATCACCGCGACCGTGCCCATCAGCCAGAAAATGAACGGCGCCACCATCGTGAAGAACACCTGCGCCAGATCGAGACGCTCGGCCCGAATTCTGATGTCGCGGGTTTGGAGCTTCCCGCCCCGGATCAGTTGAATGCGAGCGACGCCGTCGGAGCCGAAGAGCTCGGGGATCGAGAGGCCGCGGTCATGGATGAACCGCTGCAGGCTCACCCCTTCGATCGTGACCAATTGGTCTCCGACCTGGAGACAACTGCCGGGCGGTCCCTCGCAGGGACGCGAGGTAACGACCCGCCAATCGCTCTGGGTCAATGTGACACCAAAATCGGGATGGACACCGGTATATGGATAGTAGAGGCAGGGCAGAAGGACGAGCACGCACACGAGGACCAGGAAAAGGTCCTCCGTCTTCCGAAACGAGAAGTGCCCGGCACCCATGTTCGCCTCTGAACGGAGGAGGAACGCATCGCCGTCGACGCGGACCTGCCGCCGCCTGAACTCCGCAGGAATACCGGGTACTTTATAGCAGGCTTCACCACCTCTGGTCTACCGTGGCCAGCATGCCGCCGCACGTCGCGGCATAGCGCCCGCGGGGCCTGCCCAGCGAAGGGGTGGCTATCAGGAACCCGCGGACGCTGACGTGAACCGTCCGATCCTCACGCGTTGCTCGGCCGCAACCCAGGGTCCTCAGGATCGATCGGCGGCCATTCGGGCCATCTCAATACTTCGCAGGAGCGGAGGATCCGCATCTCCAGCCGGCTCACTCGGCGCAAGGCGTCGAACAAGCGGCTTCCCTCTTGCGCGGATGTGAAATTCGAATGGAACTCGCTGATAAACATAATTCCTCCCATCGGAAAACGCTACCGCTCGTTGGTTCCGGTCGATGAGAAGGGAGAGATGGTGGTGAACGCGCCGCTTCGAGGCTTTCCCTGAATAGCTCCCGGGAGACCGGGGGTCGCGCGACCGCAGAAGGCTTCTCGATTGACTCCTGCGACTGGAGAATCGCTTGAATGCTCAACGTAGAAAAGTGTAACGTGAGCATGTCTAAAAACCTCTCCGGCATCCACGCAGAAAAACTGGGGAGATGCCGTCAGTATAGCCCTGTCAAGACATGACGGGTTCACACCTTTTATTTCGCTCGGGAAGCCAGAGCGTCGCCGGCTCCTCGACGCCCACCGATTCAAGCAGGCGGTGGAGGGGCCTCAAGTGCAATTCAATGAGCTGGGCAATGGGCTCGGGATCGTGAAGCCGCGTGCGCGCGAACACTTCCCGGATCTCCCGCGAGAGCTCGAGAAGCTTGAACGTACAGTAGCTGACAGCACCGCTGCGCAGGAGGATCTTCTGCGCCGTGGCTAGCACCTCGGGCTCCTCCACGTGGCCAGACAAGCGCACGAACTCTTCGCGCTCCGAGTGTGGTGCCGTCATCGCGTACAGGATCGGCAGGCTGTTGCCGCGCCGCTTCCAGTCTGTGCGGGCCGGAGTCTCCAGGGCATCCGTCACGTCGTCGCTGACTTGGATGAACCGGCCCAGTATCCGACCGATACCGGCGAGTTGATCCGCGGTGTCAGCAAGGGCGCCGCCGAGCAGCGCACCCATGCGCAGCGCCGCAGCGAAGAGCGGCGGCGTCTTGGCATCCACGATCCGCCAGTACTCTTCTTCGCTCACCGCCTCACGCCCGTCCAGACCCTGCCCGAAGCAGGTCGAGACGGACATGTCCGCGAAGCTCGCCTGGAGCGCAGGGCGGATTGCGGATGGGATCCCGTCATCGTCCAGCAGGAGGTGTCCCGCAGCCTGGAAGGCCAGCGCCAGGTTCGCGGCCTGCCCGGTGCCCATGATCCGATGGTCCCCGCGCGGGTCCTCGTCCAAGATATCGTCGACCAGATGAATGCTGATCACGGAGCAGAAGATGGCCGCAGCCGCAGGAAGGGCCGCCTCCTCTAGCCCGCCGACCGCCAGGCAGGCGGCTGTCGGAAACTCCCAGACGGCGGACTCGCAATGGACCGGCCGCTCGACGAGCTCGAGCATCTGCGGCCAGCAGGCGATCTGGTGAAGCCCGCGGACCCGGCGTTTCAATTCCTCGTACCTCATGGGCGCCCGCTCCATTCTCGTGAGAAGTCGGGACCCGGAAGGCACGCAGCCTTCCGGGTCCCGTGATGCTGCGTCGAGGCCGTCACGAGATCTTCAAGTAGACTTCCAAGTAGACCTCGATCCGGAAGTCACGGAATCAGACTCCCGCCGAGTCAGCACAGGACGCGTGCGCGTCCATTGGCGGCCACATGACCCATTCGCCCATTATGGTGGCGTCAGGCTCACCGTTAAGCATCGCTCTTGGATCCTCGATCCGGCTCAGACTGCGGAGAGCCTCGAAAAGGTGACCCCTTTCGTTCCCGGACGTCAGCTTCGAATGGAAGTCATGAATGTGCATAGGCGTAGTTTCCCCGTTGGAGGATTATCCTCCTGAAGTTAATAGTAAAAACCGAGACGTTTGGTTCTTGGCGGACAGGCTACAGCACAGGCGTTACGGATAACGAGTTTTCATATAAATCCCCCCTAAAAAGTTAAAACTTCAAGGACGTGTGCACGCCCGCACCCATAGTGCCGGCGAAGCCCGCGACCGTGACTCTCGCGGATACTTCTTTTGCCGAC